>Ga0082335_1001154_pt1 | contig 59397 bp, 70 predicted proteins | sample Subgrocontami58m_FD_72375 | JGI IMG/M metagenome (GOLD analysis project Ga0082335, IMG submission 72375) | Subsurface groundwater microbial communities from S. Glens Falls, New York, USA - GMW37 contaminated, 5.8 m (SPADES assembly) (version 2) ... | reverse complement strand
GGTCTCACGGCGTCCTCGGGGTCATCGGAATCGGGGCGCGCGACCCTGTCGATGCAGGGCGGCTGGTCGAACGGCTGCCGGCCCTCGTCACATTCGGGTCGATCGTCGGGGCGCTCATCGCGCCCGGCCTGGAGGCCCGCCATCGCGAGGCCGATGCCCGGGCGACCATCGCGGCGACCATCGCGGCCGGCGCGTTCAGCCCGTTCTTCCAGCCGATCGCCGATCTCCACACCGGGGCGGTCGTCGGCTACGAGGCCCTCACCCGCTTCACCGACGGGACCCGCCCCGATGTCATGTTCGGCCTGGCCGACCGGTCCGGGATCGGGCGCGAGCTCGAGACGGCCACCCTGGCCGCGGCACTCGCGGCGGCGGCCGTCCTGCCGGCCACGGCCTACCTCAGCCTGAACGTCTCGCCGGCGCTCATCGGCTCGGGCGCGCTCCGGGCGCTCCTCGCCGGATCGGGGCGCCAGATCGTCCTCGAGATCACCGAGCACGTCGTGGTCGAGGACTACGCCGGGCTCCGGGACGAGATCACGGCGCTCGGGCCGAAGGTCCGCGTCGCGGTCGACGATGCCGGCGCCGGCTATGCCAGCCTGCGCCATATCCTCGAACTCGTCCCCGACTACGTGAAGCTCGACCTCGCGCTCGTCCGCGGGATCGACACCGATCCTGCCCGCCAGGCGCTCATCGCGGGGATGACCTACTTCGCGGTGAAGCGCAAGGTCCGTCTGGTGGCCGAGGGGATCGAGACCGCCGCCGAGCTCAAGACGCTCCGTGAGCTCGCGATCCCGTACGGCCAGGGCTACCTGCTCGGCCGGCCCCAGGACGGTCGGGGCCCGGGCCCCTGGCCATCACGGGTTGGATTGTCAGACGAACGGGCGCCATGAACGACCGTACTCGCCTCGGGTTTCTGGGTTCCGCCGAGTTCATCGTGGTGTGCGCTCATCCGCCGTTGGCCGGCAGGTGACGCGGACTCGACCCACGGGTCCGGAAGTTCACCCATTCCGTCGGAGTCAGCGGCGATCCCGCCTACCCCCCGGTCGGCGGCCCCGGCACGAGCCACCGCAGCCCGGCGAAGCGGGCAAAGTCGCGGTCGAACGACACGAGTTCGGCGTCGAGCTCGATCGCCAGCGCCGCGAGGTGGGCATCGCTCACGAGGTTGCCGGCCACACCCGACTCTGCCAGCAGTCCGGCGAGGACCTCCAGGTGGCGGGAGCCCGGCTCGGCCACCGTGGCCGTCGGCTGGTGGAGCCACTCGCGGACCTGGGCGATCGCAGCATCTGCGCTGAGCGGGCGCGGAAACACCGCAGGGTGTGTCGCGAGGCGCAGGAACGCGAGCAGGACCACCCACGGGAACGCGACCGTTTCGTGGTCATTCAGTGCGCCGTCCAGCCACGAGCGGGCCGCCGCGTGATTCGGCACATCCGAATTCACGGCGTAGAGCAGGACGTTCGCATCGCACAGCCGCATCGCTGGGCTACTTCCGCAGCGCCAGCTTGCGGATCAGCTCGTCGTCTTCGAGCTCGGAGGCCAACCGGAGTGCCTTGTCGAGCGGTACTGCCGGCGCCCCCATGGCAACGGGCCGAGTCTGATACGCCGATCCGGTAGCCCGGGGCCTGATCCCGCTCCGGATGGCCTCGTTCACCGCGGCCTTGAACGAGATGCCCCGCTCGCGCATGAGCCGACGGACGGCAAGGTCGACGTCGGGGTCGAGGGTGATCGTGCTGCGCACGAAAGCATCATAGCATCACGGCTTGGTGCATCAATGCATCGCATTGGCCACCGATCGCCGACCGGGCGACACATCTCCCCCGATCGTTCCCCGGATCACCCTGCCGCCCTCGTGCCGGAAGAGCCCTTGGTGCAGGCAATTCGGGTCCATGCTCGCGAGCTCGGTGGCCAGCCACGCCGCAAACGCCGGGTCGACGTCCGATGGCAGCGCGATGAGAACGTCGCGCATCGGCGCCAGGAGGACGTGCGGGCCGTTGCCGATCAATCTGGGCAGGGCGTCCGGGGCGAGCGGCAGCGCGGATGCAATCCCCTCGCCGGTCTGGACGATTTGAGTCGGCACTTCGCCGATCTTCGAGCGGACCACCAGGCTCGGGCGAATGCCTTGAGCGAGGCGGCGGACATTCTCCAGCGCCGCCGCGACGAGCGCGGCACGATCGACTCCCCATCCGGCGAGCTGCCGCTCGACGACGAACGCCACCGCCGGCCCAAGGTCGAGGCCGAACCCGACATCCATACCGGGAGGAAGCGTGACCGTGACGCGGTCACCCACCGGGAACGGATACGGTCGTAGGCGCGGCAGCATGGGAATGACGGTCGGTCGCGCCGCCTGCCAGGAAAGGTCCGGATCGAACTGCTCGAGAGCGGCCAGCACTGCCTCCGGGCTCGCGGTCACCATCTCCGGTCCGAGGGGCGGTCCGGGAATCATCATGGCCCGCATTCCGTTACCGAGCCGATGGACCGATCCGCGGTCCTCCTGTCGCCGTGTCCGTCGGATGCGTCTATCGCTCATGAACTGACGATGGCATGTCGGGCTCACCTGCTGATCACTCGCCGCTGACCGGGCAATCACTTCGGCACCCCGAAGCTCTCCGGCAATGCCCTGCCCGAGGGCGGCCAGCCCCACCCAGGCCAGTGCCGACCGCCGATCCCTTGACGTTCGCTGGTTTCCTGAACTATTCTCATTCAGGAATGCTTCAGGAGAATGGCATCACGCTGCTATCACCCGCGGAGGCTGCACGACGGCTTGGCGTCACCTCTCGTCGGGTGTATGCGCTCGTCCGCGACCATCGGCTCCGCGCGCAGCGCCTGGGCGGGCGGCTCCTCGTCGACCGCGACGATGTCGAGGCACGCGTCGCCGGAGCGCCGGCGACCGGACGTCCATTCAGCCCCCGGCGCTCCTGGGCGCTGATCCTCCTGGCTTCGGGTGAGACTCCACGCGGGATCGATGCGTCGACGAGATCCAAGCTGCGCCGGATCCTGGATGATCGCGACCTTTGGGCGATGCGAGCGAAGTTCGTCGGCCGCGCCGAACGGCGACGGTTTCGCGCTCACTCCTCGGATATCGCAAGAGTTGAAAGGGAGCCGGGCGTCGTTCGCACGGGCCCACGCGTTGCGGCCGAGGCTGGATTCGGACTCATCGCCCCTGACGCGCCCATTGAGCTCTACGTGGACGGGGCCATGGCCGATGCATTGATTGAACGGTACCGCCTCGTGGCGAGTTCGCGACCCAACGTCGTGCTCCGGGTCGTGCCGGACGAGGTTCGCGCCTGGCTCGGCGGCACCCTCGCTCCGCGCCCGGCCATCGCGCTCGACCTCGCTGAGGACCTGGACTCGCGCGCCCAGGACGTGGCACATGAGGCGCTGTCTGGCCGATGACGCCCATCGTCATCAACCCACGGGATGAGACCGAAGCGGCGCTCTGGCGCATGACATCAGAGGTCGCCGGGCTCTTCGCAGACTGGCCCTGGGTCATCGTGGGCGCGCAGATGGTGATGCTGCTCGAGTTCGAGCATGGGCGTCCAACCGGACGGGCGACCCGGGATCTCGACGTGGTCGTCGACGTTCGCATGGTCGCCGATGCAGCGAGTCTCGCCGCCGAGCGTCTCCTCGCGGCCGGGTTCGAGACTTCCTCGGAGCGTCAGCATCGGTTCGTCCGCGGGCACGACGCGGTGGACCTGCTGGCACCCGATCACCTCGGTCGCAGGGCGAATCTCACGACCATCGCGCCTCTCGTCACGACCTCAATTCCAGGTGGCAGCCGCGCCCTGGCGACGCGGCGCCTGGTCGATGTCGACATCGTAGGCGTCGAGTCCTGCCGCCTCCCTGTGCCATCGCTTGCCGGAGCTATCGCCCTGAAGACAGCTGCATACAATGGCCGACTCGCAGGACGGGATCTCGAGGATCTCGTCCGCCTGCTCACGCTCGTCGAAGACGTCGAGGCGGTTCGCCGAGAGCTCAAGCCAGCGGAGCGCACGCGACTCGGCTCCATTTCGGCGCTGCGCGACGAATCGCACCGGGCATGGTCGAGCGTCGTTGATGCGGACGACGCCCGGGCGGCCTTCGCCCGGCTCGCCGATACGTAGCCGGGTCGCACCCTCCGGAGGACTCCCTTCATGGCGCATCGCCTATACTCGCCCCCGCGCCGACATAGCTCAGCGGTAGAGCAGCTGTTTCGTAAACAGCAGGTCCTCGGTTCAAATCCGAGTGTCGGCTCCACCCTCCCCGCACGGCAGGCACCGTCGCGGGGCGCTTGGCCCGCCTCGTTCTGTGCCCGCGAGGTTCGCAACCCGTCAATCTACCCGTTGACTGTGACGGTTTAGGCCGCTACGGTCCGCTAAAGCGTCAAAGTAGCAAGGATGATTGACGGGTTGTGACGTGGATCGAGCGCCGCTGGGAGGGTAACCCTGGAGCGATGGGCGGCCGAAACGCGCGTCAGTCGTTCACCTATCGCGCATTCGTCCCCGACCCGATCGCGGCCAGCCAGCCCGTCGTCAGTTTCGAGACGGCCGGGCTGATCAGCGAGGCCGAGGCCGCGGTCGGTCAGCTGAACTCGGACGAGCGGGTGCGCGGACTCGAGGCCATCGGCGCGCTGCTCCTGCGTTCGGAGGCCATCGCATCGAGCCGCATCGAAGGCCTCGAGCTCAGCCAGCGCAACCTGGCGCGTGCGCTGATCGATCCGCGAGCGGCGAAGGGGACCGCCAAGGCTGTAGCCGCGAACGTCGTGGCAATGGAACAGGCCGTCGCGATCGGGGACGGCGAGCGGGCGTTCACCGCCGCGGACATCCTCTCCGTCCATCGAACGCTCATGGCCCACGAGCCCCCGCGGGTCATGCCCGGCGCCTTCCGCCGCGAGCAGAACTGGGTCGGCGGCCGGCTGCTGAACCCGTCTGATGCCCGTTACGTGCCACCGCCGGCGGACCAGGTCGAGCCGCTGGTCAGCGATCTCGTCGAATTCATGAACCGGGACGATCTTCCGGCCGTGGCCCAGGCGGCGATCGCCCACGCCCAGTTCGAGACCATCCATCCGTTCATCGACGGCAACGGCCGCGTGGGTCGGTGTCTGATCCACGTGGTCCTTCGTCACCGTGGCGTTGCCCCAACGTTCGTCCCGCCGATCTCCATCGTGCTGGCCGCGAGGGCGAACCTCTACGTCGACGGGCTGGTCGACTTCCGCGAGGGGCGGATCGACGCCTGGTGCGCCTTCTTCGCCGAAGCATGCGGGCGGGCTGCTGCGGTCTCGGTCGAACTGGCCGCGCAAGTCGCCCAGCTCGAGGCCGACTGGTATGAGCGGGCCGGACGCCCCCGGCGGGACTCTGCCGCGGCACGGATCATCCCCGTGCTACCGGCCCAACCCATCACGTCGGCCGCGACCATGCGAGCCGCGATCGGCGCGCGACATCAGCGAGCCCTGGAGGGCCTCAAGGTCCTGGCCGATGGGGGCGTCCTTCGCCAGATCAGCGAAGGCGACTACGACCGGCATTACGCTGCCGATGAGCTGTTCGACCTTATCGAGGCGTATGAACAACGGGTGGCACGAGTCTGAATCGGCCGCACAGGTCATCGCCCCCCCCGACGGCGCGCCGTCAGGCCCGGATCACCCGGAGCCCGGGAATGTCCAGGTGGTCGTCGTCCTGGGTGACGAGCGGAACGTCAAGCGCGATCGCGGTCGCCGCGATCCACGAGTCGTTGACTGCCATCCGCCGACCAAGATCGCGGAGCGCGACACGGAGGAGGGCCCATGCGCCGGCGACGTCCTCATCCACGGGTACAGGATCGAGGGCGAGGGCCGCGGTGAGCGCGGCGAGTCGGAGGTCGCGCGTCGCGAGGTCCCCGGCAGCAAGCACGCCGGCCCGGAGCTCGCCGACGGTGATCACGGAGACGGCGAGACGATCCGGCAGGACATCGGTCCGAAGGGGCCGACCGCTCTCGTTGGCGATGAAGATGCTCGTGTCGGCGAGGCCGTCACTCACGAGAGCGGCTCGTCGTCAGTGGTGCCGGGCGCCAGGTCGCGGAGCTCCCGCCGGAGTGCTGCATCCGCCGGATGACGCTGGACGAGCCGGACGAAGGCATCCCGGTCAATCCAGCGTGCACGCGCCAGTGACGGCGCTGCGCGCGGGAGGCCTGCGACGTCCTCAGCAAGCGCCACCTTTGCCTCTCCGGCCCGGTGGCCGGCGGTCACGGCGTCAATACCGGCACGGATGAGCCGAGCCTCGCTCCTTCCCTCTGCCTCGGCAGCCCGCGCGAGGGCGGCCTTCTGCTGGGCCGTGAGGTACACCGTTGTCTTCTCCATGCCACCCATTCTACCATACACCGCTGGCAGTCCCGCACGACACAGTCCCGCACGACGCGTACCCCGGCCTGGTCGAGGCCAGCCCATGTCATCGTCGAGACCCTGGCGGTGGCGCGCCGACGCTACGGTCTTGCGGTCACGGCCGACTTCATCGACCGCGTCCTCCCTGCTCTGGGCGTGCATGAAGGATGTCCGAGGCGCGGGCCGTGCGTCCAGGGCCTTGGAGCACGAAAGCCGGTGTCCGGTCAGGCGAACGGATCCCGGACCTCGATGCGCGGGAAGCGACGGAAGTCACGGTCTCGCGTCCAGATGGTCCGCACGTCGTTCTCGAGCATGAGGGTCACGAGGTGCGCGTCGGGCACGAGGTTGCCGGACGGCAGGGCGTCGTCGGCTACGATCCGGAAGGACCGCCAGAACGCATCGGACTCGCCGGTCGTGCGCACGTGAGGCCGGGCCAGGAGCTGCTCGACGTTACCGACCGCCTCGACGATCGACAGCGGGTGCGCGAAGATGGCCGGATGGGTCGCGATCCGGAGATAGGCCAGGACCGTCGGCCAGAAGAGGTAGGCGATCTCCGGCCCTTCGGCGAGCCGCTTGACCGCGTCGCGCGCCTTGGCATGCACGGGGCTCGACTCGTCGGACGCGTAGAGGAGGACGTTCGCGTCCAACGTGTAGCTCACGATCTCTCCAGGGCCCGTCGCACGGCCTCCGCGTCGTCGAGGTCGACGAGGGCGGCCATCGGGTGCGAGGACCAGGCGAGCGGCTGAGGCGGCTCGGCCGGAACCTCCTGCTCCAGTGCCGCGCTAAGGACCTCCGACGCGAGTCGCCCGAGGCTCTTGCCCTCTCGCCGGGCTCGCTGCTTCAGCTCGCGAAGGACGGTCGGGTCGAGGTCGATGGTCGTGCGCATGATGCATGATGTTGACACAGTGCGCATCAGATGTCCACGACCTTGGTGGGCTCTGGTGGGCTCGCGTCCGACGATGTCGCCGGGGGGCCGCCGCCACGCTACTCGGCTCCTGGAGATCATCCGCGTCTCACGGTTGGGCTGTCGTCATTCGACGCCTGCAGGATCCAGCCGTTGGGACAGGTCTGGACAGTGCCGGGTCTGTTTCGTAGACAGCAGGTTCTCGGTTCGAATCCGAGTGTCGGCTCCACCCTCCTGAACGCGAAAGCCGGCCTTCGGGCTGGCTCTCTGGCTATTCGGGGGCGAGCAAGGGCGTCGACCGCCGGCCCTGATCGGCCGGCATTGCGGCAAGCCGATGGAGGACCTCGTCGATCTCGGCCTCGGTCGTCATGCGCCCCAGGCTGAGGCGGACCGCACCCATTCCCACGACAGGAGGCACACCCATCGCCCGCAGCACGGGTGAGAGTTCGACCGAATCGGCGTGGCAGGCGGCACCGGTCGAGGCCGCGACACCATCGAGTGCGGTCAGGATGTCCGCACCGACCCGGCCGACAAAGGCGACGTTGAGGGTGTTCGGCAGGCGTTCGGTCGGATGGCCGTTAAGGACGACGCCATTCCCGAAGCGGGCGCTGATGCCCTCCCAGAGCCGATCTCGCAGGCGACGCGTCTCCTCGAGCGGGCGGAGGTCGGCGGCGAGCTCGCACGCGGCACCGAGGGCCGCCGCCAGGAGGATGCTCTCGGTCCCGGCCCGCCGCCCGGCCTCGTGACCGGCCCCGTGGATCAGCGGCTCGAGGGACACGCCGCGCCGGACGAAGAGCGCGCCGACGCCCTTGGGCGCGTAGACCTTGTGCCCCGCGATCGTGAGGAGGTCGACGCCCAGCTCGTCGACGCGGGTCCGGATCTTGCCCACCGACTGGGCCGCGTCCGTATGGACGAGCACGTCGTGCTCGTGGGCGATCGCGGCGATCTCGGCGATGGGCTGGATCGTCCCGACCTCGTTGTTCGCGTGGATCACGCTCACGAGGATCGTCCGTGACGTGATCGCCCGGCGAATCTCGTCGGAGTCGATCAGGCCGGTGCGATCGACCGGCACGACGGTGACCCGCGCGCCGAGGCTTTCGAGGAATCGCGCGGGCTCAAGGATCGCGGGGTGCTCGACCGCGCTCGTGACGATGTGGTCGCCACGGTCCCGGAGCGCGAGGAACACACCCTTGAGGGCGAGATTGTCGGCCTCGCTCCCGCTGCTGGTGAAGACGACCTCGTCGGGACCGCAGCCGAGGAGGTCGGCGACCTGGGCTCGGGCGCCCTCAAGCGCGGCTCGTGCCGCGCGGCCGCCCGAATGGGTGGCCGACGGGTTCGCGTACGGCCCGTCGAGGAGCGGCCGCATCACCGCGGCCACCCGCGGGTCGATCGGCGTGCTCGCGTTGTAGTCGAGGTAGATCAGGCGCTCCGGCTGGCTCATGCCGGTCGCGTTCCGGTGGCGGCGGGCAGTCCGGCGAGCCGCCATTCGGGGAAGCCGTCCTCGAGACGACGGGCCCGTCGTCCGGCGCGGCGGAGGAGCGCCACGGCCTGCGGTGCGAGCGCGCAGTAGGGCCCTCGACAGTAGGCGACGATCTCGACGGCCGCCGGCAATTCGGCAAGGCGGACCTCGATCTCGGCGAGGGGGAGCGAGATGGCACCGGCGATGTGACCGGCCTCGTATTCCTCGGCCGGCCGGACATCGACGACGACCGCGTCGCCCGAGCGGATCCGCTCCAGCAACTCCTCGCGGCTGACGGCCTCGACAGGCGCGCCGAGATAGGCGCGCGCCGCCCGGTCCGCGTCGGTGATCCGCCCGGTCGCCACGGACCGAACCACCGCGAGCAGCTCATAGATGTCGTCTCCGGCCAGCCGGTACAGGATCCGGTTCCCGTCCCGGCGCGACGCGACGAGGCCGGCCTGCCGCATCGTCTGGAGATGCGCCGAGGCCAGGCCGACCGAGATCGCCGCCCGCGACGCGAGGACCTCGACGCTTCGCTCGCCCTGGGCGAGGAGGTCGAGCAGCTCGACCCGGTGCGGGTTCGCCAGCGCACGGCCGATCCGGGCGAACTGGGTGTGCAGCTCGTCCTTGGCCGCTCGATCGCGGGCGATCCTGTCCATACCTTCCGCTCGCACCGTGGACGCCTCCGGTTCCGTGGCAGTACTCCGTGGTCCCTGTTATTCTAAGGTTCCTTGGAATACGTGCCAGGTGCGAACCGGAGCATGAACACCCTCATCATCCTCAACGATCCCGCCTACGGCAACGAGCGGACGTACAACGGGCTGCGCCTCGCCCTCTCGCTCGCCAAGGCCGAGGATGTCGAGCTCCGCGTCTTTCTGATGGGCGATTCGGTCAGCGCGGCGAAGCCGGGGCAGAAGACTCCGGAGGGCTACTACAACCTCGAACGGATGCTCAAGGGCCTCGCGGCCAAGGAGGTCCTCATCGGGACGTGCGGCACGTGCCTCGATGCTCGCGGGATGACCGATGAGCCCCTCGTCGTGGGCTCCCAGCGCTCCTCGATGGCCGAGCTGACGACCTGGACGATCTGGGCCGGGAAAGTGATCACGTTCTGATGGCTCCTCGGACGGTCCTGGTCCTCGGCGGTGGCGTCGGCGGTCTCGTCACCGCGAACGAGCTCCGGCAGCGGCTCGACCCGGCCGACCGGGTGGTGGTCGTCGAGCGCGAGCGGCAGCACCTCTTCCAGCCCTCGCTCCTCTGGCTGATGGTCGGCCGCCGCCGGCGCGACCAGATCGAGCGGCCACTCCGCGAGCTTCTCGCTCCGGGCGTCGAACTTGTCGAGGCCGAGGTCCGTTCGATCGACCCGACTGCCCGTCGCGTCGAGACGACGGCCGGCGTCTTCGCGGGCGACGCGCTCGTGGTCGCGCTCGGGGCCGAGCCCGATCGTGGCGCCGTCCCCGGTTACCAGGACGCCACGCTCGACTTCTTCTCCCCGGACGGGGCCGCGGCCTGCGCGCGGGCGCTCGCCACGTTCCGGGGCGGCCGCGTCGCCGTCGTGGTCGCCGCCCTCCCCTACAAGTGCCCCGCCGCGCCCTACGAGGCAGCCCTGCTGCTCGACGATGCGTTGCGCCGCCGCGGCATCCGCGGGCATTCCGAGATCGACGTCTACAGCCCGGAGCCCGCGCCGATGCCGGTCGCGGGCCCGGCGATGGGCGCGTCCGTCGTCGGCCTCCTCGGAGCGAAGGGGATCCGCTTCCATCCGGGGAGCCGGGTCGAGCGCTTCGAACCCGGCAGCCGCGAAATCGTCCTGGCCGACGGGAGCCGCGTCGGCTACGACCTCCTCGCCGGCGTTCCGCCGCATCGTGCCCCAGCAGTGGTGCGCGACTCATCGCTCGCCGGCGACACGGGTTGGATCCCCGTCGACCGCGCGACCCTCGAAACCCGCCACGAGCGCGTCTACGCGATCGGAGACGCGACGACGATCACGCTCGCGAACGGCAAGCCGCTGCCGCGGGCCGGCGTCTTCGCCCACGGCCAGGGCCTCGTCGCCGCTCGCCGGATCGCCGCGACGTTTGCCGGCCACCCGGCCGCCGACGCCTTCGACGGCGTCGGCTACTGCTGGGTCGAGGCCGGGGCGGGACGCGCCGCGTTTGCCGTCGGCGGGTTCTTCAGCGAGCCGGATCCGACGCTGGCCCTTCGTGCACCCGGACGCGTGTGGCACGCCGGCAAGGTGCTCTTCGAGCGCTCGTGGATCGGTGGCCGCCTGGAGCGACGGCTGGCACACGCGGGTCTCGCGGTCGGCAGCCGCCTCTTCGGGGTGAAGGCAACGATCTGAGCGGCGCGCCTTGTCGCCCGTCGCGCACCAGTGGCCTCCCGGGCCACCCGGTGCGCACCCGTAGACTGGCACCGTGGACATCCTCACCGCGTTCGGCGCGATTTCCGTTGCGTCGATGCTCGTCTTCTACGCGCTCGAGGACCGCTCGGCGCGATTCGTCCTTGCCTTCGCGGGAGCTTGCCTGGCGTCCTCCGCCTACGGCTTCCTTCAGGGCGCGTGGCCGTTCGGAGTGGTGGAGCTCGTGTGGTCGGGCATCGCACTTCGACGCTGGTGGCAGCGCACCCATGACGCCCCACCCTGAGGGCCGAGCACGGGACTGTCTTCGTGCCACGGCGCTCGGTCCGCGGCCCCGAACCAGGCCCCGGGCCGCCCAAGTTTCGCCGGTCTATACTTGAGCGATGGCTCAAGTGTTTGCCTCCGAGATCGACGGCGACGCCTGCTCGGTGGACTGCCTTCATCCCGAGGCAATCCGGCCACTCCTCGGGCGATCCCTGGGGAGCGACGGCGCTCGTGCCGTTGGGGACCTGTTCGCTACCCTCGCCGATCCCTCGCGGGCGCGGATCGTCCACCTCCTGGCGATCGCCGAGCAGGAGCTGTGCGTCTGCGACATCGCGCTTGTCCTGGGGATGAGCGTCTCCGCGCTGTCGCACCAGCTTCGATTCCTGCGTGAGCGCGGTGCGGTCGGGCGTCGCAAGGCCGGACGGATCGTCTACTACCGGCTCGTCGACGAGCACCTGCGCGACCTCGTCCTGGGCGCGGCGACCCATGTCGCCGAGATCGCCTGATGGCCCACAGCCACGGGTCGGCGGCGGCCGCGAATCGGGACCGGCTGGTCGCCGTCCTCCTCCTGAGCCTGGTGATCCTCGCCGTCGAGGCCGTCGGCGGGATCGCTGCCAACAGCCTCGCGCTCCTGGCCGATGCCGGGCACATGCTCACCGACGTCGTGGGCGTCGGGATGGCGCTCCTGGCGATCTGGTTCGCCGGGCGCAGCCCGACGAACGGGCGGACCTACGGCTACCTCCGCCTGGAGATCCTCGCGGCCGTGGCGAACGCCGTGCTCCTGTTGGGGATCGCGGTGTTCATCCTGCTCGAGGCGTGGCGCCGGCTGTTTGATCCACCCGAGATCGCGTCGGGGCTGATGCTGGCAGTCGCACTGATCGGGCTCGCTGCCAACGCCGTGTCGCTGTTCCTGCTGCGCGACGCCCAGCGCGAGAGCCTGAACATGCGAGGGGCCTACCTCGAGGTCATGGGCGACTTCGCGGGGTCGGCGGCGGTCATCGTCGCCGCGATCGTGATCGCGCTGACCGGTTGGACGACTGCTGACGCGGTCGCCTCGGCCCTGATCGGTCTGCTCATCCTGCCGCGCACGTTCGGGCTGCTGCGTGATGCCGTCGACGTGCTCCTCGAGGCGACCCCCAAGGGCATCGACATGGATCACGTCCGCCAGCACATCCTCGATGCGCCGGGCGTGATCGATTGCCATGACCTCCACGCCTGGACGATCACTTCGGGGATGAACGTCGTCTCCGCCCACGTCATCCTCGCCGAGGGCACGGATGCCGCGAGGGCACTCAGCGCGCTGTGCGCCTGCCTGTCGGAAGACTTCGACATCGAGCACTCGACCTTCCAGCTCGAAACGGCCGACCGCCGCCGGCTCGAGGAACGGAGCCACGCGTGACGACCCTCACCGCATCGGATCGGCCGCGCCTCCTGGTCCGAGCGCTGCGGCTCGAATACCTGACCGTCGGCTGGAACGTGATCGAGGGCGTCATCGCCATCGCAGCGGCGCTCGCGGCCAGCTCGGTCGCGCTCCTCGGCTTCGGGATCGACTCGTTCGTCGAGTCTGCGTCGGGCTCGATCCTCATCTGGCGACTGCTCGCCGAGCGGCGGGCGACCGACGAGGAGCGGATCGAGCACGTCGAGCGGCGGGCCCAGCGGCTCGTGGCGGCCTCACTCGCGCTGCTGGCCGCCTACATCGCCTGGGACTCGATCACCTCGATCCTCGCCGGGGAGCGCCCGGAGCCGTCGCTCGTCGGGATCGTCCTGGCCGCCGTCTCGCTGGTGGTCATGTGGTGGTTGGCGCGCCAGAAGCGACGCGTCGGCGTCGCGCTCGGTAGCCGGGCGATGACCGCCGACGCATTCCAGACCGACGCCTGCTTCTGGCTCTCGCTGTTCCTGCTCGTCGGGATCGGGGCGAACGCGCTATTCGGCTTCTGGTGGGCGGACCCGCTCGCGGCCCTGGGCATGACGATCTTCATCGGCCGGGAGGCGCTCGAAGCGTGGCGAGGCGAAGATGACGACTGACGACGACCTGACCACCCATCTCCGCCCCTGGGGAGCACGATGCGCCGACTGATCCTGACCCTGCCCGCCCTCCTGCTGGCCGCGTGCGCAGCCACCACGCCCAGCCCGGCGGCGACCGGTGCGCCGAGCGCCACGCCGGCCCCCAGCACCGCGCCGTCGAGCAACGCCGGGCCGAACATCCTGCCCATCTTCGTCTCGTCGGAGATCCTCGCGGGCCAGAACCGCTTCCTGTTCTCGCTCACGGATCGCGCCAACACGGTGATCGCCGCCCCGGACGTGCCGGTCACCCTGGAGCTCTACGATGTCGCGGCGGACGAGGCGAAGGTCGTGTTCACCGCCGACGCGCGGTTCCTGTGGGCGATCGAGGGCGAGCGCGGCCTCTACGCCGCGACCGTCGAGTTCCCGAACGCCGGACGGTGGGGCGTTCGCTTCACGGCGACGTTCCCGGACGGACGGAGCGAGCAGGTCCGGGCGGACTTCGATGTCGCCGCGTCGGGCCCGACGCCGCGGATCGGTGCCGCGGCCGTGTCGGTCGATACGCCGACCGCGAGCGACGTGGGAGGCGACCTTGCCAGGGTCTCGACCGACAAGGCGCCGAACCCCGCGTTCTATACGCGCTCCGTCGCCGATGCGGTCGCCGCGAAGGCCCCATTCGTCCTGGTTTTCGCGACGCCTGCGTTCTGCCAGACCGCGATCTGCGGTCCGATGCTCGATACCGTCAAGGCCATCTCCGCCGACTACCCGACCCTCACCTTCATCAACGTCGAGCCCTACAGGATGGCGTTCAGCGACGGCCGCCTCCAGCCAGAGCTCGCCGATGGCCAACTTCAGGCCGCCGCGTGGACCGATGCCTGGGGCCTGCGCACTGAACCCTGGGTCTTCGTCGTCGACGCGGCGGGCAAGGTCACCGCCAAGTTCGAGGCGGTGGTCGCCGAGGACGAATTGCGCGCGGCCTTCGATGCGGTCGCCCCGACGTCCGGGAGCGCCGAGGGCATCGTGATCGCCGTCGATCAACCCTCGATCACGAAGGTGAACAGCTTCACGCTCCGAACCGACGCCGGCGAGGCGCTGGTGTTCGGCGTGGGCACGCTCGACCTGACGAACGGCGGATTCAACGCCGGCCATCTCCGTGAGCACATGGCCACCGGGACCGGGATCGTCGTGGATTTCACGCTCATCGACGGCAAGCGCGTCGCCAACCGGCTGACCGACGCGGACTGACTGACGGCCGCACCGCTGCTCAGCCTGCGATCCGCGTTTGCCACTCGATTCATACTGAGATACCATCATCCCTACCATGACGAGTCGAGTAGGAGAGCGAGGGCAGATCACGATCGAGAAGGCCATCCGGGAGCAGCTCGGCATCTACGCCGGTGACGAGGCCGTCCAGCGGGTGGAGGACGGTCGGATCGTCATCGAGGTAGTCCCGGGGCGCCATCGCCGATCGCTGGCGGGGTCACTCCGCGACAAGACCACGAGGATCCCGTCCGACGAGTCGTGGACGGTGCTTCGCCGGTCGACCTGGGAGATGCCTGACCCGGACCGCGTCCTGTGATCGGCGCGGACACCTCCGTCATCGTCCGCTACCTGGTCGGGACCCCACTCGACGAGGCGCGCCGTGCGATGGCTCTCCTCGATAGCGACGAGGAGATCGGCGTCTCGCCAGTCGCGCTCGCCGAGTGCGCGCATGTTCTTCGGGTGCAGTACGGGGTGGACCAGGGCGACATCATCGAAAGCCTGATCGGGCTCGTCCAGCGCGAGAACATTCGGGTCATCGGGCTTCGGACGGACGTGCTCGTGGAGATGCTCGTGCGGGCCCGGGCGATGCCCGGCAGGCCGATCCCGGACGCGATGATCGTTGCCTCCGCGCTGGACGCGGGAGCCGTCCCGTTGGCGACCTTCGACCGCGAGCAACACCGCTATGGGATCGTGGTCCGCGAGCCGTAGCCCAGGTCTCCTCAGGCGACGATTGGGGCGGCCCGTCAGGGTCGCGGCGGGGCCGGGTTCGCGAGGCCCTCCACGACCTCGAAATTCGGGAGCGTCCGGAGGATCGACGGCGGCGCGATCACCTTCCAGGATCGGCTGCCACCGCCGAGCACGATCCGCTCTCGCTTCATGACCGCCGCGTCCACCCACAGCGGCAGGCCCGCCGGCAGGCCAAACGCGGTCACGCCGCCGATCTCGTGGCTGGTCAGCTCGCGGGTCTCGTCCGGGGCTGCGAAGGACGCCTTGCGGGTCCCCAACTTCTCCTTGACCACGCGGTTGACGTCCAGCCGGTGCGTCGCGAGGACGACGCACGCGGCATACACCGGCGGGTTGGACTTCCCCATGACAACGATCGTGTTCGCACTGTCCTCGGGCGCGAAGCCGTACGCCGCGCAGAACGCGGCGGTGTCTGCGAGCGCCGGGTCGCAGGCGAAGAGCTCGTGCTCGCCGTGCCCGGCGAGGGCCGCCTCGAGCGCCGCCCGTTCTGCATCGACCTCCATGGCGAGGAACGGTAACGGAGCGGCCCGGGTCGCGCCGGCCCGGGAACTGGCCCGGACCATCGTCGGCCCGGCAAGGTACCAATCTCTCGCGCTGGGCAGTGCGGACGGGCATACCATCGTGAAGCCTTTTCGGGGCGGATGCCCTCAGGCCAATGACGAGCGTCACCCGCTCGTTGCCCGCGCCTCCGGCTCAAGGCGGGATTTCGGAAGATGAAAGAAGGGGTCGCATGAGACGACGTGGATCGCGACTGGCAGCCACGCTGATCGCTTCGCTGCTGCTCGGCATGGTGGCATTCCCAGCCGGCGCCGCCGCCCAGTCCAACGGGCCGATCGCCCAGACGGGCGGCATGACGGCGGTATTGCCGTTGTTTGGTGCGCCAGGGAGCCTCACGGTGGCCGTGACCCTGGACCCGGCCGGCAACATCACCGGCGTCACCCTCACGCCGCCGGGCGATTTCGCGGCCACGACGTCCGAGCCCGGCATCGTCAAGTTCGCCAACACGGCCGGGACGACCAAGGTGGCCGTCAAGGCCAAGGGCGACAAGCTGTCAATCAGCGCCAAGTCGGCCTCGCTTGCCGACTTCGTGGGCGCCGGGACCTGGTCCGCGAACGTGTTCGGCACGGGTGTCGAGACCGTGGGTTACACGATCGGTAACGACGGCACCGGCAAGCCGACCCTCACGATCGGCACGCCGTCGGTTGTCGCGGGCGTCACGGCCGTGGTCATCGCGCCGACGACCCATTCCGACGAGGACGGCGAGGCGTCCGCGAGCGGCGGTGTGACGTTCAGCGCCAACGGCTTCGTGAAGCGCCTGCGCATCACCATCGAAGTCGACGCGGTCGGCGGCCCGGCGCACCTCAAGATCACGCTGAGCGGCAAGGACCGCCAGATGCTCAGCGACTCGATTGCCGCACTCGCCGCGGTGGGCAATCGGACCTGGTCCGCCTACCTGTGCGACGGGAGGACGCAGGTCACGGTGACGTACAAGGTCATCGCCAACCCGGACGGCACCGGCACCGTTTCGGTCGTCGGCACCACGCCGGCGTCTCCGACTGCCACCGTCAAGACGAGCGACAACGGCTTCCGGGTCCGGTTCGACGGCACGAAGGTCGGCGTCAAGGTCAGTCTCCGCGCCAACGAGGCCGGAACGACCTGGACGCTCGACGTGAAGGGCTCGTCAGGTCGCTGCGGCGGCAACGACTCGGACAAGGACGACTCGCATAAGGACGACTCGCATAAGGACGACTCGCACGACGACGACTCGCACGACGACGACTCGCACGACGACGACTCGCACGACGACTAGGATCGAGCCGAGACCCGGTCGATGACCGTGAATCCGATCCCCTGGAAGCGGCGCCGCCTGACGGGCGGCGCCGCTCTTCTTTGCCTCACCGCGCTCATTGCGGCCTGCGGTCCCTTCCTCCCGCCGCCCGCACCGACCCCCGGCACTTCGGTGGCTGCTGTCCCGTCGCAGGCGCCGCCGAGCGTCTCCAGCGTCTCGGGTACGCCGGCGGAGCGGCTGGCGCTGGCCCTCATGGCGCTGCAGGGGGGCTATACCTTCGATACGACCCTCCGCGTCGGAGACAAGGAGGCGGCTCGAGTCGTCGGTCGCTGGTACGGCGACGCGAGCGAGCTGTCCATTTCATCGGGTGGCGCGACCGTCACCTACCGGATCATCCCGCCGAGCGCCTGGCTCCAGGAGGACACCGGCGTGTGGGTGGAGGCCGACGCGGCCGCAACGACCGGTGACCCGATGACACTGTTGCTGTCCCCCCTGCGCGTCGAGGCCTCAGCCGGCAGTGGCGACGTGGATCAGATCGTCGCGACCTATCCCGCGACGGCGCTCGGCCTGACCGGCCCGGATCCCGTTTCGGTGACGATCTCGATCGCGACCGACGCGACGATCACGACGCGCTACGAGGCCGCGACCGACGCCGGCCTGGGGATTTCCGAAACCGTCCTGAAGGCCGCCCCCTCGCAGGATCCGATCGTGGCCCCCTCCCCGCTGCCTGCCGCAGGCGGGTAGCCGCCGGACGTCCCCGCGCGAGGCGTCCCCCGCCGATTCGGCCGTCCCGCGCACTTCCCGTGCGATCCGGGCTCGTCTCATGATCTGCTCAGAATCCGCCTCCATGGTTGTGGCATCAGGCGATCCCGGTGGATCGCAAGCACGCACGAAACGGAGACGCATTCGATGACACACGAATTCACGACCCCCATCGAGCCGGTGGCGGCTCGACGTGGCTCGCTCGCCCGGATCGGGCTCCTCGGCGCGGCGACAGCGGCTCTCGTGGCCGTCGGCATCCTGGCCGTGGCCGCGACCGCGGCACCCAGCGGCACCATCGCCGCCAACACGACGGGTTCAACCTCAGCGTCGATCGACCTGCCCGTCGGTGCTCCGCTCGACGGCCCGATGGGCGGCCGCTTCGGCGGGATGCGCGGGTTCGGCGGGATGCCCGGCTTCGGCGGCATCACGATCACCGCGATCTCCGGATCCAACGTCTCCCTGAAGACGGTGGACGGCTGGACGCGGACCATCGCGATTGCCGGCGACACGACCCTCGAGAAGGCGGGCGCGACGATCACGCTGACCGACCTCAAGGTCGGTGATCAGGTCCAGATCCGACAGACCCGGCTGGACGACGGCTCCTTCAAGGTGACCGAACTCCACGTCCTGCTACCGCGAGCCGGCGGTATCGTGACCGCCGTGACCGGATCCACCATCACGGTGGAAGGGCGTGACGGCACGACGACGACGATCAAGGTGATCGCGAGCACGACCTACCAGGTCGGCCGGGCCGACGGCAAGGCGCTCACGGACATCGAGGTCGGCATGCATCTCATGGCCGTCGGCACCGAGAACGCCGACGGGTCTCTGACCGCGTCGGCCGTTCGGGCCGTGGACCCCGCCAATATGCCGGGCCGCGGCGGGCTTGGTCCCTGGAAGGGCCAGGGCCACGGTCCGTGGGGCGACGGGTCCGCGCCGAGCTCGGACGGAGCCGCGGGCTGACCCTGCACTTCATGAGGCCGGCCTGAGCAGCCGACCACGCTTCCTCCTCCAGCGCCGACGGTCGGGCAGTGCTTCTGTCCGGCCGTTTGCGTACCGAGCGCCCGGGGACGGGCTTCCTGGGAAGCGCTCAGCCGACGTATCGGCGCTCTGCTCACGCTGCCTCGGCTGCGATGGCGGCAGCAAGCTCCCGGTCGGACGGCTCGATGAGGACCGTTCCTCGCGCGGTCACGACAACCGGGATCGCCCGATAGCCGGCGTCGTCCAGGAGCAGCTGGGCTGCCGCGTCGGCCTGCAGATCCATGTAGCGGTACGGCACGCCCGCCCCGTCGAGATAGCGGCGTGTCCGGTCGCAGTCCCCACACCAGGCGGCACCGTAGACGGTCAGCAGGTCGGGAATCGGCAGGGTTGGCGTCAAGGGTGGGTCTCCGGTCGGCGGGGGCATCGGGCCGCTCCCGCCAAGAGTGGACCATCGGCCAGAAATCCGTGCGTGAGACGGCGGCGCAGGAACCGCCGCTCGGTCGCGTTGGCCGTGGTCGCGGGGTATCGTCTCACGCATGCCGACGCAACCCGAGGTCCTGCGGATCGACGACCGGGAGGTCACGATCACGAATCCGACGAAGGTGTTCTTCGCTGAGGCCGGGATCACGAAGCTGGACCTCGTCCGGTACTACCTGGCTGTCGCAGACGGTGCGCTGCGCGGAATTCGCGGCCGCCCGATGGCGCTGAAGCGGTTCGTCAACGGGGCCGCGGCCGACGCGTTCTTCCAGAAACGGGCCCCCGACAACCGGCCGGACTGGCTGCGTGTCGCGACGCTCTCCTTCCCGTCGGGGCGGACCGCTGACGAGATCGTCGTGGACGATGCCGCGGGCCTGGCGTGGATCGTGAATCTCGGCTGCATCGATCTCAACCCCCACCCGGTCCGCGCCGAGGACCTGGACCATCCCGATGAGCTGCGCGTGGACCTGGATCCGGTACCGGGCGTGGGCTGGTCGCAGATTCGTGACGTGGCCATGGTCACGAAAGAGGCGCTCGAGGCGGTTGGGCTGGTCGGCTGGCCGAAGACCTCCGGTTCGCGGGGGATCCACATCAACGTCCGGATCGAGCCGCGCTGGACGTTTCCCGAGGTGCGACGCGCCGCCCTCGCCCTGGCCCGGGACGTGGAGCGGCGCGCGCCAGCCATCGCGACCTCGAAGTGGTGGAAGGAGGAGCGCCACGGCGTCTTCCTCGATTACAACCAGAACGCCAAGGACCGGACCGTCGCGTCCGCGTACTCCGTTCGGCCACTGCCGGACGCGCGCGTCTCGACGCCGCTGACCTGGGGCGAAGTACCGACCTGCGAGGCGGAGGCGTTCACGATCCGGACCGTGCCGGCGCGGTTCGCCGCCATCGGCGAACCCGGGGCCGGAATCGACGACGCCGCGGGCTCCCTCGAGGCGCTGCTCGAACTCTCGCGGCGGGATGAGGCTGAGGGTGTCGGCGACGCGCCGTGGCCGCCGAACTACCGCAAGCAGGAGGGTGAGCCGCCGCGCGTCCAGCCCTCGAAGCGGCGGCGGTCGGCCGCGGCCTACGACACGCCGGAGGCTGAGGCACAGCGCGAGAAATCGCGGGCGGCGATGGAGCGACGGTTCGCGGCGGGTCAGGCCGTGCGCGCGGCCGCGACGACGTCCGCTGGCGGGACGCGCCCGACGCCCACGGGCCGCCGGAAGTCGTCCATTCCCGTCATCGAGATCTCGCGCGCGGCCACGAGGGAGGAGGCGCTCGCGGGCCTCGGGCGCTGGAATTCACGCTGGCCCCTGGCCGCGGCCCGCCTCGAGCCGGCCGACGTCCTCGTCGACAGCATGCGCGGCCGCTCATCGCTCTGGTACCGGGTCCGCGTCAACCTCATCCACGTGCCGGAGGCGGATCGCCCGCCCCAGGAACCGCTCGACCCCGACTACGACCCGTGGGCCGGGTACGAATGGCCAGACGCGAGCGGGCGGGTGCAGCGGGCGCTGCGCACGAAGCGCGAGGACGCATGAGGCTCGAGCCTGTTGCCGTCCGGCGTCGTGTCCTGTAAGATGACCACCTAAGTAGTCACTTGATGGGAACGACGTGGCAGAGATCGGGATCAAGGAACTGAAGACGACCGCCTCGGCGATCATCGAGCGGGTCGAGGCCGGTGCCGCTTATGTCATCACCAAGCGCGGCCGTCCCGCTGCCGTCCTGCTCCCGATCGACGAAGCTGAAGATCTCGTCCTCGCCAACGCCGACGAGTATGTGCGCATGCGCCGAGAAGCTCGTGCGGCCTACGCCGAGGGCCGAACGACGACTCTGCAGGAGCTCGTCTGACCCCGTACGGCGTCGAGCTGGCGCCGTCGGCCGTCAGGGCGTTCAAGAAGCTTTCGCCTGAGCTCCGCCCGAGGATCGAGGAAGCGCTCGAGAAGCTGTCTCGTGACGCCTCCCAGACGGGTCGAATTGGCGGCAAGACGGTCAAGACGATCCAGGGAATGAGCGATTCCTTCCACCGACTCCGCATCGGCGACTATCGTGTCATGTACGACACCATCGACGAAGACCGCGTGATCTTGGTGCTCGGCATCGTGCATCGTGGTGACCTCGAACGGTGGATCCGGAGCCGGTAGGCCTGGAACGCGCGAGACGGGTAGCACTGCCCATCACGCCAATTCATTGCCGCCCGACTACGACCCTGGGCCGGGTACTCGACGATGGGCCTGCGCTCTGCCCCCGGATCATTCGTATTACCGCGACAGTCATGGCCCGAACATCGACGAGACTTACGCGGATTTGGGCATCAGCCGCCGAGCGTGGCGCGCGCGTGCGCGGCCACGCGCCGAAGCCACAGCGCGAGGCGACGCCGAGGCGCGGCAAGCGTGGGGGCCACGGGCACTTCCGGGTTCGATCGAAGCCAGGCGGCGGCCGGAGTCCGGGCACCGGCCGCAACCATCGGCAGCAACGCGACCAGGATCGTCGGCGAGTTGAACCATACGGTCGGGAGCGAGAAGCAGACGCCGACCGGGAGGACCCACGGGCGATCCGTCAGGGCACCCCAGGCGATCAGTGCCGCCACGAGCGGGAGCCGGACCAGGAGCGGCACGGGCAGGAACCAGAGGCCGCCGCCGAGCGCCGGGAACTCCATCCGGGTGAGCATCGCAAGCCAGTCGCGCCAGCCGCCAGGGTCGATGGCGAGGGACCCGAGGGCGAGCGCGAGGGTCGCGCCGATGGCCAGCCCGAGCGACTGCCACTCCCGCCGGACGAGGAACCAGAGGAGGCCGATGCCCGGCGTCACCTTGGTGAGGATCGGCAGGACCCAGACCGCGGGCCAACGCAGCCCCACGATCGCGACGACCGCGAACGCCAGGTCAAGCTGGCCGAGGGCGACGCTCATGAAGATCGGCGGAAGGAGGATGAGCAGGATCGCGTGCCGGCCGCCGAGCCACAGCAGCGGAGCGGCAATCAGAGCCGTCCACAGACCCGCGAAGACCTGCCACGGGAGGGCGGTGAGCGGCGCGATCAGCTGGGCGAAGGCCGGCGAGTACAGGTAGGCGCCGGTGTCGCCCTGGAGCGCCGCTGCGTAGGCCAGCCCGTCGCGGGTCGTCCAGTACGCGTACAGGTCGTACGCCGGCATCGCCCACGGGTCGACGCCCAGGAGGCGCAGGCCGGCGAACACGGCGATGACCACGATGAAGGATGGGATCGCGAGGCGGCGAAGATCAATACCGTCGGTGCGCGCGTCCATTGGGGCTTCACCAATCTGACACCGAGAACCGATTCCTGTTGCGCCGGCTACCTGCCGCCGAAGATCCGGGCGATATCGAAGGCGGCGGTCTCCTCCAGCTGGTCGTAGCTGCACGCCGACGGCGGCTTGTCCGGGCGCCAGCGCCTGAAGGTCGTGGCGTGGCGAAATCGCGACCCCTGGAGGTGATCGTAGGCAACCTCGACCACGCGCTCGGTACGAAGCGGCTCCCAGGACAGGTCCTTGCCGCGGTTCCAGCGCGAGGTTGCGCCGGGCAGGCGCTGGCCCGAGGCCTCGGCAGCGCCGTAGCCCGCCCACTCGGCCCACTCCCGCCACGGGTGGTCATCGAGCGCCCGCTCACGGAGCGGCTGGAGCTCGTCAAGAAGCGAGGCGCGTCGCTCCCAGGTGAACGACGACGTGATCCCGACGTGATTGAGCTTGCCCTCGCCGTCGAAGAGGCCCAGGAGCAGTGACCCGACGTGCGTTCCCGGCCCGTTCTTGTGCCATCGAAAGCCCGCCACCACGCAGTCCGCCGTGCGCCGGTGCTTGATCTTCAGCATCGCCCGCTTGCCCGGCTGGTAGGGCGCGTCGAGGCGCTTCGCGACGACACCATCGAGGCCGGCGCCTTCGAACCGCTCGAACCACTCTGCCGCGAGGGCCCGGTCCCGGGTCGCCGGCGTCAGGCGGACCGGCGGCGAGACGTTCGCGAGCGCCTCCTCCAGGCGCGCTCGACGCTCGCCCTGCGCCACGGTCCGCAGGTCTTCGTCCCCGAGCGCGAGCAGGTCCCAGGCCACGAATGAGGCCGGCGACGCCGCCGCGAGCAGCTTCACCCGCGATGCCGCGGGGTGAATCCGGAGCAGGAGCGCCTCGAAGTCGAGCGCTCCGTCGCGCGAGATCACGATCTCGCCATCGACCACGCAGCGCTCGGGCAGCGACAGCCGGAGCGGCGCGGCAAGTTCCGGGAAGTAGCGATCCAGGGGCTTGAGATCGCGGGATTGGATGAGGACCTCGTCACCGTCCCGAAAGACGATGGCGCGGAAGCCGTCCCACTTCGGTTCGTACAGCCAGCCGTCGCCCTCCGGAAGGCCGTCCGAGGCCTTCGCCAGCATCGGCTCAACGGGCGGCGCGAACGGCAAGCGGTCGAGGGTCACCATCGGAGTGTAGGAGGCATCAAGCGGCCGGGCCCGGACGCATCCGGGCCCGGCCGCGTCCTGGAGTCAGCGGGCGATGATGACGGTCGCCTTTGCGTGCGTCGCAACGTGCTCGGAGACGCTCCCCTGGAGCACCCGGCCCATCAGATTCAGGCTGCGTGAGCCGACGACGACGGTATCGAACCCCCCATCCTCGGCCACTCGCTCGATCGTGATCGCCGGATCGCCGCTCGGCTCGATGAGCTCCGCTTCGATCCCCTTCTCGCGCAGCATGCGCCGCGCCTCGATGAGCTCCTGGGCGTGCGTGCTGGTGTCATCCCACGGCTCGACGGGAAAGCGTCCGGGGCGAACCGGCACAACGCTCACCACTGCAATGGTCGCACCCGTGAGACGGGCCAACTCGGCCGCCGTGTCCAGCGCGCGCTGGGCGGGCTCACCGCCATCGTAGGCAACAAGGATCTTCTTCATGACGACTACTCCTTTCAACCGCGGGCCGCCCTAACCAGCGACGACGCGCGCACCATCAGGTTCCATCGCTTGCGGCCAAGAGTCATCGGCCGTCAGTCCCTGCCGGAGGGGCCGAATCACCCCTCACGCCGCGTACGATGTGCGTGATGACGGAGGACCAGTCCGCGCGCTACGACCGGATCGCCGACGGGTACGCGGCCCACTGGGCTCCGGTCATCCGGCCGGCCGCGGTCCGACTGCTCGACGACCTGGGCCCGCTCCTGCCGACCGGCACGCCGAATCTCCTCGATGTCGGGACGGGAACCGGGGCGCTGGCCATCGAAGCGCTCGAGCGCTGGCCGTCCACGCAGGTGACGGGTGTCGACGCCTCATCGGAGATGGTCCGCTGGGCGATCGGGGAGGCCGACCGACGGCTCCCGGCGAGCGCGAGACCGCGCTTCTCCACCGCCGTCGCGTTCGCCGATCGGCTCCCGTTCCCCGACGCGACGTTCGATCTCGCGATGTCGTCCTTCGTGCTCCAGCTCGTCCCGAACCGGGCCGCCGCACTCCGGGAGGCGCGGCGCGTGCTCCGACCTGGGTCGCCGTTCGGCTACGTCACGTGGTTGCGCGACATCGGCCAAACCGACCCGCCGGACCGTGTCCTCGACGAGGTCCTGGACGAATTCGGCTTCGATCCGCCCGAGCCGGACTCACGGTGCGGGGACGCCGCGAGCCAGCGCGCCGCTGCTGACGGGCTTCGGCGGGCGGGCTTCTACGGCGTGCGGGCGCACGCGGAGCTTCTGGTCCACCGCTGGACGGCGCGCGGCTACGTCGACTTCGTCGAGCACTTCTCCGAGGAATCCCTGTTCGACGAACTCGACCAGCGAGAGCGTCGGGCGCTGCGGCGTCGTCTCCTGGAGCGCCTCGGCGAGCTCCGACCCGATGAGCTCAGGCTCCGGCTCCCGGTCGTCTACGTGACGGGCCGGGCGTCCGACTGAGGGCCTGTAGCCGAATCTCTTACGCACGATCGGCGCAGCGGCACCGCGGATATCCGCGCTTTTCGGGGCCGCTCAGCCGTTGGGGCCACGCAGCCTGGCGAGCCCGCGCAGCCTGGCGAGCCCGCGCAGCCGGCGAGCGTCTGTCAGACGCGCGTTTTCGATGAATGAGCACGACCCAACATCACGTGGAGCAGGAATCCGCACGTAGGGCGCATGGCTCGTGCTCGTTCGTTCGGATCGTGCTCCTGTGAGTTGCGCGGCGGCCCATCCGAGACCGATCGGCCCATCCGAGACCGATCGGCCCATCCGAGACCGATCGGGCCGGGCGACCGACTGAGGCCGTCAGCCCTCGGACGAGTCGGCTCCACCCTCGGCGCTCGGAGCACCCTCGGCACCCGCCGCGGCCTCCTCGAGACCGACCTCGACGGCCGGCGCGGCCACTTCTTCCTCGACCCGCGGCGGGGCGACCCGCGCGACGATCTCTTCAGGGTCGGTCAGCAGCGTGACATCACCGGGGATCGTGAGGTCGCGGAGACGAACGACATCGTCGAACGTGGCGAGGCCCGAGATGTCATAGGCGATCGACTGCGGCAGATGGTCCGGAAGCGCCTTGACTCGCACATGCTCGATCGGATGGAGCAGCGTGCCGCCGTGGAGCTTCACGGCCTCTGACTCGCCGGTCGCGACGAGCGGCACCTCCACGATCATCTCTTCGGTCATCCGGACCAGGAACAGGTCCGCGTGAAGGGGTCGCCGGGTGACCCGGTGGAGCTGGACGCCGTGAACGAGGACCGGACGCGGCTTCTTGCCGTCGATCGACAGGTCCACGAGGGCGTTCGCGCTCGTCTTCCGGCGCAGCAGCTCGAACTCGTGGGCATCAACGGAGACGTTCGACGACTCGACGCCATGGCCAAAAACGACCGCCGGGAGCTTGCCCCCCTTGCGGAGGTGGCTGACGGCCTTGCCGGTGACATCGCGGTGGGTCGCCGCGAGGGATGGTCGGGCTGTGGACATGGCGGGGCGATACCTCTGATCGTGGATGCGTCACGGTACCACGAGGACCCGGTTGCGGCCCGCGCGAGTTGCCCGGTGTAGGATCGCGCCGATGTCGAGCACCATCCTGATCGTCGAAGACGAGCACGCGGTCGCCCGCGGGATCGAGTACGCGCTCCAGCAGGAGGGCTACACGGTCGCGCTCGCCCGGTCCGGCGAGGAGGGCCTTGAGCTCGCCGTGGGACAGGCCCCAGATCTTGTGATCCTCGACGTCCGCCTGCCGGGAATCGACGGCTTCGAGGTCCTCCGGCGCCTCCGTGCAGCGGGGTCGAGGGCCCCGGTCCTCATGCTCACCGCGCGGGATGACGAGGTCGACAAGGTCATTGGCCTGGAGCTCGGTGCCGACGACTACGTGACGAAGCCATTCGGGCTGCGAGAGCTCCTGAGCCGGGTGAAGGCACTCCTCCGACGCGCCTACGGGGACCTCGCGGACGCGAGCGGTGGGCGCGTCATCCGCCACGACGACCTCGTCATCGATCTTGAGCGCCGACGGGTCCAGCGGGGCGCTCGCCGGATCAGCCTGACGCCCACGGAGTTCGAGATCCTGCGCCACCTGGCCAGCCGGCCCGGCAGGGTCTACACGCGCGGAGAGCTCCTCGAGCTCCTGCGCGATTACGAGGCGCTGGACCAGGACGAGAAGACGATCAACGTCCACGTCAGCCACCTTCGCGACAAGATCGAGGACGACCCGACGCATCCGGTCTTCGTCCAGACCATCCGGGGTGTCGGCTACGCCTTCGCCGAGCGCTGAGATGCCGGTCGACGGAGGCCTGGACCGATTCGTCCCGCATACGTTCCAGGGTCGCCTGACGCTCGCCTTCGTCGCGATCCTTGCCCTCACCCTGAGCCTCGTCACCGTCGGCGTCCTGAATCGCCTGGGCGACTACTTCGACCAGCAGCAGCGTGAGGACCTGACCGCCCGATCCCTGGGCGTGGCGCAGTACGTCGCCCTGGTCGCCGAGAGCGCGAGCACCGTCCGACCGGTGGTGGGCGCGGGCAATGTCGTGGATCCGGGTGTCGTGGTCCAGCTCACCCGGAGCACACAGGAGCGGATCCTGGCCGACCGGTTGGGCAAGGCGGATGTGCGGATCCGGCTCGGGATCATCGTGGATCGCCTGTTCACACCAGCCTCCAATGGGGAGTTCACGGCCCTCCTGGAGGCCGGCGCGCCCGTGGGCCAGACTCGCGAGCCGATCACCAGCGACACGGTCTACTACACGGTGGACGGCACCTTCGTGCCGTACGTCGTCGAGGTCACCCTGTCCAACCCCTACACGTACCGGGCGACCGCCCTCGCGACGACGACCTGGCTGCTGGCCGTCATCGGCCTTCTCGCGCTCGCCATCTCGATCGTCGCCGGAGCGGCAATGGCCCGCCGGATCACGGTTCCTCTCCGTCGGCTGACAGAGGCGAGCCGGGGGCTCGCGGAGGGCGACCTGGCGCGCCGAGTCCCGGACGATCCCGCCCAGTGGGGCTCACGCGAATTCGTGGAGCTGGCCCTCCAGTTCAATACGATGGCCGACCAAGTCCAGGAGAGCGTCGAGATCATTCGGCGCGACCGCGACCGAGGCCGCGATTTCCTCGCCGATGTCTCGCATGAGCTACGGACGCCGATTGCGGCGCTCCGGACCTTCAACGAACTCCTCCGCGAGCGAGCCGGTGAGGATCCCACCGCCCGGGCCGAGTTCATCGAGGCGAGTGGCGTCCAGCTGGAGCGCCTGGACTGGCTGGCCCAGAATCTGCTGGAGCTGTCAAAGCTCGACTCCGGCCTCGTCCTCCTGGACCTCCGACCGGACGACATCCGGGCGACGGTGGAGCAGGCGGTCGAGCAGGCCGACGCTGCCGCGCGACGGCGCGGCGTCGATCTGGCGGTCCACCTCCCGGAGCACCCGCTCCGGATCCGCCACGACCCCGTTCGGGTGGGCCAGGTCGTCGCGAACCTCGTCGGCAACGCGATCAAGTTCACGCCGCGCGGCGGGCACATCAGCGTGGGCGTCACGGCCGCTCAGGAGGGCGTGAAGATCGTCGTCACGGACACCGGGGTCGGGATCGGTGCGGAGGAGCTGCCCCGAATCTTCGAGCGGTTCTACCGCGGGACGCGCGCCAGCGAGGCGCGCGGAAGCGGGAGCGGCCTGGGCCTGGCGATCGTCCGCAGCATCGTCGAGATGCATGGCGGGGCGGTCAGCGTGGAGAGCCAGCTGAATGTTGGCTCCACGTTCACGGTGGTCCTGCCCCGCGACCCGCGCCACCCGGACGCTGCCGGACATGGCGATCTCACCGGGAGCGAGTCCTTCGTGACGGAAACTTCATCGTCCGGCGGCCTCAAGGTGAACCCGGACGCGCCAGGATGAGCCGTGTCGTCCAGCGCCGGGGTCGCCTCCAGCGCCCGGCGCATCCACTCCCCGAACCTGCAAGCGAGTCTGCCTCATGACAACCCCGAACGACCCGGCCGTCCAGCCGGTGGACCCGACGCCGGTGGACCCGACGCCGATCGACGCGTTCACCCCGGAGCCCGCGCCCGGGCCCGACTGGAGTGCGCGAACATGGGGCAACGCGCCCGACAACCAGGAGCCCGAGCCGCCGATAGCCGTCGCGAGCCCCGAAAGTCCGATGGCCGTGGCCAGCCCGGCACTGCGGCGGAGCGGCCTCGGGGCGATCCTGGCCGCGTCGGTCCTGTCCGCGGTGCTTGCCAGCGGCGGGACGTTCCTCGTGCTCAGGGAAACCGGCGCCCTCGATCGGGCCGGCTCGGCGGTGGCAGGGACGCCCGCGACCACGGCCGGAGCCCAGGTCCCGATCACGATCGACGAGTCGTCCGCCGTCATCGACGCGGCCGCGAAGACCGGACCGGCTGTCGTGCGGATCCTCGTCTCGGGGACCGCCACAGACCAAGTCGGGGCGGAGATCCCCGAGCAGGGCGTGGGGTCGGGCATCATCTTCGATGCGCGGGGCTGGATCCTCACCAACCGTCACGTGGTCACCGACAGCAGCGGCAGGACCGCCGACTCGGTCACCGTCGAAGTGCGGGACGGGCACCAGTACCAGGGCACCGTCTACGGCATCGACACGCTGACCGACCTCGCGATCGTGAAGATCGAGGCGACCGGGCTGACGGCCGCATCCATCGGGTCGTCCGCGGATCTGCAGGTCGGCCAGCTCGCGATTGCGATCGGCAGCCCGCTCGGGACGTACTCGAACTCAGTGACGTCGGGGATCATCTCCGCGACCGGCCGCTCGGTCACCGTCCAGAGCGGCGACCGCCTGAGCAACCTCATCCAGACGGATGCCGCGATCAACCCCGGCAACAGCGGCGGTCCGCTGCTCGACGCGATCGGCGATGTCATCGGCGTCAACACCGCGGTCGCCACAGACTCGAACGGGATCGGGTTCGCCATCCCGATCGACATCGCCCGCCCGATCATGCAGCAGGCCCTGGCCGGGCAGGAACTGTCGCGGCCCTACATCGGCGTGCGCTACGAGACGATCACGCCGCAACTCCAGGTGCAGGACAACCTTGCCCTCGACCGTGGGGCGCTCGTGAGCCGGGCCAGGAACAGCGCCGGGGAAACGCTTGATGCCGTCGTGCCGGGTGGGCCCGCCGAGGAGGCCGGCGTGCGCGAGGGCGACATCATCGTGGCGGTCGGTGGGCACGAGATCGACGCGGAGCACCCGCTGGATCTCGTCCTGGCCGGATTCGCCCCGGGGCAGACGGTGGACCTCGAGATCGTCCGCGGGTCCAGCACGATCACGCTTACGCTCAAGCTCGGGACACGCCCAGCCGATCTGTAGGCCGTGGCCGCCGTAACGCTCGGTGGCTGGGAAGGGCGAGGGCTACCGCGAGCGGCGGCGGCGGATCTGGACTCCGGCATACGCCAGCGGGCCGCCCAGCTGGACCTGCGGCTTTCGCACGCGCACCTCGACCTCCTCGAGGGGCGCGAGGTCGATGAGAAGCTCGTGGGCAATCGCCTCGGCGAGGGCCTCGATGAGGTTGAAGGTCGTCGATTCGACGATCGTGCGCACGGTCTCGTAGACCCGCCCGTAGTCGATGGTCCGTTCGAGGTCGTCCTCGAGCCCCGCGGGCTGGAGGTCGACGAAGAGCTCGACGTCGACCTCGAAGTGCTGGGCGGTGACCTTTTCGTGGTCGTGGACGCCGTGGCGCGCCTGGAAGACCATGTCGGCGAGGACGATGCGGTCGGGCATCAGGCGCCTTCCTCCGGCCAGGTGCCGCGGACGACCGCATCGGCCATCTGTGCGGCGCGGACATTCTCGCGCACGTCGTGGACGCGGATGATGTCGACGCCGGCCGCGATCGCCAGGGCCGTCGTCGCGAGCGTCGCCTCGAGGCGTTGGTCGGCCGGCAGGTCGAGAACGCGCCCGAGGGTCGACTTGCGCGACGTCCCCAGGAGGATCGGCCGGCCGAGGATGGACAGGCTCGGGAGCTCGCGCAGGACGGCCAGGTTGTGCTCGGCGGTCTTCCCGAACCCGAACCCCGGGTCGATGATGATGTCCTGCCAGTTCACGCCCGCACGGAGCGCCCGTTCCACGGCCCGCTGGAGGTCCGCGACGATCTCCGGGATGAGGGTCGTGTAGCGCGCCTCGCCGCGGTTGTGCATGAGGACGATCGGCACGTGACGGTCGGCGGCGAGGCGCGCGAGCGCGTCGTCGGGGCCGACACCCCAGACGTCGTTGACGAGGTTCGCGCCGGCGTCCAGCGCAGCCTGCGCGACCGCGGGCTTGGTGGTGTCCACGGACAGCGGCATGTTCGGGAGCGCGGCGCGAATGGCACGGATCACGGGGACGACCCGAGCGATCTCGTCCGCCTCATCGATGACGGCGTGGCCCGGTCGAGTGGACTCTCCGCCGATGTCGAGCAGATCCGCCCCAGCTTCGGCCATGGCGGTCGCCAGCCTGACGGCTGCATCTGTCGAGTCATCGCCTGGGTGGTCGGCCCGGCCGCCGGTGGCTGCACCTGCGAGGAGACCGTCGCCGGAGAATGAGTCCGGGGTCATGTTGAGGATGCCCATCACGAACGTCCGCGTACCCCAGGCAAACGTCCTCGAGCCGATGCGCGTGCTGCCGAGCCCGGATGGCAGCCCGCCACCGATGTCCGCCCGCGATGCCAGGACCGCGCCGTCGGCGGGAAGGGAGCGGCGGCCATGAACCGGATCGGTCATGCGGGCGAATCCTCGGGATCGCGCAGGCGGGGATCGTCGACGAGCCGGCGTCGCGCGTCGCCGACAAGGTACAGCGACCCGGCTACCACGATCGGACCCGGCGCCGCCGACAGGGCGGCATCGAGCGCGGCGCCCGGATCGTCGATCGCGCTGACCCGGACGGTGGGCGCCAGCGCCCGCCAGCGAGCGGCGAGATCCGCGGCGGGGAGCGCCCGCGGCAGAGCCACCGACGTGCAGATGACGCGCGCGCCGTGGACTGCATCGGCGCCGACAAGTGCCGTGATCACGCCGTCGACGTCCTTGTCGGCCATGATCGCGACGAGAAGCGTGAGCGGCGGCCGGGTCGGTGCCTCCCCGCCGGTGAGCGTCGGGCGCAGGTCGTCCAGGGCCGTTGCCAGCACGGCTGCGGCCGCAGGGTTGTGCGCGCCGTCCAGCAGGACGTCGCGGTCGCCGGCCCGAATGAGCTCCAGGCGACCCGGCCACGTGGCGCCGGCGTAGCCGCGCCGCCGGGCCTCGGGACCAATCTCCGCGATCCCGGCCGCCGCGAGGGCATCCAGCGTCGCATCGGCCACCGCGACGTTCACCGCCTGGTGTCGGCCACGCAGCCCCACCCGAGTGGGGCCGAGCAGCGGCAGCTCAACCTCGAGCCCATCGCGATCCAGGGCGAGCAGGCGCGGCGGCGTCACTTCGCTGAGCGGAGCACCCAGCCGCCGCGCGCGACGCCGGATCACGTTGAGGGCGGGGCCGTCCGAACCGGTCACGGCCACGTCACCCCGCTCGATGATCGCGGCCTTCTCGCGCGCAATCCGCTCGATCGTGTCGCCGAGGCGGTCCATGTGGTCGAGGGCGACGTTCGTGATGACGGCAACCCCGCCGTCCCAGGCGTGGGTGGCGTCGAGGCGTCCGCCGAGTCCCACCTCCACGAGCGCGACGCTGACGTTCGATTCGGCGAACCAGCGGAAGATCAATCCGGTCAGCAGCTCGAACTCGGTCGGGTCGCCGTGGCGGCGGGCCACCCGATCCGCTGCCGGGAGCACCTCACGGACGAGCCGCGCGAACGTTGCCGGGTCGATCAGCTCGCCGCCGATGGTCAGCCGCTCGCGGTACGACACGAGGTGGGGCTTCGGCGTCTCGCCGGCGCGGATGCCCGCAGCCCGAAGGGCGTTCCCGGCGAGCGCCAGCACGCTGCCCTTGCCGTTCGTCCCGGCGACCAGTGCGCCGCGGAAGGCGAGCTGCGGGTCGCCGAGCTCCCGCAGCAGCGCGCGCGTCCGCCCGAGTCCGAGCCGGACGCCGAAACGGCCCCGCGCCTCGAGGGCACGGACGGCAGCCTGGTAGTCACGTCCGACGGACGCGAGTGGAACCCTGGTCATGGCGCGGCCCGGGTCAGGGCTCGGCCGTCGCGCGGTCGGGGGGCCTCAACGCGCGGAGAGGTCCTCCTCGTAGAAGACGCACTGGTTGAAGCGCGGCGACAGGCAGACGTCGTTGATGTACCCCCCCTCCAGGTGGACGCCGCCGCGCAGCTGGCAGCGCGACGTGGTGGCGTCCTGGCGAACCAGGGCCTTGAGGAGGTGGGGGGCGTGGATGGGGATCGCGCCACGCATGCCGGTCAGGTAGAAATGCGGGCAGACGTTGCGGCGGAGGTTCGGCAGTCCGAAGGCACGGGCGCGGGCGAAGTCGGCGAGCGGCCGCGGCGAGGCGCCGGACGAGCCGCGCCGCTCGGCCCCAGGCGCCGATCCGGACGAGGGGGTGGCGCTCCGTCCCGGACCCATGGCCATGCCGGGTCCGGCGAGGGCCGCCACGGTCGGCACGCGGGCAATCGGGCCGAGGCCGAAAGCAGGGCGTCCATCGGGCCGCTGCGTCGGGCGTCCCGAGCGCGCGTCGAGACGGGCTGGGCGTCCCGAGCGCGCGTCGCGTTCCTCCAAGCGTTCCTCCAGAAGACTCCCGGACCGGGCCACCGACCCGGACCGCACCAGCGTACACCGCAACGCAGCCTCGTCGCCGGGCCCGGGCCCGATCCGTGCGACCATACGGAACGATGCCGACCCGCCGCGGGAGCCGTTCGTCCCACGTTCGGCCCCGTCCCCCGAGCACGGGCCGCCCCACGCCCCAGCGCGTTCGCGTGCCGGCGCCTGACGCCTACCGCCTGAAGCGGGCGCGCGGGCTCGAGCGTCGTCGGCGCGGCATCCCGCTGCCGGCACGACTGCTCCTCGTTGTCGCGCTGGTCGCTCTCGGCGGCGTGGTCTTCATGACCGCCACCGGCGGCCTGGGGGTGCTCGTCGGGGCGCTCGGGTCGTCGCTGTCGGGCTTCGTGAATCAAGTCACCGCGACACCGCTTCCGTCGGCCACGCAGCTGATCGTGGCGGATGCCCCGGTGATCCAGTCGCCGACGGAGCCGTACACCAACCAGACGGGCGCCGATCTCCAGGTCACCGTCCCCGAGGCGATTGTCGGCAATCCTGCGGCCCGGGTCCGAATCTACCTGGCCCTCGAGGGCCAGGAGCCGACATCCATTACGGAGGTCCCGATGGGTGGGACGGTCAAGCTCATCGTCCCGGTGCAGCTGACGCCCGGCCGCAATGACTTCCACGCGACGATCGTCGAGGATGGGGTCGAGTCGGAGGCGTCGCCGGTCGTCACGTTCATCATGGACACGGAGCCGCCGCAATTCGTGCTCACGTCCCCACAGGACGGCGAAACGATCAACCACCAGACCGTGACCATCCAGGGAGCGACCCAGCCGCGAACGACGCTGCTTGCGCAGAACCCGGCGACCGGGACGTCGATCTCCGGCCAGGCTGGGTCCGACGGGACGTTCACGCTCGAGCTCCTCCTGGTGCCGGGTCCGAACAATGTCACGCTCAGCGGGACGGATCCGGCCGGAAACACCGGGCAAATGAACCTCTCGGTAGTCCGTGGGAACGGTCAGCTCACGTCAACGCTGACGACCTCGGCGTCCCGGATCTCCGCCCTCTCGCTACCGGTTTCGCTGCAGCTCGGCGTCCTCGTGCTGGATCCTGACGGTCAACCCGTGAGCGGCGCCACGATCACGTTCACGCTGACGGTGCCGGGAATCCCGCCGATTGCCAAGGACACCGTGTCTGGCACTGACGGGCGGGCGGCTTTCACGACGACTCTGCCCGCCGGTGTCACGGAGGGCGCGGGACTCGCGACCGTTCTCGTGGCGACGACCGATTTCGGGTCCACATCGGCGCAGAAGACGATCACCATCGTCCCCTGACGCGCCCGCTCTGACTCACGCGCTGAATTGAGTCGACGGCGCGGCCCATCGCAGCTACCATGCGCCCATGTCGATGTGGCGGTGCCCCCACTGCGGCACTCCCCAGGCGGAGACGGCCCGCTGCTGGGTCTGTCGCCGATCGTCGACCACCTGTTCGACGTGTCGACATTTCCGGCGCAGCGTCGCCGCTCAACTCGGCTATTGCGGGCTTGATCGGAAGCGGCTCCCGCTCGCCGGCACCGAACTGCGCGGGTGCTGGGAGGCGGGCCTGACCCGGCCCATCGAGGTGACGACGGCCGAGACCACGGCCGCGCGGGCACGTCCGGAGGCCGTCCGACTCCGGGACTTCGTTCCCGTCGAGCTCGTGCGCGATCAGGCCCCGATCATCTCTACACTGCCAGCATCGAGCGCGATCCCGGATCTGCCCGATGCGACCCGTGTTCGGGCGGATCGGGTCACGCTCTTCGCCGACGGCGATCTCTGATCAGCGCGCCCGAGGGGCGTCCACGGGCGCGTCTCCGGGCACGCCTACGGGCACGACCCGGGCTTCAACTCAACGGCGGTGAAGCTGATCGACGAGCCCGGTGGTGACAGCGTACCGGCCGATGGATTCTGGTCTGACACGAACCATGCATTGTCCGGGCTGACCGGGAACGTCGCGCCGACGGTGAACCCGTCCAGGACGATCTGCGCCTTTGCCGTGCCGACGGTCATGCAGACGTAGTTGCCCACCGCAATCGGCGCCGGCGTGGGCGGGGCCGTGGGCACAAGCGTCGGGGTTGGGGTCGGCTCAAGGGTCGGCTCAAGGGTCGGCGAGGGCGACGGTGAGGGCGAGGGCTCGGGGCCCTTGGAGACGACGTAGTTCACGGCCTGCTTTGGCGTGACATTGAAGCCGGGTCCAGGATCCTGGCTCACGACGGATCCCGCCGGGATGAAGGCGTCGAACGCCTCGGTCCGTGTCCCGATCGTCAAGTTCGCGGCGGCAATGAGGTTCGCCGCCTCCGACTCCACCCTGCCGCGGAGGTCGGGCACCACGGTCGACTGACTATCCGGGGCCACGGCCAGGGTCAGCTTGATCGTGCTGCCCTCGTCGATCGATGTGCCCTCGGACGGATCCTGCGCCAGGACCGTCCCGTCCGGCTCGTCGCTGGGCTCGAACGCCGCCCGTGCGACCTTCAGCCTGACGCCCTCGGCGGCGGTTTGTGCCGCCTCGTACGTCATGCCGACGAGATTGGGCACCGCGACCTGCTGCGGTCCCGGGGTGGGCGTCGTGTTGAGGAGGCGGAACAGCAGGAAGGCGGCGAGGCCGAGGATCAGGATCGCGAGCAACCCGGACACCCAGAGCCATGGACTCGAGCCGCCGCCGCCGCGATCGAACCCGTCCGGCTCGTCGTCCGGAAGACGGCGGCCGGCTCCGACGGGCCGCAGGCGTGGGCGTTCATCGGCGTCGGCGTACGAATCCGGCGCGTACGGGATGCGAGCGGCCGGGTTCGGTTGGGCCGTGCCCGCGAGCGTCGCGTCGGTGGCCGGTCCACTCACACCGAAGGGCGCGACTCCGGCGCTGGATCCCTTGGCCGAGCCAGCCGCAGCGGCTGCGGCGGCGGCCGTGGCGGCAGGCGCCCCAGTCGCGCCGGCTGCCCCAGTCGCGCCAGCCGCGTGCTCTGCCAGGTACGTATCGAGCGCGTCGGCCATCGCCCCGGCGGTCTCGAACCGGTCGTCCGGGCTCTGGGCCATCGCCTTCCGGGTGATCGCTTCGAGAACCGCTGGGATTCCGGCGCGGATGGACGTCGGGTTCGGGACCGGGCCGGTCAGCCGGGCGGTCGCGATGGCAGCGGCCGAATCACCCTCCCACGGACGGCGGCCGGTGAGCAACTCGTACAGGACGATGCCGAGGCTGTAGATGTCCGACGCGGGCGTGGCCGTCTCGCCACGGGCCTGCTCGGGGCTGAAGTAGTGCACCGAACCCAGCGTCGTCCCCGGCAGGGTGAGCGCTGCCTCGGCCACGGCGCGCGCGATCCCGAAGTCCGTGACCTTGACCCGACCCTCTCGGGTGACGAGCGCGTTGCTGGGCTTGATGTCGCGGTGGACAAACCCGCTGGCGTGTGCGGCGGCGATCGCGCGGGCTATCTGCGAGGTCAGGCGGGCCGCCTGGCGTGGGGGCAGGGCGCCGCTCCGCCGAACGATCGAGCCGAGGTCCTCACCATCGACGAGCTCCATGATGATGTACGGACCGGCCGTGTCCGTGCCGTAGTCGTAGACCGCGACCACGCCGGGGTGATTGAGCGAGGCCGCCGATTGGGCCTCCTGGCGGAACCGGGCGAAGAAATCGGGGTCCCGGCCGTACTCGGGGCGGAGCAGTTTGGCGGCCACATCGCGCTCCAGCTGAGCATCGCGAGCACGATAGATCGTCGCCATCCCGCCCTGGCCGAGCAGCTCGATCAGTCGATATCGGCCGCCGAGGATGGTGCCGATGTCCGCCAAGGATTCCTCCGAGTGTGCCGCCCCGCGCGACCGCGCGCCCGGATCGTAGCGTACGACGGCGCGGCGGACCCACCCGCGTGACCTGTGCGTGCGCGCGACTGCTCAACGGCCGCCGGTCAGCCAGCGCCAGAACATCTCGAGCGCCTCGAGCGAGCTGATCCCGTCGAAGATCCGGCCGCCGTGAAGTGCCCACTCATGCAGCTCCTTGAGCCCGGTCAGCAGGACGAGCGCGACCAGGAGCCGAGACGGCGTCCACACGAACGCGGGTCGGAACCGGTGGAGGAGCGCGACCGCGAGGAACCACAACTCGAAGACGTTCGGGAAGAGGAGCAGCAGGCCGCGGTCCCCGGTCACCTCGAACAGCACGAACCCGACCATTCGATAGACGTAGAGCCCGACCGCGACCCGCCGCTCGGCGCCCTCCCAGCGCAGGGCCACGAGGAGGAAGCAGCCCATGTAGACCTGGTCCAGCCACTTGTCGAGTCCCTGGTAGTCCGGCAAGCCTCCGAGGTCGAGCGTGTCGCGGAGGAGCAGGTCGGACAGGTCGACGAGGACGGCCAGGATCCCGCCAGCGAGCGGCCAGCGGAGGACCGGGAGAGAGCCCGCGATCCGGACGACCGCGATGACCAGGACCTCGAGCGTCATCGGGCCATCGGTCGTGGCCGGGAGGCCGCCTAGAGGTCCAGCGTCCTGAGGTGCTCGCGGAACTCGGGGCCCAGGTCGGCCCGGTTGAGCGCCAGCTCGACGGTGGCCCTCAGCCAACCCATGGTGGTCCCCGCGTCGTAGCGGGTGCCCTCGAACTCATACGCGTACACGGACTGCTCGGCCATGAGCGCCTCGATCGCGTCGGTGAGCTGGATCTCCCCGCCGGAGCCACGCTGGGTCTGCTCCAGCTTTTCGAAGATCTTCGGCGTCAGGATGTAGCGGCCGATGATCGCGAGGTTGGACGGAGCGGTTCCGGCCCCGGGCTTTTCAACGACGCGGGTCACCAGGTGCAGGCGCGGGTCGCGGGTGTCTTCGGGCGGAGTCGTCCCGACGATCCCGTAGCGCGAGGTCTCCTCGGCCGATACTTCGGCCACCGCGAGGACGGATCCGTGCGTCTGCTGGTACACGTGGATCAGCTGGCCGATCGCCGGCCGATCGGCGATCACGACGTCGTCGGGAAGAAGCACGGCGAACGGCTCATGGCCGATGAGGTCCTTGGCCATGAGGACCGCGTGACCGAGGCCCAGCTGCTCCTTCTGCCGGACGTACGCGATCTGGGCGAGATCACTGATCGCCCGGACCTGGCGGAGCTTCTCGATCTCCCCTTTTTCCTCGAGGAGGTGCTCCAGCTCGAACGACAGGTCGAAGTGGTCCTCGATCGCCCGCTTCTGGCTGGACGTGACGATGATGACCTGCTCGATGCCGGCGGCGACCGCCTCCTCGACGGCGTACTGGATGATCGGCTTGTCGACGAGCGGCAGCATTTCCTTCGGCTGCGCCTTCGTCGCGGGCAGGAATCGGGTGCCCCAGCCGGCCGCCGGGAACACTGCTTTTCGGACGCGCATGACACCCCTTGGGCGGTAAACGGGCAGGTCCGAGGATACCACCGGACCCGACTCCGACCCGGGCGGGCGGTCCCGGCCCGAGGCCGCTCGGCGTCAGGTGGTCAACTGCTCCGTGAAGTCACGGACAGCGGCTGTGAGGACCCGGCCCGTGACGCTGCCAGCGTCAAATCCTGGGTTTCGTTCGGAATTCCGGGGCCACGCCACTCTCCGAAGCCCCTGCCGCGCTCCGAACCGCCGTCCACATCGAGGCTCGAGCGCTCAGAGCGACCCGTCCGAGCACGGGCACGATCGGTGCGCGCACGGGCACGCTCGCTCCGAGCTCGGGGAGCACGCCGCCGAGCGCCGCGCCGCCCCCGTCGAGGCCCTCATTGAGCCGGGACTCCAGAAATGACGCTGCCAGCGCCATGCGGGGGCGTGCCGACCGTGGGGCTCGGCGCTCACTCGGGTGATGCCGGCCTGGCGGCCACGAGAGTGCCCCTCCAGGAATCAGCGGCGGCGCGACGGCTCATGCCTTCCAGTGCATCGGGAAGATCCGGCCAGAGCGCGGATCGATCCAGGCGATCGCCGATTCGGCGGGTGGCTCGGACCCGTCGAGGATCGCGCGGGACCTCCCGGCGTCAGTCGGTCAGCCGCTCCGTGAAGTCGCGGACGGCAGCGGCGAAGGCATCCGGACGATCGAGTGGGGACAGATGGGTCGTCCATCCGAACACGCGGCGCGACACGTTCGGCACCTCCCGGAGAAATGAGCGCTCGCCCAGCCGAAAGACGAAGTCGAGGTCACCGTTGATCACGAGGATCGGCCCGCCGTAGGCGCGCAGCCGCTCGCGAAACCGGGTCCGCGGCAGGCTCCGGACCGCTACGGCGCCACCGCGGGACCAGTAGCCGCTCGCGATGATGGGCTCGGCGATCTCGGGTGGGTAGCGGTGCCGGAAGAACCACGAGTTGATTGCATCGAGCGGTCGCTGCGGCGCTGCGCCGAGCGCCCAGGCGTAGAGCCGGAAGGCGGCGGCCACGGGTCCGGACGGTTCGGCGGTGGATCCCGCGAGAACAAGCCCCCGGACACGTCGCGGGGCGCGGGCCGCCACTGCCAGGGCCACGTACCCGCCGAGTGAGTGGCCCACGAGAACGGCGGGGCCGCCTCCCGCGCTGTCGATCGCGGCGTCCACGACATCCGCGGCCGCATCCAGCGTGAACGTGCGCTTCCCGAGGGTGCCGTGGCCCGGCAGGTCCACGCTCACGCAGCGGTACGTGTTCGCCAGCCGACCGACCACTGCGCGCCACATGGTCCGCGTCACGCGAGTGCCGTGGATGAAGACGATCAGGGGGCCGTCAGGCGGGCCCGCGACCTCCCAGGTCTCGACGGTCATGCGTTCGCGGCCTCGGGCTCCGGCGAGTCCGCCGTCGGGAGATCGTCCGGCTCGGGCTCCGCCGCCGGCTGGATGGACAGCTCGGCCGGGTGGGCTCGCTGGATGAGCACGGCTGCGACCAGAATCGCGGCGCCGCCGGCGGCCTGGATGGGCCCGATTCCTTCGCTCAGGAAGAGGGCGGCCAGCATGACCCCGACGAGCGGCTCGATGAGCATGAGGATGCCCGCTCGGACCGGACCGATCGCCCGGATCCCGGCCAGGAACAGGAACGAGGGAATTGCGGCGGCAAAGAGCCCGCCGAAGAGCAGGAGGCCCAGGAGCCCGGGGCTGGACAGGGGCGCGGTGAGCGTCGAGAGGCCGTCCTGCCCGATCGCGAGAAGCGCGGCAATCCCGGCCGAGACGGCCAGGATCACACCCATCGCCTGGTCGGTCGGGACCTCCCGATAGCCGTGCCGACTCACCAGGACAAAGACGGCCTGGCTCGCGGCCGCCGACAGGGCCAGCCCCACGCCGACCAGGTCGAGGGCGCCCGTTGTCCCGATGGTCGGGCCACCAACCACCACGGCGACCATCCCGGCGAGCGCGACGAGCAGCGCGGCGACCCGGGGCCTGTCCATCGGCTCCCAACCGAGCAACGCGGATGCGCCCGCGACGAGCGCCGGGTATACGTAGAAGCAGAGCAGCACGATCGCCACTGGAATGCGCGCGAACGCGAGGAACATCGCCGTATTGAGCGTCGCACCCATGAGGCACGCCACCCCGAGCGAGATTCGTCCGCGCACATCCAGGGAGCGCCAGCCCACGAGCCTGCCGCCATGGCCGAGACCCCAGACCACGAACGCCCCGGTCGCGATCGCACCCACGCCGGCCCTCCAGGTGACGAACCCGAACGGCGTCAATCCCAGTCCGTAGACGGTTCGAGCCAGCACACCGAGCATCCCGAACAGGCTGGCCGCCAATACGACGGTCAGGCTCCCGAGCAGCCGGCTCCTCTCTTCGTCCACCCGGTCATGGTACGGGGACGCTCAGGTTCGGCCGGCGCCGCTCAGGTTCGGCCGGCACCGCGCTCTCGCCGAGCCACGCCGAATCGGATACGCGTGAACGGAATGCGGAACTCGCGGAAGACCTCGATCGAGATGAGGAAGCCGGCGAGGAGGAAGACGACGGCGACGAGCTTGGCAATGGCGAACGGCGCAGTGATGCCGAAGCGATTGAGGCTGTCGCCGGCTGATGCCACGAACGCTCCGATGGCGATGAGCAGGGTTGCCGGCACGCGGCTGTGGAGCTCCCCCGCCAGCAGCGCCCGCACGGCGCCCGGCAGCGAGGCGATGAAGTTCACGGTCAGCGCGACCGGCGCGATCATCAGGTTGAACAGGAACTGGTCACCCGTCTGCTCGGAGTCCAGCGAGTACGTCAGCACGCGGCGCTTGGGCATGAACACGTAGGTCGAGAACAGGGCGCCGAACAGCAGCGCGAGGCCGCCGGTGACGTTGAGGAACGGCGTCAGGAGGCGAAGGGAGCCAGGGAACAGGGCCGCGGTCGGCTGGCCGGTGTCCGGGTCCACGGCGAATCCGGGCGCCGGCAGCGTGGTCGTGACCATGAGGATCACGGACAGGACCGTCGCGCCGAGGACGCCGAGCGCCGCGATCCGCGGCCAGCGCTCGTTCTGGAAGTACGTCTCGACCGCCACGGTGAGGCCGAGAATCGCTGCGCCGATGAAGTAGATGATCGGGCTGGCGCCGGCACCCGGATAGTCGAACTTGCTCTGCGTCAGGAACGCGAACAAGCCCCCGAGGAAGAGCATGAACGCGAACGCGTATCCGAACCGCGTCCGGTTCAGCAGGAAGGCCGTCCCGAGGCCCAGCCAGCCCGCCGTCCAGACGGCCCCGGTGAGGTACCACGTCCGGTAGAGCGTCTCGTTCCAGCCGGTCGCGGCGGCGATCGCCTCACACCCAGCGGCGATCCCGAAGAACGCCATCCCGACCGCCCAGATCAGCTGGAACGTCTGGCGCCGCTCCCGCCACTGGTCCAGTACCGCCACGGCGAACCCGAGCGCCAGGACGGCCGTGAGAGTGGGAACAAGGACTTCCATCAGTCGTCTCCGAAGTGGGGGTGGGCCAGCTGGGGGTCGGCGTGGGTCTCGACCAGGTGCAGCAGCAGCCGGTCCAGGAGCCCGACTGCCTGCTCGAAGAGTGCGGCGAGCTGCGTGGCGTCGAGCGCGCGACGGCGTCCGAGGGCGCCGATCTCACCGAGGAACGGCTGGCGCGCGCGAAGGTAGATCGCCACGACCTCGGACGGGGTGGCGCTCGCCTCTCTGAGCCGGCGGGCAGTCGCTCCGATCAGGTCCAGCGCCTCGGTCTCCCAGCGCTCGCGGTCAGCGGATCGAGTGGCGTCCAGGTAGGCGAGGAGCACGGCCACGAGGCGCCGGCCCTCGCTGCGGAGCGCGGTTCGCGCGTCCGCCTCGAGACCGTCCAGGGCGGGCGGGGTCTTGTCGGACCGGTACGCGCGGACATACGCGCGAGTCACGCTGCCGGGCGTGGCCCCGAGAGTCGCGAGAGGACGCCTGACCGCCCGCCGGCCCGCCGTCAGCCGTTCGAGGTCCCCCTGGCTGAACCTGCGGTGTCCGCCCGGCGTGGCATAGGCACGGACGCGGCCGTCGTCGGCCCAACGACGCAACGTGTCCAGGTCCACGCCCATCAGTCGGCTGGCCGGACCGAGCGAGATCCAGTCTGCTGGTGCGGCGATCTCATGCGCGGCCTGCCGAGGCATAGCTGGTAGGGTCCTCCGCGCCTGTGCGTCCGCTGCGCCCCGGATGGGGCGAAACCTGGGCAAATCTGGTATCACATCCGGAATGCGGACCGGCGGAGAATAGGGACGGTCGCAACCGGTGTCAACGGCGCATCTCGCTGGAGACCGACTGGGCCGTATCGGCTGCCGCGTCCTGTGCTGGGATGGACTGACAGTCCATGATCGCGCGTCCTCCTGCAGCGTTATGGACTGCTGGTCCTGGAAGACACGCTATCCGCCCGTTCCGAGACCAGAATCGGTCGTAATCCGGACTGGCAGTCATGAATCGAGCTTGCCACGGCCGATCTATTGACCGGCAGTCCAGCCGGCACCCGAAGGGCGCGGCGAGCGCGAACGGGGGGCAGGTGCGGCGCGGGGCGGGCGCGGGCGCGGGAGCTGCGCGGCGCGGGTGCGGGCGCCGTCGAGGCGGTCGTATCAGGCTGGGACGAACTCGTGGTCGTCGCGGTGGAAGCCATCGCACAGGCCCCAGCGCGGCACATCGCCCGGGATCGGGATCGGTCGCATGATCTCCCGGATCTCGCCTCGCCGGCAGAAGAGCCAGCCTCGCTCGCCGATCCAGGCACGCACGTGCGCGGGATCTCGATGGAACTCGAATGGCCCCGGGTTCAGCACGGGCCGGCCGGCCCATGAGACGGGCGTCTCCGCGGCGACGACGTCGAGGATGTTGACCCGCCAGGGGGTCCCGTCGATGACCTCCAGGCAGCCCTCGCAGCGCAGCGCGACGTTGTCGCTGACCACGGTCGGGATCCGGATTCCCATGATCTCCATCGGCCGGATCCTACCATGCAGCCCACCCGTGGCCGCGCGCGCGAGACCGCTGCGATGCGAGCTGTGGTGGTACCCCCAAGGGGCCTTGGAGACCCGCCCGCTGTCTGTTGACGACAGCCTGGCGTGGTACGTCGCATGAGCCGGTCCCGCCGCGACCGAATTCTCTCCCGCCCAAACCCGGGCGGCAAGAGAGAACAGGCCCCGGGATCTCGCCCGGGGCCTGAGGGTCGAGTCCGGGTGAGCTACTGGGCGGTAGCCTCCCCACTCTCGGCGACCGGCTCCAGCGCCTTGCCCTTCGGCCGCTGCGTCTTGGGGTCGGCCGGCTGGGGTGGTGTCGCGTCGTCTGCGGGCGTGGTGGCTTCGGCCTTGGCGGCTGCTGCCGCCTTCCGGAGCGCCGTCGTGTACTGGTTCCAATGGGTCTTGCACAGCCGGCCAAGTCCGTCCTTCTGGCTGGGCTGGACGGGGAAGTCTTCAACGGGTGCCTCGTGGGCCTCGATCCCGAACCGGGCCGAGCCGATGCACCTGCGCAGGTCTGGCATGTCGATGGTCCTTTCACTCGCGGCCACCCACCTGGCGACCCGCCGGACATCACTCACTCTGTTCGCGCCGCGATGCAAGGCCGAACTGCCATGAAGTCCACCACGGCCTGGCAGAACCAGATCGTCGGCCATGCCGACGTGGCCCCCGACGAGGTCCTCGCCCGGGAGCTCGCCGCCCGCGCGACGAACGGTCGCATCCCGAAGGAGACGCCATGACCGCGCCAGCGCTCCCCTCCCTCACCGTCGAAGAGGTCGCCCTCGACCGCCTGCGCCCTGACCCCGCGAACCCGCGCCGGATCAGCGAGGACGAGCTCGACGCGCTCGAGCGCAGCCTCCGGCAGTTCGGCTTCGTCTCGCCGGTCCTCGCCCGACGCGAGGATCGGACCGTCATCGGCGGCCACCAACGCCTGGTCGCGGCACGGCGCCTCGGCCTGACCACGGTGCCCGTGATCTGGCTCGACGTCTCAGTCGAGCAGGCCCGGCTCCTCGGGCTCGCCCTGAACAAGATCTCGGGCTCTTGGGACGACGCGCTCCTCGCCCGGCTCCTCGCCGACCTGCAGGCGACGCCCGACCTCGACCTCTCGCTCTCGGGGTTCGGCGAGGATGAGATCACAGACCTGCTGCGATCGCTGGAAGTCCGCGAGAAGCGGGAGCGGCCCGAGGCGTTCGACCTCGAAGAGGCGCTGGAGGAGGCGCGCCGGGCACCTCGCACGAAGCCCGGCGATCTCTGGCAGCTCGGGGACCATCGCCTTCTCTGCGGGGATGCGACGAACGCCGACGACGTGGCACGGCTGCTCAACGGTGCCGAGCCGAGGCTCTTGACGACCGATCCCCCTTACGGGGTGAGCCTCGATGGTTCCTGGCGGGACGGCGTGTACAACGCCCTCGGGCCCGCCGAGAAGACGTACATGCGCGTCAGTGGCCAACCCAACGCTGACGACGCCACACGGGCGCCCGGTGGCGCCCACGGGCGGACCCGGGGCCATCGCCACACCACGCTCTCGGGCGATACGCGGGTCGACTGGTCCGAGGCGTTCGCGCTCGTCCCCTCCCTCCAGGTCGGGTACGTCTGGCACGCCGGCGTCCATGCCGCCGAGGTCGCCACGGGCCTGAAGGCGATCGGCCTCGAGATCGTGGCCCAGGTCATCTGGGACAAGGGCCTCTTCGCGATGGGTCGCAGCTGGTACCACTGGAGCCACGAGCCCTGCTGGGTCGTCCGCAGGGCGGGCGCGAAGGTCCCCTTCCGCGGCTCGCGCGACCAGGCCACGATCTGGCGGGTCCCGAGCCCGAAGATGATCATGGGCGGCAGCACCGAGGCGAAGGAGGACCATCCGACCCAGAAGCCGCTCCTCCTCTTCGAGACCCCCATCCGGAACCACCTGAAGGTGGGCGAGGGCGTGTACGACCCCTTCCTGGGTTCGGGCACCACCCTCATCGCCGCCGAGCGCACGGGCTGCGCCTGTCTCGCGCTCGAGATCGATCCCCTCTATGTCGAGGTGGCCCTGCGGCGCTGGGAGCGCTTCAGTGGCGCGGAGGCGGTCCGGGTCGATGGCTGAACAACGCCACCACGATTACCAGATCGTGCTTACCGGCGCGTCGTCTCGATACCTTCAGGTAAGGGCGTGGTAACGCGCGGGTGCGCCCACGAGATGGCCGACGGACGGCGCTGCGGCGCCCCGGCGCTGAAGGCCGGCAGCCTGTGCTTCTGGCACGATCCGGAGAAGTCGGCCGACCTCGCCGACGCCCAGCGCCTGGGCGGCCTGCGCCGACGGCGCGAGCGGACCGTCGCCGTCGCCTACGACGTCGCCGGCCTCGACAGCATCGGCGCCATCCGCCGGGTTCTCGTGGTGGCGATGCTCGACACGATTGGACTCGACAACTCCGTCGCCCGGAACCGGACGCTCATCGCCGCCGGGCTGGCCGCGGCGAAGCTCCTCGAGACCGGCGAGCTCGAGGACCGGATCGCGGCGCTCGAACTCGCGACGGGTGCAGCGCGGGCGGTCCAGGAACGGGACGGGAGCCTGCTCGGCGGATGACCTCAACCGCGGGGCGCCGGGTCGCGAAGCTCGAGGGTGCCCTCCAACCCCGGGAGGCCGTCCTCGCCTGGCTCGCCGAGGCGCAGCGCGCCCCGGGGCTCGTGGCCCACGTCCAGTCGTTCCTCGACCTGCCGGTCGAGGCCGCGCCCCTGTCCGTGATCGGCGCCCGGGTCGTGGCGGCGGTGCGCGCGGCGCTGAAGGGTCAGCCCCGCGACAGGGTCGAGACGGCCGCCCTGCGAGCCCAGGGCGATGCCGTCTTCCTGTTCTGCCTCGTTGTCGGTCTCAACCGCCAGGCCCTCGAGGTCGCCCAGCTCGAGGGCCTGCGCGCCTCCGCCACGTTCTTCTGGCTCGGCGCCCTGCTCGGTGGACCGTCCACCGACGAAACGGCCCCGTCTGCGCGGGACCAGGACGGCACATGGGCGCAGTGGCGGGCCGTCGTCGCGGGCCTGCAAGCCCGGGTGCGAGTGGACACCGCGGCCCGGACCGAGCTCGAGCGGCGCTACCTCACTGGACACGACGTCCTGCTCGCTGACGCAGCCGCCGACTGGGCCGAGTTCGCAGAGATCGTCGAGCGGTTGGCGGGAGTGGCGGACGCCATCGCTCCGGCTCGCGGGACCGGGACCCGTCGGGCCGGGCGACCTGACACCGCCGCATCAGTCGCGGCGCGGGTGGCCGACCAAGTTGCCTGGCTAGCGGACGTTGCCCGCGTTCGTGCCTACGAGATCCTGGGGGATCGGGGTCGGGCGGTGTCGATCATGGAGCGTCACCTGCGAGCCGATGGGCGCGACGACGCCCCGGCGCCGCCCGACGCGCTGGACTGAGAGGTAGCGGCCCCGTCGCGACGGCTCGGCTGGCCGGCCGACAGCCGGGATCGTCGTCCGCCCGCGGAGCGGGGCCAAGCAGACGCTACCTGGACCCGCTTACCTGCCGCTCAACTGGGGTTCAGAGCCCAACACTATGCGTGAATGGTGCCGCTTCCCGGCGGTCCGACAATCAGGCCAGGGCCATACAGCACCCCGTGGTCGTGAACTGCCCCTGGTCGCCCGCCGCTCCTCTGGTCGGACGAGCCGATATCGAGGGCGATGGTGCGGAGCCCGGGGCCGTGGTCCGGTTCGCCGGGGCGAATAGCGAGATATGGATATCGCCCCGGTCGCCGCGGCTCGGCTGGCCGCTTGCGCGGGATCGCCGTCGGGTCGCGGAGCCGGGGTCGTAATGATGGCTACGGAGAGTCGCTTAGGAGCGGCTTACGAGGCCGCCCGTTCAGCATGACCCCTTGCGACTGATCTTCGCAACGAAGAACGACGGGACGGTCGTGTTGCCGCCGGCCTGCGTGTCGTAGCTGTAGGCCCCTGTGCCGACGACGCTCATGTAGACCATGTCTCCTTCGACGAAGTCGGCGAGCTTTGCCGCCGTACCCGTGAAGGTGGCGTTATCGGCGTTGTACCACGCCGACGTCTTCGTGTACCAGGCGTCCGCTCCGAAGCCCTCCGGTCCCGTCGCGGCATCGAACTGGTAGATGCAGGCCCAAACGAGGTAACCCTTGCCGATGTAGCTGTCGGGAGCCTTGACGACCTTGGCCCAGTCGCGGGCGGTCAGCTTTGCGAAGGTCTTCGGGATCGTGACCGCAGGCGGAGCAGTCGGTCCTGGTGCGATGTCGGCAGGCGCGTCGTATGGCGTTTCGGTCGGCGCTGGGGTGACGTAGATGATCTGCGGGGTTGCGGCCCCCCCAGCGGCGCAGCCGCTGAGGAGCAACGCGAGGGCGGCGATGATCGCGATGCTGGGCTTCATCGGCGCTCTCCTTTCCTTGGTTGAGCGACCTTCGGGGACACGCTGATCCTCTCGGCGGCGCGGGCTGTCAACTCGTTGGTCCTCCCTGGCATTGCGACAATCGAGCGTTATCGCGCGAGCAGCGCGAGCACGATCCGCTGGCCGAGGATCGCCCCGACGATCGGCCCAATGGTGAACGGCACGAAGATTGCCAGCCCGGGGTAGCGGAATGACCCGATACGGCTGTTGCCGCAGTTGGGACAGAACGTGGCATCCATGCTGCCGGCCTCCCCTCGTCGTTTGACGGCCTCGGCCATCATGCGCCCTTCGGTCGCCCGCCGCTCCTCTGGCCACGCTATGGCTCGGGCGGATACTCCTCGATGACTCGCTCGAGCTCCTCGCCCGTCAGGCCGCGCCCGCGCGTTCGTCGCGAGGGCTCCTCGGCGCCTTCGATGTAGGCCATCCGGCCGCAGGTGCGAACCTCGGCGCGGACCTTGGTGGAACGCCGCTCCTGGAGCTTCAGGGCGAGGTACGTGAGCGCGGCGACTGCGTCCTCGCCGACGGCCGCGATCGTCTCGGGCGGCTTGCGCCGTCCTGACTACGGCGAGCGGGCAGTGACGGACCAGACGTGCCACCCCGGGCCATAAGTCGGCGGCCCGACGTGCCAGCCGGTCGGCAGGGCGTCATGGATGCCCTCCCACGCTCGTTGGTGCGGGTCGGTGGTCATGGCGGGGAGGATAGCGGCCACCATCGCCCGTCGCTGGTCTGGCCACCCAGCAGGTAGTGCGACGGGGTACCGGCAACACTATGGGTGGATCGTGGCGGTTGGACAAGCCCGGGCCGTGCCTTGACTTGGTTGCGCTCGCAACGGAAGCGTAGAGTAGGGCAGGTTCACGGCTGATCAGCCTGTCGTTCGGTCGTGCAAGTGTCTCGACTGGAGTCACGGCAATGACACTCGGCGATCTCGGTCTACTCATCCTGCGTCTCGTGATCGGCCTGACCTTCGCCGCCCACGGCGCGCAGAAGGCGTTTGGGTGGTGGTCGGGTCCGAAGTATGCCGGCTGGCGCGCCGGGGTCGAGCGCATGGGGCTGCGACCGGCAGGCTTCTGGGCCCTCGTCTCGACGGCGGCCGAACTCGGGGGTGGTGTCCTGCTCGCCGTGGGGTTGCTCACCCCGCTTGCAACTGCGGCGCTCATCGCCCAGTCGGTCGTCATCGTCGGGCTCGTCCACTTGCCGAAGGGCTTCTGGAACCGCGACGGCGGCGTCGAGTTCCCGCTCAGCCTCGCGGCGGGGGTCGTGGCCCTCGCCGGCACGGGATCTGGGTCGGCGTCGCTCGATGCGGCCCTGGGGCTGTCGTACTCGGCGGAAGTTCGCGGTCTGCTCATCGCGGTCGGGGTCCTCGGCGCCCTCGTCGGGCTTGCGATTTCGCGCGTTCGGCCAGTGGACCGTCCGGTGGCGGGGCCACGCTAGAGCGGCTCAGGCCGGCCCAGGCCGGCGGTCGCCAGGACTCTCGAAGCGGGTTCAGCATCCTGGTTCCGGGCTTCTCGCTAGTGGGCGGGGCCGGCGTAGACTCGCGGGGCCCCCCGTACAAGTACGCGGGGGTGACGCTGGAGGGTCTATGTCCAGGGCTGACGCCACGGCCGAGTCGTATCCCAGACTCCGGGAGGTGCTCGGCGAGGACGGGTTCAAGGAGCTCGCCAGGCTGATCCGAACGACCTACGAGGCCAACGAGCAGCGCCGACAGCGCGAAGCCGACGAGCCGGCCCCTCCGCGCCGTGTACTCCACCGCCGGCCTCCGGAGGCACGATCAAGGTAAACCGGCGCATTCTTGAGATCGCGACGATCCACGCGCTGGACATGTAGAACTCGATCGCGCGGGCCCGTGCTCATCTCGGCCGGCCTTGGCCTGATGGCGGGCCCGATGATCGCCGTGACGGCAAACAACGGGCCCTGCCGACACAAGGAGGCTGTTCCGATGCCCTCCCGACCGGCGACCCGCGACGACGTTGACCGCGTCACCGAGACGCTCACCCTGGCATTCCTCCACGATCCGGTCTGGAGCGTGGCCCTGGCACGGCCCGATGGCTCGACGACCCACCACGCGGCCTACTGGCAGCTCTACGTCGAGGGTTCGCTCCGCTACTCGACGGTGTACATGACCGAGGACGCATCGGCGGTCTCGGTCTGGATCCCGCCCGGGGGTACAGACCTCTCGGATGCCCAGGAGGCGACGCTCGAGCAGCTCGTCAGGACGTCGCTCGAGCCTGCTGACGCGCGAGCGATATTCGAGCTCTGGCAACGGTTCGAGTCCAACCACCCCCGCAACGAGCCGCACGCCTACTTGAGCCTGCTCGCGACACACCCGGACCATCGCGGTCAAGGCATCGGCCAACGACTCCTCGCGGAGGATCTCGCCCGCTTCGACGGAGACGACGTGCCGTCGTACCTCGAGTCGACCAACCCGGGCAACGACCACCGATACGAGCGGGCCGGCTTCCAACGGATCGGCGGTTTTCAGGCCGTGCTCGACGATGCCCCGATATCCACGATGTGGCGCCCGTCGCGCGGATCTAACGTCAGCTAGGTAGGTTCGCGGAGCCTAGCTGCCACACTATGAACCCATGGTATGCCACGACAAGATCGAATAATGGTGTGCGTCGACCGATCCGGGTCTGCGAACCTGCCGATCCGCCGCGTACGCCCCATTGCACGATCGCGCAGTACGCCTACCTGATGCTCCCGATCAGCCAGCCAAATCCTTCGACGCTCCGCTGCCCGTCTGCGCTAAAGGGCCGTGCTACCGCCGCGCGGCTCCCCGAGGTGCTTGTCAACGACGGCCAGGAATGTGTGGACGTCGAGGGGTTTCGTGAGGTACGCCTGGGCGCCCACGGAGAGGAGATGGTCGGTTGGCCGAGTCGGGATCATCCTCGGCGAGACCGACGTCAACATCAGTTCGATGCACCTCGCCCGGAGCCGCCCGCGCGAGGATGCCCTGATGATCCTGGCCGTGGATGACGACGTGCCCGAGGCGGTCTCGGAGGCGATCCGGAGCCTGGAGGCGATCCGCGACGTGTGGATCATCCGCCTCGGAGGCACCCACTGACCGCTCCGACGTCGGCCCTGATCCCCGACGGCCTGGACGCGACGCTCGTCCTGGTCCGGCACGGCGAGTCCACGTTCATCGTCGAAGACCGCTTCCAGGGCCAGGCCGAAACGCCGCTCTCACCGACCGGACTCCGGCAGGCCGGGCTGGTGGCCCGGCGGCTGGCACACCCGCACGAGGCGCCGGCCCTGCCGGTGCCGATCGGCCGGCTGGTCGAGCTCGTCCACTCGCCCCTGCAACGGACGACACAGACGGCCCAGGCGATCGTCGCTGCCTTTGCGGCGAGCGGTGCTGGCGCGCCGATCGTTCGAGCGGATCGCGGCTTCCTGGAGATCGGGCAGGGCGCCTGGGAAGGCCTCCACGCGTCCGAGATCGCCGATCGGTTCGCCCCGGAGCTGGCCGCCTGGCGGCGGCGGCCGCTGGAGACGTGGGCGCCCGGCGGCGAGTCCCTCCCGGAGGTCGCCGATCGAGTGCGGCCGGCGCTGGTCGGCCTGCTGGGGCACCTCGCCGAGGGTCGCCCAGCGGGCTCGCCGGACCGGGCGCAGGTAGCGGGCTACCGCGATCCCGTCCCGGACCAGCCGTGGTCGATCGTCGTCGCCCATGACGGCGTCTTCAAGGTGACCCTGCTGACCCTGTTCGATCTGCCGCTCGATCGCTTCTGGATGTGGTCGATGGACCTGTGCGGAATCAGCGTGATCGAGTTCCGGGCCGGTCGTCCAGTCCTGCGCGCCCACAATCTGACGGCCCACCTGGCGGGCCTGCTGGACGACGCCGCCCAGGCCGACCTCGAGGAACGGAGCCGCAGCGGCGCGCTCTGACCGTCGTGAGACGTCGGTCGTTGATCCATGATCCTGGCGGTGGTCCTCCCGGGCGACGCCGCTCCGGGATCGTCCGTTCTGGTTCTGGCACGATCCGGACAAGGAGGCCGACACGGCCGAGACGTGTATAGTGGATTCCGTCGGATCCTCGTTCGACTCTTCGATTGCGGCTGCGGTCAAGGAGGGGTGAGGCGACCGCGGCGTATGGTGCGGACGTTTGTGATGCGATGACGTACGTCCAGATGGAACCTGCGTTCCCTGCCCTTGCAACCGGAGACCGGCGAGTCCGCTAGCGCCGCGCGGGCCAGCAGGTGCGCCCTGTCGGCGCGTGGCTCACGTCCGTCGTGACGAAGATGGGCGTCGCGGTCTCCGCTCCGACGCCTCCCCCGTTCCCTTCTCGCACTCGGTGCGATCACAGTAAGCAAGGTGGTGCCACGATGCGACGATCTACCTCGTTTCTCTTGTCGTCCTGGACGCTCGCGCTTGTCCTGGCGCTGACGACGCTCGTCGGCGGGGTGACGGCGAGCTCGAGGCCGGCGCCCGCGGGCGCTGCGGCCGGAGCCCTTGTCCCGGTCGGCTTCGGAACGCTCTGCGTTGTGAAGTTCAACGACCTCAACGGCGACGGCAAGCAGGACCCGGGCGAACTCGCCCTGAGCGGCTGGGTCTTCACGATCAAGGATGCCAACCTCAATGTCGTGGCGACGATCACGACGTCGGCCACGGCCGCGGGCGGCCCGAACTGCATCGACCTGCCGGCCGGGACCTATACGGTCACCGAGACGCTCCAGACGGGCTGGACGCCGACAACCCCCGGCGGCGCGACCCAGACGGTCACGGTCGTCTCGGGCCAGACGACCACCGTCACGTTCGGCAACCACCGGTCCGAGAACGGTCGGATCTGCGTCGTCAAGTTCAACGACCTTGACGGCGCCGGCAAGCAGGGGACCAACGAACCAACGCTGTTCGGCTGGGTCTTCACGATCAAGGATGCCAGCGGCAATGTCGTGGGGACGATCACGACGGTCGCGGGCGCCGTGAACTGCATCGACCTGCCGGCCGGGACCTATACGGTCACCGAGACGCTCCAGACGGGCTGGACGCCGACAACCCCCGGCGGCGGCACCCAGACGGTGACCGTCGTGGCGGGCCAGACGACCACCGTCACGTTCGGCAACCACCGGTCCGAGAACGGTCGGATCTGCATCGTCAAGTTCAACGACCTCAACGGCAACGGCAAGCAGGACCCGGGCGAGCCGCTCCTTCCCAACTGGGTGTTCACCGTGATCGACACGGCCTCGAACACCGTGGTCGGGACGCTGGTGAGCGGAACGGACCGGAACTGCATCGACGTGAAGCCGGGCACTTACACCGTCACCGAAACCCTGCAAACGGGTTGGCTGCCAACGACGGCGGGCGGCGTGACCCAGACGGTCACGGTCGTCTCGGGCCAGACGATCAACGTGATCTTCGGCAACACCGATCGCTGCTGCCTGACGTTCACGTTCCTCGGCGGCAAGATCGACAACTTCAGCGTCGCGAACGGCGCCACGGCGGAACCGGTGACTCCGGTCTCGATCACCGCCACACCCGCCTACTTCGACGCCACGAAGGGCGATCGCGCCTTCGCGCACCGGTTCTACCTGCCCGCGGGGAACTGGATCCAGTCGGCCACCCTTGAGATCAAGATCAAGGCGCTCCCCGGCGGCTCCACGAACGACACGATGGGCATCAGGGTCCCGGGCAGCTCGTCGTGGGCCAAGCCCATCTCCGCCATCGCCCCGACCGGCACATGGACGCCTCCAAAGGTGAAGACCGTCCTGTTCAACCTGGGCGCCATGCCGTCGGGCGGTGGGTCCACGAACCTCATCCCGGCGCTCAACACGTTGCGCAAGCTGGACATCAGCATCCAGGACGACACGAGCGTGGACTACATCAAGCTCATCGTCGTGTTCTGCGAGCGCCCGCCCAGATGAACTGAACGCCACGGGCAGCGGGGCGACCGGATCGCCGCCGGCCCGATCACATTCCAGCCACGTCAGGCGACGGGTCGGCCAACCGGCCGGCCCGTCGCCGATTCAGGGACGGACCAGGGCCGCCAGGAGATCGAGGTACGGCTCGACGGCCGTCTCCCAGTTGCAGGCGGTCCGCGTCACGGTCAGGCAGCGATCCGGCATGCTCGCGCGCCGTCCGGGTCGGCTGAGTCAAGTTTCATGAGGCGAGTTTCCCGCGTCAGCTGACACGGCGTCGTAGCGCAGGCTCGTCGATCGACACGATGACCTGATCGTGGGTGACCGCCCAGGCGTGCGCGGCATCGAGACTGTGATCGGCGCGCGACTACAGGCCGACCGGAGGCATCCGGAGGCGCCTCGTGTGCGAGACTCGCCTCGTGCCGCCCTTCCGCTATGACCCGGACATCATCGAGCGCTTCCCGGCGGTCGTCGGCGGCGTCATCCACGCAACCGGCGTCCACAACGACCCGACGTCGCCCCGACTCGCCGCAGCCTTCCACGACGAGGCAGCCGTGGTCCGCACGCGGATCGGCGAGACGCCCCTCAGCGAGCTGCCCACGCTCGTGGCCTGGCGCAAGGTGTTCCGCGCCTTCGGCGTCGATCCGACCCAGTACCGCTCGGCGGCCGAGGCGCTCCTCCGGCGCCTCACCAAGCAGGGCGAGTTGCCGTCCATCGGGACGCTGGTGGATCTCGCGAACCTGGTGAGCATCCGCTACGCGCTTCCAGTCGCGGTCTTCGACGTGCGCGGGATATCGGGCGGCTCGATCGTCCGGTTCGCGCGCGGTGACGAGCGCTGGGCCGACCTCGGCTCAAGCCAGACCGAGCACCCGGCGCCCGGCGAGGTGATCTTCGTCGATGAGGCGGACGTCGTGAGCGCCCGCCGCTGGTGCTGGCGGCAGAGCGCCGCGAGTGCCGCGCGAGCGGACACGACCGAGATCCTCGTCACGGTCGAAGGCCATCACACAACGGCCGAGCACGACGTGACCCGGGCGCTCGCGGACCTGGAGGCACTCCTCGTCGCGCACGCGGCGGCGGTCACGCTCCGGAGCGCCGTGCTCAGCGCCAGGGACCCGGAGTTCGCGTAGCCCACGCCGTCACCAACGGCGCCGGCTGCCGGCCCTGCGGCCGCTCCCGGAACGCGCCTACGAGTACGCGGTCTGGAAGCAGGCCACGGTCAACATCGACTACCACGTCGAGTTCGAGCGCCACTACTACAGCGTCCCCTATCAGCTCGTCGGCGAGCGCGCCGACGTCCGGGCCACGGCCGTCACGATCGAGTGGACGAAGCCCGAGCGACGCACCTGGGACCGCGGCGACCGAAGCGGAAGACAGGGACCGCGGAAGGAGGGCTCGGATTGGACGATGTCACGGCTCGCGCGATGACCCGTGACCACTTCGCCGAGACTGCGTTGCAAGGGTGCCGACCGCGGTTGCCATGGACGAGGGCGGCGATGCCCTCGCGCCGGTAGCGAGCCTTCAGGCGCTTGAGCGGTTCTCGAGCCTCGGTTCGCTGCGCCGGGCTTCGTCGACGCCTGCGCGGTGGCAGTCGATGCCCGTCGGCGGTTCGGCGGCGTGGCCAAGGTCGTCCTGCCGCGAGGACGGTCCGGACTCGCGCCCTTGCGTCCGCGGTGCGCGAACGGCTCCCGGTTGTACCCTGGACACGAGCACTTGCGTGGTCGACGAGCCGGGCTCAGGATCTCGCCGGGCGGTTGGCAGGGGCTTCACGGATCGACCAACGACATGACGGAGGAGCGCCGAATGTACGGAACGATCGCCAGAATTCGCCCTAAAGGTGGCGACACCGCTGCCCTGCGGACGCTCCTCGAGGCGTGGAATCGCGTGCGGCGCCCCGAGGTACCTGGCGCCAGGGATAGCTACCTCTTCGTGCCTGACAGCGCTGGGCCGATCGCCTTTCTCATCGCCATATTCGACGATGAGGCGACCTACCGCGCCAATGCCGACAGCGCGGCCCAGCACGCCTGGTACCTCCAGCTGCGCGAGCAGCTCGACGCCGACCCGGACTGGATGGACGGGGTCTTCAATCCGGCCTGACCAACCTCGGGGCGGGCAGGTGCATCTGCACATCTAGTCCCGCCCGCCCAGGAGCTCGGCGCGGGGGAGATCGGTGGGTAGAAGGCAGGCTCCTTTGTGACGATCGTACCGTCGGCTCGGGCGGTGACGACGACGAAGGCGGCGGTTCCGTTCACGTAGGTGACGATCACCATGGCCATGTCCGGCGCCGGCGGAGGACAGCGTGCGCCGGGTGGGCAGTAGAGCCCGTAGCGGAACTCGACCGACTTGATGGCTGGATGCTCGGTCTGCGCTGGTGGACCAGTGGCTTGACGCGTTCCTCGTACAGGCGGGCGATGCGCTCCATTGCCACAGGCGGCAGAGGGGCGAGGTCCGCGGCGGCAGCATTCGCGCGGGCCTGCTCGGGCGTCTTTGCCCCCGGTATGGCGGCCGTCACGGCATCCGACATGAGGATCCAACGCAGCGCCACCTGAGCCAGTGTGGCGCCGGCCGGGACGAGCGAGCGCAGCTCGTCGACGACCGCGAGGCCCGTCTCGTAATCGACTCCGGCGAACGTCTCGCCCATGTCGAAGGCCTCGCCGTGCCGGTTGAAGCGGCGATGGTCCGATTCGTCGAAGACGGTCTCCTTCGTCAGCTTGCCGGTGAGGAGACCGGATGCGAGGGGAACCCGGGCGAGGACGCCGACGTCGCGCCGGGCCGCCTCGGCCAGGAAGCGTTCCGCCGGCCGCTGCCGGACGATATTGTGGATGATCTGCACCGAGGCGACGCTCCACAGGCCCCACGCGGGTGGGTCGACTCTTCGACCGGCGAAGGACGGCTTGCGCTCCGCGGGATGATCGCGAGAACTCCCCCACGCCTCGGATCGTGCTGTAGCCAAACGAAAACGCCTGGCTACCCGCCCAGGCCTCGGTCGCGTCGCGGATCGTTGTTCACGCAGCAACAGGTGGGGCTGGTCGGGGCGAGAGGATTTCAACCTCCCGGTCCCACCACTCGGATCGTAGTTCCGGATCTCATCGCCGAGGCCCTCCGTGGATCAACCGGCCCGCGAAGGAGGTGACGCAAGCCTGATCTTCCGACGCCGGTTCTCACTTGGGTTGACAGGTTCCGCGGTTATCATGACACTTGGCGTTACCAGACAGGGAGGACGATCCCATGGTGTTGAAACCCGCAAAACCGCAAACTCTCAATGTCCTGCTGATCGGCTTCAGTCCGGTTACCCGGGCGGGCTTACAGGCTATCCTGGCTAAAGACCAGGGAATTGACGTGATGGGAGTGGATGGACGTGAAGCTCTCCCGCAGATGAAACAGGCCGCTGCTCAGGGGCGGCCCATAGACGTGGTGTTGACCGAAACGCGGCCCCGGCGTTGGGATGGCGTGCAGGCGACGAGGCTGATCAAGGACGAATTCCCAGTAGTCTCCGTCTTGGTGCTGACGGAGTTCGACAACGATTCTAATGTCATTGACGCCATCGAAGCGGGCGCTGGGGGGTACATCTTCCTCAAGGACATGATCCCAGAAACGCTGCTGGAGAGCATCCATCGCGTGGTCGGGGGCGGGACGCAGATGAAGGCGGAATTGCTGCGCAAGGCCGTGGACGCCCTGATTGAAAACGGCCGGAAGACGCTTGCAGAGCGCACGGCTGAGGCTGCTCACCTCACCCCCAGGGAGATAGATGTGCTAAGGCTCATGGGGAACGCATACACGAACAAGGCAATCGTCGAAACTCTCGGCATTACCTTGGATACGACCAAGAAACACGTCCAAAACGTAATCAGCAAGCTGGAAGCGCGCAGCCGCACGCATGCAGCGATTATTGCGGCCCAGGCCGGTATTGTCGGAAGCCCCATAACGACGGTGGTGCCGCCACTTGAACTAGAGCCCAAGGAGCGCCAGGTCAGGGTAGAGGACGCCCTGTCCTCCACCCGCGCTGCCGTGGAAGAGGGAATCGTCCCAGGCGGCACGAGTCGGTAGATTCAGTCACGGCCGTCCACAAGCCCGAGGAGGAGTGCATAGGGAGGGCGCTGCCCGGTTTGGGCAGCGCCTTGGCGGGCGCCCTAGCGGCCTTAAGCCTTAGTTAGGCTTTGTAACGGTATTGGCCTGCAAGGTAACCGCGGTCTGTGCCAGCGCTCTGCCGTTCAGTGTTGCGCCGGTGTTCATCACAATCGCTGTTCCACTCAAGATAATCCCCTTGAAGTCAGCCGTCGTTCCAAGTGTCGCTTGGGTGCCGACCTGCCAGAAGATGTTCTTGGCCTGTGCGCCGCCGCTCAGAGTAACAACGGCGCCGTTGCCCACGGTGAGACCTGTCGCTAGCTGGAAGATCCAGACATCATTTGCGCCGCCCGAGAGAGTGACACCAGTGGGTATTGTCACCACTGTCCCCCATTTATAGAGGCCAGGAGCGAGTGTCATCCCGTCAATATTTCCTGCGCCCAGTTCAGTAGCAGTAGGGTTTGGCCGTCCAGCGGCGTCAGTGAACGCGGCTTGCATGTCGAGTACAGCCGTGGTCAATAAGACTGGGTTTACCACCCTACATGCAGGACCAGCAGCATTGACTGTGTATATTGTCCCAGTCACTTCTACGCAAGCTAATCCAGTAATAGCTGCACCGGTGATTGGACTCGTTCCAATATTTCCAGTGATGTTGCTTGTGGGAACGTTGGTGATTCCTGATTTTGATAGAATCACGAAACTGCCTGCCGATCTAAGATCGACCGGCGCTGGCCCCGCGGCTGCGTGAGCCTGTACCTGTGCGGCACCAGATGCCATAACGTTCATGGCCGTGAATAGAGACAGAAGAAGCGCCGCCACCACAACTACAAGGATCGAACCTCTAACCTTCACGTTATTCAGCATCGAACACCTCGTTTCACTAGAACTAGACCTAGACGTAGCACAAGCATCTACCCTGGTTCGAGGGTCCATAAGCCCCTCTGGTGGGTATTGGACTAGGCGGTTAGTGCTGGTCTGGCTAACTAGCCGGCGCATCTGTTTGGGGGTTACGAATGGCACCTTGTAAAGGCTGTTGGGGGGGGTAAGGGGGCTGTGGGACTAGGCTGTTAGTGCTGGCCGGCTAATCCGTTTTGGCCACTGGCGTGGCTCAACGAGCGGCCGTTCAAGAAGCTCGACGGCTGCCGGGCGAGCCTCTTCGCGGACCCGCATGCTCCCGTGGAGCGAGCCCGTTCCGGGCGTGCCGGACGAGCTCCGCGAATGGACCGAACGTCCCGTCGAGCTCGGCGCCGAGCGGCTGCTCGAATAACCCGGACCGGTGTACGGTGGAACCGCACGGAGGTGTCGCATGTCCGCCGGACACGACCCGGCCGAGGCGATCGGCCAGGTGACCCACTACTTCAGCCATCGCTCGGTTGCCGCAGTCCGCTTGAGCGTGCCGCCCGCCCTGGGCGACAAGATCCACATTCGCGGTCACACCACCGACCTCGTCCAGAACGTCGCGTCGATGGAGGTCGAGCACGCGAAGGTCGACCGGGCAGGTCCCGGGGACGACGTTGCCCTC
>Ga0082335_1001153_pt1 | contig 59423 bp, 56 predicted proteins | sample Subgrocontami58m_FD_72375 | JGI IMG/M metagenome (GOLD analysis project Ga0082335, IMG submission 72375) | Subsurface groundwater microbial communities from S. Glens Falls, New York, USA - GMW37 contaminated, 5.8 m (SPADES assembly) (version 2) ... | reverse complement strand
GCGCCCCGCATCCCGAGGCAGGAAGCCCCGGCGAACCCCAACTCCCGGGCGAATCCCGAGTCCCGGGCGAATCCCGAGTCCCAAATCCCGAATCCCGAGATCTCTCCCCGCTCGGCGGAGCCTGGCGCGAGGACTGCTTCGTCGTCGAGCGGCGGTGGGAACCGACGGCGCAACACGGACACGAGGAGATTGGCGCGCTGGCGGAGCGCCTGGACGAGGCCGCCGGCGAGGCCGTGCTGTTCGCGGGCGGGGCGGCGCGCGCGCCGTTCGTCTTCTTCGACCTCGAGACGACAGGCCTCAGCGGCGGCGCGGGAACGCTCGCGTTTGTGGTCGGCTGCGCGTGGTTCGAGTCGGACGGCGCGTTCCGCACGCGGCAGTTCCTCCTCACGCGGTACGCCGACGAGCGACCGCTGCTTGCAGCCGTCTCGGGCGAGCTGGCGCGCGCGGGCGCGCTCGTCAGCTTCAACGGCAAGTCGTTCGACGCGCCGCTGCTCGAGACGCGGTATCTGTTTCACCGGCTCGACTGGGTCGGCGGCCGCCGGCCGCACATCGACGTGCTCCATCCCGCGCGGCAGTTCTGGAAGCGCCATCCGTGCGACGGGGCGCGGGCCTTTGAAACAGAATCGAGCGGTTCCCTCGTCGCGCTCGAGCGGCAGATCGTCGGCGCGCGCCGCGTCGGCGACGTGCCGGGATTCGAGATCCCCGGGCGCTATTTCCAGTTCCTCCGCAGCGGCGACGCGCGGCCGCTCGGCGCGGTGCTCGAGCACAACCGGCTCGACCTGATCACGCTTGCGGCGCTCACCGCGCGACTGCTGCACCTGACGCGGACGGGACACGAGGCCGCGCGCGACGCGCGTGAGGCGCTGGCGCTCGGACGCGTCTACGCGCGCGCCCATCGGCAGGCTCAGGGCGCCCTCAGCCAGTCGAAGGGCGGCGGCCTGGACGCTCGCGCGTGCGCCGCGTTCCGCCATGCCGTGGCGTTGAGCGATCGCGGGGCGAAGAGCGCCTCGACGGCGCTCGTGAAAATGGACAGCCTGCGCGTGCTGGCGCTCGCGCTTCGGCGGGCCCGACAGTTCGTGGAGGCCGCGGCGTGCTGGCGTCAGCTCCTCGACATCCGCGAGTGCCCGCCACACCTCACGCGCGAAGCCACCGAGGCGCTTGCCGTTCATCACGAGCACCGGGCGCGCGACCTGGCTGCCGCGAAAGCGTTTGCGTTGCGAAGTCTGGAGACCGGACTGGACCCGGCCCGAATGGACGCCGCGCGCCATCGCCTGGCGCGGCTGGAAAGAAAAATGACAGGTCGACGTCCAGGTTCTCTGCTCTAGCGAGCAGGCGCTGGCGCTTCTTTCTTCACCTTCGCCGCTTTCTTGCGGCTTTCCGACGTCTGCGCACCGTACTTCTTGGTGAACCGCACGATACGGCCTTCGGTATCAAGCAGCTTCTGCTTGCCCGTGAAGAACGGATGGCAGCTCGAGCAGATTTCGAGGTGCAGCTCCGGCTTCGTGGAGTGGGTCTTCCACGTGGCGCCGCAGGCGCAGCGCGCCTCGACCTCGTGATATTTCGGGTGGATTCCTTCCTTCACGACACGCTCCTCCGTCTGTCCTTGAAACGGTTATTGTACCACTTTTCGCTGCGGCATCAGACGGTCCCGTGCCAGCGGATCAAGGCGTCCGGCTCCCAGACCTCTCCCAGCGGTGTCGCTTCAGCGCGTCCCGCAGGCGGGGGGGGAGCCTCACGCTGTCGCTTGCCGCCAGGTTCCGCTCGACGTGCTGCGGCCGGCGCATGCCCGGAATGGTCGTGCTGACGACGGGATGTTCGAGAATGAACCGCAGCGCGAGCTCGGGCAGATCCATGCCCTCGGGCACCAGCGGCCGGAGCCGCTCGACCCGCTCGAGTGTGGCGGCCAGGTGCTCGCGGTTGAAGTAGAGGTTCCGCCAATCGCCTTCGGGCCAGGTCGACGAGGGCGTGAGCGTGCCCGTGAGGCTGCCTTCATCGAACGGCACGCGCGCGATGACCGCGATGTCGTGCGCCTCGCAGTAGGGAAAGAGCTCGCCTTCCGGGGCCTGGTCGAAGACGTTGTAGACCACCTGCACGCTGTCGATGAGCCCCGTTTCGAGCGCGCGCAGCACGTTGGCGGCTTCCCATCGGTTCACGCTGATGCCGACGCGCGCGACCAGACCCTCGCGTTTCAGATCGTCGACCGCGCGCTGCCAGCCGGCATCCTCCGCCCACGCGTCGCTCCAGACGTGGAACTGCTGGAGATCGATCGTCTGCACGCCGAGGTTCTGCAGGCTCTTCTCGGTGTACTCGCGAATGTGACCCGGAGGATAGGTGTCGTGGACCGGGTACTCGGCTTTCCCGGGCCACTTCATGTTCTTCGGCGGGATCTTCGTCGCGATGATCGCACCGCGCCCGCCGTGGCTCCTGGTGCGCAGCGCTTCGCCGAGCAGCCGCTCGCTCTTGCCGAGCCCGTACGCCCACGCCGTGTCGAAGAAATTGCAGCCGAGCGCGAACGCCCGCTCCAGCGCGCGCAGCGACTCGTCATCGTCGGACCCGGTCCACCCGCCCATGCCCCACATGCCGTAGCCGACTTCCGACACCTGCCAGCCGGTCCGCCCGAAGCGTCGATAGCGCATATGAGAGGTGTTTTCAGCCTTTCGCGCCATTGCTCATCGAAGCCAGGAAGTCCTGGTTGGTCTTCGTTTTCGACATGCGGGAGAGCAGCAGCTCCATCGCTTCGACCGGCGACAGCGGCGTGAGCACTTTTCGCAGCACCCACACGCGGGCCAGCTCGTCCTTCGGGATGAGCAGCTCTTCTTTCCGCGTGCCGCTCTTCTGAATGTCGATCGACGGGAACACGCGGCGGTCGGTGAGCTTCCGGTCGAGGTGAATCTCGAGGTTGCCCGTGCCCTTGAACTCCTCGAAGATGACCTCGTCCATGCGCGAGCCGGTGTCGACGAGCGCCGTCGAGATGATCGTCAGCGAGCCGCCCTCTTCGATGTTCCGCGCCGCCCCGAAGAACCGTTTCGGCCGCTGCAGGGCGTTGCTGTCCACGCCGCCCGACAGGACCTTGCCCGACGGCGGCACGATCGTGTTGTAGGCGCGCGCGAGGCGCGTGATCGAGTCGAGGAGGATGACGACGTCCTTCTTGTGCTCGACGAGGCGCTTCGCCTTTTCGATCACCATCTCCGCGACCTGCACGTGGCGCTGCGCCGGCTCGTCGAAGGTGGACGAGATCACCTCGCCGCGCACCGAGCGCTGCATGTCGGTGACCTCTTCCGGCCGCTCGTCGATGAGCAGCACGATCAGGTACACCTCGGGATGGTTGTGCGTGATGCTGTTCGCGATGTTCTGCAGCAGCATCGTCTTGCCCGTGCGCGGCGGCGCGACGATGAGGCCGCGCTGCCCCTTGCCGATCGGCACCATCATGTCGAGCACGCGGGCCGACAGGTTCTCCGCGTCGGTCTCGAGCGCGATCTTCGACTGCGGATAGAGCGGCGTCAGGTTCTCGAAGAACACCTTCTCGCGCGCCCGTTCCGGCGGCTCGAAGTTGACCGCCTCGACCTTGATGAGCGCGAAGTACCGCTCGCCGTCCTTGGGCGGCCGAATCTGGCCCGACACCGTGTCGCCCGTGTGGAGGTCGAACTTCCGGATCTGCGACGGCGACACGTAGATGTCGTCCGGACCCGGCAGGTAGTTGTAGTCGGGCGCCCGCAGGAACCCGAAGCCGTCGGGCAGCACCTCGAGCACGCCTTCCGAGAAGATGAGCCCGCTCTTCTCGGCGCGCGCCTTCAGGATTTCGAAGATCAGCTCCTGCTTGCGCATGCCGGTCGCGCCCGGCACGTCGAGACCTTTGGCGATCTTCGTCAGCGCGCCGACGCTCATGTCTTTGAGCGTCGAGAGGTCGAGTTTTTCCGGTGCCGGGCTGGCCGGCTGGCCGTTGCCGCCGCCGGCGCCGTTGCCTCGGGCGGCCGGCTGCTGCGGGGTGGCGGCTTGCACATCCGTAGTGTCCGGCTTCAGCCGGACTTCGTTAGTCGTTCGATCAGTGTCCACAGTTCGTCCAGTCCTTCGCCCGTGACCGCCGACACCGGCAGCACGGAATGCTCAAACACGGCTTCGAGTGCCCGAATCGCGCGCAGCCGTTCGGCGCGCGACAGTTTGTCCACCTTGGTCGCGACGATGGCGTGAGCCGCGGCCACCGTCTGCAGCCAGCCCCACGCTTGTCGATCCGCTTCGAGGCCGGGATGCCGCGCGTCCACCACCAGCAGACCCGCCGGCGCGTGCTCGAACACCACGCGCACGATTGACTCGAACTCGGCCTGGCTGGACCGTCGCGCTTCGGCGGGGCTCAGGGCGCCCCGATCCTGTCGTCCCTCGACGTTGCTCGGGACGACCCTGAGGCGCTCGAAGGGTCGAGGGGCGCGCGCGTATCCGTACCCCGGCAGATCCAGCAGGTACAGCGGCGCCCCGCCGCCTCGCGTCACGCGGTAGACGTTGGCCAGCCGCGTCTTGCCGGGCGCGCCGCTCGTGCGCGCGACGCGCTGGCGGACCAGCGCGTTGATCAGGCTCGACTTGCCGACGTTCGAGCGGCCGACGAGCGCAACCTCGGCGAGCCCGTCTCGCGGGAGGTCGCTCGCGCTTGCTGCGCTTCGAATGAAGCTCGCCTCGATGTTCACGGGATCTGGGCGTCGGGATTTGGGATTCGACATCCCGAACCCCGAATTCCGAATCCCTTCGGCGTCAGTGGGTAATCGTGTCGTCGACGATGTCGACCGGCTCGACCTGTGCTTCAGCGGGCAGGCGCCCCGCCAGCGGCTCCGTCAGCGCGATCTTCAGAACCTCGTCCATCGTCTGGACCATGTAGACGTTCAACGTGTCCAGCACGTTCTTGGGAATGTCCGCCAGATCCTTCTCGTTGTCTTTCGGCAGGATGAGGTTCTTGATGCCGGCGCGGTGCGCGGCCAGGAGCTTCTCCTTGACGCCACCGATCGGCAGCACCTTGCCGCGCAGCGTGATTTCCCCCGTCATTGCCACGTCCTTCCGAATCGGCACGCGCGCCAGCGCGGAGACGAGCGCGGTCGCGAGCGTGATGCCGGCCGACGGACCGTCCTTCGGGATGGCGCCTTCGGGCACGTGGATGTGGACGTCGGTCCGCTTGTTGAAGTCCTTCGCGATGCCGTATTCCTCGGCCTTCGACCGCACGTAGCTCATCGCCGCCTGCGCCGATTCCTGCATGACGTCGCCGAGCTTGCCGGTGAGCGTGAGGTGCCCCTTGCCCGGCATCAGCGTCGCCTCCGTCACGAGGATTTCGCCGCCGACCTCGGTCCACGCCAGGCCGGTCGCGACGCCGATCTCGTTGGTTTCCTCCGCCATCGTGTTGCGGAAGCGCGGCACGCCGAGGTACTGCGTCACCTTGTCGGGCGTGATCTCCTCGCTGAAGCTCTTGCCTTCGCTGACCACCTTGCGCGCGATCTTGCGGCAGATGGACGAGATCTCCCGCTCGAGGTTGCGGACGCCCGCCTCGCGCGTGTAGCGCTGAATGATGGTGGAGAACGCTTCCGCGGTGAACGAGATGTTGTCCTCGGTCAGGCCGGTGCCTTCGACGGCCTTGCGCGCGAGGAACTTCTGCGCGATCTGCACCTTCTCGATTTCGGTGTAGCCCGCAAGCGTGAGCACTTCCATGCGGTCGCGCAGCGCCTGGGGAATCGTGTGCAGGACATTGGCCGTGCAGATGAACATCACGTGCGAGAGGTCGTACTCGACGTCGAGGTAGTGATCGAGGAACGTGTGGTTCTGCTCGGGATCGAGGACCTCGAGGAGCGCCGCGGACGGATCGCCGCGGAAGTCCATCGACATCTTGTCGACTTCGTCGAGCAGGAACACGGGGTTCTGCGTGCCGGCCTTCTTCATCATCTGGATGATCTGGCCGGGGAACGCGCCGATGTAGGTGCGGCGGTGGCCGCGGACTTCCGCCTCGTCGCGCACGCCGCCGAGCGACAGCCGCACGAACTGGCGGTTCATCGCGCGGGCGATCGACTTGGCCAGCGACGTCTTGCCCACGCCGGGAGGTCCGGAGAAGGTGAGGATGGTCGCCTTCGGCTTCTTCACGAGCGCGCGGACGGCGAGAAACTCGAGGATGCGTTCCTTGATCTTCTCGAGCCCGTAATGATCTTCGTTGAGGATCTCCTCGGCGCGCTTCAGGTCGCGGCTCTCGCGGCTCTTCTTGTGCCACGGCACCGCGATGAGCCAGTCGAGGTAGTTCCGCGAGACGGTCGCTTCCGCGGACATCGGCGGCATCGCTTCCAGGCGCTTCAGCTCCTGGATGGCCTTCTCCTCGACGTCCTTCGGCATCTTGGCCTGTTCGATCTTCTTCTTCAGATCGTCGACCTCGTTGCCCTTCTCGTCCTTGCGGCCCAGTTCCTTCTGGATCGCCTTCATCTTCTCGTTGAGGTAGTACTCCTTCTGGGCCTTCTCCATCTGCTTCTTGACGCGAGACTGGATCTTGCGGTCCACCTGGAGCTTGTCGACCTCGATTTCGAGGATGCCGGCGATGCGGTTCAGCCGTTCGAGCGGCGAGATGATCTCGAGCAGGTTCTGCTTTTCGTCCACGCCGATGAGCAGGTGGGCGGCAATCGTGTCGGCCAGCTTGCCCGGGTCGTCCACGCGCACGGCGGCGATCATCGCGTCGTAGTGCAGGTTGTTCGACAGCTTCACGTACTGTTCGAACAGCGTGACCACGCGGCTCATCGTCTGCTCGGCGTCGACGCTCGTCTCGCGCTGTTTGGGCAGCACCTTGACGACGACGCGGTAAAAGCCCTTGTCTTCCTTCCACTCCACGGCGCGGGCGCGTTCAACGCCCTCGACGAGCACCTTGATGTTGCCGTCGGGCAGCTTCAGGCTCTGGACCACGTTCGCGACGCAGCCCATCGTGAAGATGTCCTCCGGCCGCGGGTCGTCCACCGACGCGTCGTGCTGCGCCGCGAGGAAGATGCGCTTGTCCTTCAGCAGGGCGTGCTCGAGCGCGCGCGTCGAGCTGGGCCGTCCGATGACGAACGGCATCATCATGTGCGGGAAGACGACGACGTCTCGAAGCGGGACGATCGGGAGGGTCTCGTACACTTCCAATGGTGTGTCCATGTAATTGGTGAGTTGGTGAGTTGGTGAGTTGGTGAGTTGGTGAGTCGATTACGAATCCATTCGCCAACTCACGAATTCACCAACTCGCCAACTGCTCCTATCCAGCCTTTTCGATCAGCGTAATCGGCTTGTCCTTCGCGAGCACCACTTCACGCGTGATGGTGACCTCGCGGACCTTCTTCTGGTTCGGCACCTGATACATCAGGTCGAGCATCAGATCCTCGATGATCATGCGCAGCCCGCGCGCGCCGATTTTCCGATCGAGCGCCGATTCCGCAATCGCCTCGAGCGCGTCGTCGCTGAAGCGGAGCTTGACGTTCTCGTACTCGAAGAGCTTCACGTACTGCCGCGTGATGGCGTTGCGCGGCTGCGTGAGGATCTGGATGAGCGCGGCCTTGTCGAGCTCGTGCAGCGTGCCGATGACGGGCAGGCGGCCGACGAACTCGGGGATGAGGCCGTACCTGATGAGGTCCTGCGGCTCGAGCTGCTCGAGCGTCGTGCCGACGTCGCGCGTGCGCAGCGATTTGATGTCGGCCTTGAAGCCGACCGTCTTCTTGCCGATGCGGCGGTCGATCTGCTTGTCGAGGCCGACGAACGCGCCGCCGCAGACAAAGAGGATGTTGCTCGTGTCGACCTGGAAGAACTCCTGGTGCGGGTGCTTGCGCCCGCCCTGTGGCGGGACGTTGGCGACCGTGCCCTCGAGAATCTTCAGCAGCGCCTGCTGCACGCCCTCGCCCGACACGTCGCGCGTGATGGACGGGTTCTCGTCCTTGCGGCAGATCTTGTCGACCTCGTCGATGTAGATGATCCCCTGCTGGCACTTCTCGATGTCGCCGCCCGCGGCCTGCAGCAGCTTGAGGATGATGTTCTCGACGTCCTCGCCCACGTACCCGGCTTCCGTCAGCGTCGTCGCGTCGACGATCGTGAAGGGGACCGAGAGCAGCTTGGCGAGGGTCTGCGCGAGCAGCGTCTTGCCGGTGCCGGTCGGGCCGATGAGCAGGATGTTGCTCTTGGTCAGCTCGATGTCGTTGCGGCTGCGCGGCTGCTTCTGGATTTCAATCCGCTTGTAGTGGTTGTAGACCGCGACGGCCAGCTTCTTCTTGGTCCGCTCCTGGCCGATGACGTACTCGTCCAGGAACTTCTTGATTTCCTGCGGGGTCGGGAGCGACGAGCGCGTGCCCCGGTTCTCGAAGCGGTTGTCGTCCGCGATGATGTCGTTGCAGACCTCGACACACTCGTCGCAAATGAAGACCGTGGGGCCCGCGATGAGCTTCCGAACGTCGTTCTGGTCCTTGTTGCAGAAGGAGCACCGCAGGACCTCGGTTTCCCCGGCCTTTTTCACCATGCTGTTTCCTGGTGTAGGGCGGACCTCCAAGTCCGCCGCTGGCAGGCCTAACGGCCTGCACTACACGTGGTTACCTACGCCCTCTTGCGGATGACATCATCAATAATACCGTATTCCTTGCCCTGGTCGGCCGACATGATGTAGTCGCGCTCCGTATCGTCCTGGATACGCTTGATCGACTGTCCCGTATGGTGGACAAGGATTTCGTTGATGCGCTCCCGCATGCGCAGAATCTCGCGGGCCGCAATATCAATATCGGTCGCTTGGCCCGCCAAACCAGACATCAGGGGCTGGTGGATCACGATTCTCGAATTGGGGAGCGAATACCGCTTCCCCTTCGCGCCCGCCGCCAGCAGGACCGCCGCCATCGACGCCGCCTGGCCGATGCAGAAGGTCTGGACGTCCGGCTTGATGAACTGCATCGTGTCGTAAATGGCCATCCCGGCGGTAATCGACCCACCGGGGCTGTTTATGTAGAGCAGGATGTCCTTGTCGGGATCCTCGGCCTCGAGGAAGAGCATCTGGGCGATGGCGAGGTTGGCGATCTGATCGTCGATCGGCGTGCCGATGAAGATGATGCTGTCCTTCAGGAGGCGCGAAAAGATGTCGTACGCGCGCTCGCCTCGGTTGGTCTGTTCGACCACCATAGGGACCAACTGGCTGCGGGCTTCAAGCGGATATCGCATAGAAATGGGCTGCTGATTGTCGGGGAAATTCGTGAGCGGGGTGTGTTACGAGTCGCCTTGAATTGTAGCACGCGCCATGACGAAGTCAATGGACTTCTCCCGGCGCAACCCCGTGTGGACCCGCGACATCCCGCCTTCTTTCTCGAGTGCCGCGCGCACGGCCGCGGGCGTCCGCCCCGTCCGTTCCGCGTACCGGCCGACCTCCTGTTCCACGTCGTCCTCGGTCACTTCCAGCCGCTCGCGGCGCGTCACCTCGTCGAGTACCAGCGCCGCCGCCACCGCTTCGCGCGCGACCTCGCGCTGACTTTCGCGGAACGCGTTCCAGTCGATTCCGGCCTGGCGGGGGTCGACGTTCTGGTCGATCAGGCGCCGCGCGAACTCGTCGAGCCGCCGGTCGACCTCGCGCTCGACCATCGACACCGGCACGTCGAACGGCAGGCGCGTGGCGAGCTGCTTCATGAGCTCGGCCCGGTCTTCCCGTTCGGCGGCGTGCTTCGCTTCGTGCTCGAGATCCTCGCGGACGCGCGTCGTCAGCGCGTCGAGCGTGTCGAGCTCGCCGAGGTCCTTCGCAAACTCGTCGTCCAGCTCCGGCAGGACGCGGCGTTTGAGCCCCTTCACCGTCACGGTATAGGAGACGTCGGTGTTCGCGAGCTCCCCAATCGGGTAGTCCGCCGGGTAGTGGATGGTGAACTGCTTGGTGGCGCCGACCTCGAGGCCGAGCAGCTGCTCGTCGAAGCCCGGAGGATTCGCCTTGGCGCCGAGCTCGATGCTGACGTCGGCGTGTTTGTCAGGGGGGCGGGAGCCTTTTTCCTTCTGCGCATCAGCGGAAGGCGACTCCCGGCCCCAGTCCTGCCGCTCGAGGTCCAGGACGACCGTGTCGAGGTGGTCGATGCCGCGTCCTTCGACCGGCTCGAAGCGCGCCGCGCGGTCGCGCAGCCGCTGCAGGGCGAGCTGGACCGCTTCGTCGGTGATCGCATTCGACGCGCGTCGGAAGGCAATCGTGGAGAGATCGCCGGGGTCGAAGGACGGTACCGTGTCGAACGAGGCGGTGAAGGTCAGCGGCTGACCTTCCTCGATGGTGACGTCCCGCACGTCGGGTGTGTCGACCGCCTCCATGCCCTGCTCCCGCAGCGCATCCTCGACGGCGCGCGGAATCAGATCGTGCGCGACGTCGTGCAGGATTTGATCCTTGAAGCGCTGCTTGATGACGCGGGCGGGCGCTTTGCCAGGCCGGAAGCCGGGCACGCGCGCCTTGCGCGAGTAGCCGGTGGCGACGCGATCGATCTCGGCGGTGACCACATCACTGGGGATTTCGACGCGCACATTCTTGCGCGTCGCGTTGACGTCGACGAATTCGGTTTTCATGGCTGAAAGCTGATAGCTGTCAGCTGACAGCGAACAGCCATCAGCTGTGGTGCGAAAGGGGGGACTCGAACCCCCATAGCCTTTCGGCTACCGGATCCTAAGTCCGGCGCGTCTGCCAATTCCGCCACTTTCGCGGCAATCGAACGTCTCAGATTAACACGCTGGTCCTGTAGCCGCGACCCCCATATGTTGCGGCCCGCATGGTCGTATGCTACCATCCGCCGCCGTCAAATGTCCCACACGACCGCAGGCTCCGAACCGTCCGGCCGCACCGATTTGTATCACGGGCTCTTCCGCTGGCACAGGGACGGGGAGGGCCGGCCGCTCGTGTCGCGTTATCCGTCCAGTCCCGCGACGATTCCGTGTCCGACGACCGGCCGATCCCTGCACGTCGCGACGATTGACGCCGAGGCGGCCGCCATTTGCCCGTCGTGCGCGCGCCGGGGTCAGGGCGGCTTCGTGTCGTTCGTCGGCGATCTGCGGATGGCGTACGCCTGCCCGCAATGCCTCGAGCTCATCTGGCTCGCCGGCGTCTAGCGCTCCACGTTCGTGATCAGAAATTCGTCGACGACCCCTCGACCGAGCGCGTTGCTGTTGATCGAGCGGCGTGCGGGCACGCGCGTGGCGCGCAGGCCGGCGGCGCGGGCCTCGGGGCTGGTCTCGTACAGCGCCGCGATGTCGTCCGCCGTCGAATTGCTGACGACGAGGTGGCAGCCGCGCCGGGCGAGCGCGATCACCGCTTGCTGCAGGCGGACCTGATCGTCGCGATCGAACCGCAGCGCGGTGTACGACGTGAAGCTGGCCGTCCGGCTGAGCGGCGCGTACGGCGGATCGAAATAGAGAAAATCTCCGGCCTCCGCGATCTCCAGCGCCGATTCGAACGATCCCCACAGAAGACGCACGCGCCGGCTCGAGAGCGCCTCGGTCACGCGCGCCAGCCTGTCGCGGTCCGCGATGTTCGGGCGCGCGTAGCGTCCGGCCGGGACGTTGAACGCGCCGCGCGCGTTCACGCGAAACAGCCCGTTGAAGCCGGTGCGATTGAGGTAGATCAACATCGCCGCCAGCTGCGGCGTGTACGCGATGCGACCGTCGGCGCGTCGCCGCTCGTCCCGCAGCGGGTTGAACCGCCCGTCGCGGACGGCGTAATAGTGCGTCCGCCCGCCGCGCGCGTGCGCGGCGGCCAGCCGCTCCAGCTCGCGCGCCACCTCATCGGGCGCGTCGCGCACGGTTTCATAGCAGCCAATCAGATCCGCGTTGGAGTCGATCAGCACCGCGTCGTGCCCGCGGAGGCGGCCGGCGCCGTGCAGATCGAAGAACACGGCGCCGCTGCCGACAAACGGCTCGATGTAGCGGTTGAATTCAGACGGGTAGACGCGACGCAGATAGGGCAGCAGCTGACGCTTGCCGCCGGCCCACTTCAGCAAAGGACGAATCGGGGAATTGGGTGATCTGGTAATCGGGTAATTGATTGGCCGATTGCGGTCAATCCTCACAATTCAATGACCAGATTACCCGATTCTTCAGTCATCCCATCCACGTCAGAGTGCAGCATCCCGCTCGGCCCACCACCAGATGCCGAGTGCCGTGACGAGGAGCGCCGTGGCGCCCGCATAGAGGGGAAGCGAGGGCGTGACGCGGCGGGCGAATGTCACCAGGCCGCGGCCGAACAGATCGACGGCGTCGTTGCCGACCGCCGCCAGCCCGCTTCGATGGACCAGCATCCAGATGCCGGCCACGACCGCGATTACGATCGCGCCAATCGCCACGTTGAAGCCGAGGTCGAGGAATTGTTCGCTGCGCCACCGCGCGCGGCGCACACGCACCAGCGTTCTCGACGTGAACTGCGGGGGCGCGGCCGGCACCGGGCGCCGCGCGAGCAGCTGCTCGAGCGCCCGCGCGCTGACGAGCGCCGCCGCGCAGTTCGGGCAGGTCGCCAGGTGGGCGGCTACGCGCCCGTCCGGCGTCAGATCGCCGGCCGCGATGGCGTCCACGGCGTCCAGCGCTTCGTCACAGAACATCAGCGGAAATCCGTCTCCAGCAGCCGCCGGAGCTGGTGTTTCGCGCGGTAGAGCTGCGTCTTCACCGTGCCGAGCGGCAGCTGCAGCGCCTCCGCGAGATCCTCGTACTGCACGCCCTTCAGATAGTGCGCCGCGATGAGCAGCCGGTAGTTGGCCGGCAGCCGCGCGATCGCTTTCTCGAGCCGATCGCGCAGCTCGAAGTCGCTGAACTGCCGATCGGACGCCGACGGCGCCAGCTGCGCGCCACGCTCGTCGTCGAGCGACACCGTGCCGCGCGCGCGGGTCTGGTCCTGCAGGCACACGTTCGCGACGATGCGGTAGATCCAGGTGGAGAGGCGCGCCTCGCCGCGAAAATAGGGCAGCCCGCGATGAACCCGCAGAAACACATCCTGCGCGATGTCTTCGGCGCGCGACCGATCGGGCACCGTGCGGGCTATCAAGGCGAATACCAGATCCTTGTACCGATCGACCAGCTCCTCGAAGGCGCCGTCATCCCCTTGCCGGCAGCGCTCGACGAGCTCGCGCTCGTTGCCATGGTCCATCCGCTATCGTATTAGAGCACGCGATCAGGCGATTTGTTTCATGAACCGGGGTGAAACAATTCACGAACCGTTCCAGTCTAATCAGTTCAAGCAAGTACCTTGGAGGCTTTCGTGGAGGACTTTCCCGTGATGTTCTGGCCATTCTCGATTCCGATCGTGGCAATCGTCGGGGCGTTCGCCTATGCCATCGTGGCGACGATTGCCAGGAACAGAGTGCGGGAGCTCGAGGTCCGCGAGCGTATCGCCATGATCGAGCGCGGCATGGTTCCCCCGCCCGAGGTCGACCCGCGCGGCTTCGATCGCGCGATGGGCCGCATCGAGCGCCACGAGTACCGCCGCGGTTACGGGCGTCACCGCCGCGCCGGCATCATGATCATGGGCGTCGGGTTCGGTCTGATGGTGATGATCGCGTTTGCGGGCGGCGATCCTGGGAGCGCGATCGGCGTCGGCGGCTTTCTGGTCATCATGGGAATCGCCTTCTTCATCAACAGCCTGTTCGACAATCGGGCCGAGCCTCCGGCACCCGCGCCTGGATCCTTTGGCGCGCCGAGCTCGACACCGCCTGGCCCCGTCGATTCTCCGCGGCGCGACTAGACGACGAGCCACTGCCTGCTACCTTCGAGCAGTCGAGTTTCGCGGCCGATACAACCTCGCCTCCATACCGATACAAGTCCGCCGAGCCGATAATTCCCGTGATGAGGCTCCGGCGCTCATCGCACGTAAAGTGCTGATATAAAATGATTTATGTGCTCGCTCAGGCATTAGGATCCGCCGGAGAGGCTGTATCGGTCGTCATCGCTTGATGTGTCCCTGTTGACACAATAAGTCTTTAATGACATATTAAGTCGTTCATTGTCATCACTGAGGCGTTCTTGTCTCGGTGTCCGCCTCGTCGCCTTCTGTAAGTGACGGGGCGGAGCTGTATCCCACCACATTCTCCAAGAGTTCAGGCTATGCCAGACCCATTGATGCTGGCCGACGCGCGGGCTACCCGGTTCCTACGGTCAAGCGACGGCGCCGTGGAGCTCGTCGGGCGATCGGCGGCCATCCTCCGCGTGCAGGAGCTCGTCCGGCGCGCGGCCCAGCTCGAAGGCGGCGCGCTCATCACCGCCGAGCCGGGCGCCGACAGCGAATCGGTGGCGCGCGAGCTGCACCAGCGCGGCCGCCATTCGGCCTCGGCTTACGTTATCGTTGACTGCGATGCCGGCGATCCGGCCAGCGTCGATCGTCTGCTGTTCGGCCTGCCGCCGGAGTCGGCGCCGACGGACCTCGAATCGGTGTCGGCCGACAGCCGCATCGCCGCCGCCCGGGGCGGGACGCTGTTTCTGCAGAACGTCACGGAGCTCCGCGCGAGCGCGCAGGCGCAGCTCGCGCGCCTGGCGCGCGACGGTGAAGTCCGCATCGACGGCGCGCCGATCGCGACGGCGTTCCGGATCGTCGCGAGCGCGCCGCCGGCCATCGACGCCGACGTGCACACGCACCGCTTCCGGGGCGATCTCTATCGACGCCTTTCGACGGTGCGGATCGATCTGCCGCCGCTGCGCGATCGCCCCGAGGACGTGCCGGCGCTCGCGGTGAGGCTGCTGGAGGACATCTGCGCGGCGGATGGCCGTGCGGCCCGGACGTTCACCCAGGCTGCGCTCGCGCTGGTCGGCGCGCTGACGTGGCCCGGCAACCTCGCGGAACTGCGCGCCGCCATCGGGCGCGTCGCCGCCGACACGCGTGAAGGTGTGATTCAGATCGAACACCTGCTGCCCGCGCTTCAGCTCCATCGCGCGCCGGCGCCGTTCGTGCCGAGCGGCAGTCTGCGCGACGCGCGTCTGCGGTTTGAACGCGACTACATCAGTGCGGTCCTGCAGCACCACGAGTGGCGCATGGCCGCCGCCGCCCAGACCCTCGGGATCCAGCGTCCAAATCTGTACAGAAAGGCACGCCAGCTCGGCATTCCGCTCACGCGGTTGTCCGAGTGACGTTTGGAAGACAGTCATGAAGCTCACTGCCCCGATCTTCATCATGGTCCTCGCGCTGCTGCCTCGGCAGGCAGAGGCCGGGTCACCCGCGCAGCCGCCCGCGTCGCAGACGCCCAAGCCGGCCGATCCCAAGCCGGCCGACCCGAAGACGCAGACGCCCTACAAGCCGGACTTTGCGCTGCCCGACCCGCAGTCGGGACAGCCCCCGGTGCCTGCGCCGCCGGTCAGCGCGAACTACGTGATCGGCCCGCAGGATCAGATTTCCATCACGGTCGTCGATGAAACGGACCTCACGGGGAAGTTTCGCGTCGACGGTGACGGCATGTTCACGTACCCGTACCTGGGGCGCGTGCCGGCCGCCGGCCTGACGCTCACCGAGCTGCAGATGCGCCTGACGACGCAGCTGCAGAACGGCTACATCAGGAACCCGCAGGTCCGCGTCGAGATGGACGTCTACAAGAGCCAGAGCGTGTACGTCATCGGCAAGGTGCGGACGCCCGGCAAGATCCAGATGACCGGCACCCAGATGACGCTGCTCGAGGCGCTGGCGATGGCCGGATCGCCCACCGCCGACGCGAGCAACGAGATCATCGTCGTGCATCCCAAGAGGCCGATTCCGTCCGGGACGGTCCCGTCGCCGGACGCGCCGAATGAAGGCGAAGAGATCCGCGTGAACCGTCGGGACCTCGAGCTCGGCCGGACCGGGCAGGACGTGGTTCTGCGCGACGGCGACATCATCAACGTCCCCGAGGCCCAGCGGTTCTACATCACGGGCCAGGTGCGGAATCCCGGCTTCTACGTCCTCGATCCCGGCATGACCGTCGAGCAGGCGCTCGCGCTGGCGGGTGGGTTGTCCGAGCGGGGGTCCACGCGTGGGCTCGCCGCAACGCGCATGGTCAACGGCAAGCGGACCGACGTCTCGCTGAAGCTCGAGGACAAGGTGCAACCGAACGACACGATCACGGTCAAGCAACGCCTCTTCTGATGTCCACCCTCACCACCGACGCGGGCGCGCTCGGGCCCGCGATCGACGACGCCGCTGACGACATGCTGCGCGTCATCGAGCCGCGATCGGGCTGGGTCCCGATCGGCTGGCGCGAGCTGTGGGAATACCGCGAGCTGCTCGGCTTTCTGGTGTGGCGCGACGTGAAGGTCCGCTACAAGCAGACGGTGCTCGGCGCGGCCTGGGCGATCCTCCAGCCGCTGATGACGATGGTGATCTTCACGCTGTTGTTCGGGCGGTGGGCGAAGATGCCGTCCGACGGGCTGCCGTACGCGCCGTTCGCGTTCGCGGCGCTCGTGCCGTGGACGTTCTTCTCGAACGCGGTCGGCACCTCGGCGAACAGCCTGGTGGGCAACACGCACTTGATCAGCAAGGTGTATTTCCCGCGCCTGCTGATCACGCTGTCGTCGCTTGGCACGGGGCTCATCGACCTGCTCGTCGCGCTCGGCGTGATGCTCGCGATGCTGGCGTGGTACGGCTCCGGGGTCACCTGGCATCTGTTGACGCTTCCGGCGTTCATCGCACTCGCGGTCGCGGTCGCCTTCGGCGTGGGCGCCGCGTTGTCGGCGTTGTGCGCCGTGTACCGTGACATCCGCTACCTGATCCCCTTCATCACGCAGCTCTGGATGTTCGCGTCGCCGGTCATCTACCCGGTCAGCTTCATTCCGGAGCGATGGCGCTGGATCTTCTATCTCAATCCGCTGGTGGGCGTCATCGACGGCTTCCGCGCGTCGCTGCTCGGGCTGCCGTTCAACGGAGCCGCGATCGCCTGCTCGTGCGCGATGACGCTCGTCATCGGGTGGGCGGGCCTGGTGTATTTCCGTCGCGTCGAGCGCCGCGTCGCCGACCTGCTCTGAATCGCCCCCCATGCGTCCCGCCATCCGCGTCACGAATCTCTCGAAGCGCTACCAGCTCGGCCTGCGCGAGACGATCAACGGATCGTTCCGCGAGATGATCGCGAAGGTTGCGACGGCGCCCCTGCGCCGGCTGCGGCGCCTGAGCGGCCGGACCGAGGAGGGCTGGTTCTGGGCGCTGCGCGACGTGTCGTTCGAGGTGCCGCGGGGCGAAGTCATCGCGGTCGTCGGCAAGAACGGCGCCGGCAAGAGCACGCTGCTCAAAGTGCTTAGCCGGATCACGGAACCGACCGTCGGACGGATCGAGCTGCGCGGGCGCGTCGCCAGCCTGCTGGAGGTCGGCACCGGGTTTCATCCCGACCTGACCGGCCGCGAGAACATCTACCTGAACGGCGCGATCCTCGGCATGCCGCGATCGTCGCTGCGGCGGAAGTTCGACGCGATTGTCGAGTTCGCGGAGGTCGCGACGTTTCTCGACACGCCCGTCAAACACTACTCGAGCGGGATGTATCTGCGCCTCGCCTTCTCGGTCGCCGCGCACCTCGACGGCGAGATCCTGCTGGTGGACGAAGTCCTGGCCGTCGGGGACGTGGCGTTCCAGCAGAAGTGCCTCGGCAAGATGAAGGACGTCAGCCGGGGCGGGCGCACGGTCGTGTTCATCAGCCACAACATGGCCGCGGTCTCCACGCTGTGCTCGCGCGCGATTGTGCTGAACCAGGGACGGCCGGTCTTTGACGGGCCGGCGCCCGATGCCGTGCGGTACTACCTCGAGAACAACCTCGCCGATTCCGCGGCGAGCTGGGATCTCTCGTCCATGCCGCGGCGCGTGGACGATCTGGCGTCGCTCGTGCAGCTGGAGCGCGTCTGGGCAGTCATGGCGCGCGCCGATGGCTTCCGGTTCGGTGAGCCGCTGCGCTTCCGCGTGGAGCTCAGTGCGAGCGTGACGCTGGATCACCTGGCCTGCGCCGTCGGCCTGGACGACATGCACGGAAGGCGGGTCGTGACATTCGACTCGGGCCGCCAGGCCGCGCCGATCAGTACCGTCGCCGGCGTCCGCTACGCGATCGACGTCCAGATTCCGCCCTTTGGGCTGCTGCCGGGAAAGTATCTGCTGTCGGTCAGCGCGTATTCCGGCGGGCAGTATCACGATTACCTGATCCACTTCGGCGCCGTTTCGATCGTGCCGCTCGACCAGAGCGGCGGACAGTACGTCGATCAAGGGCTCGACCGCGGCCCGATCCAGGTGCCGTCGGTCTGGCGGGTGGAGCAGCTGGAGCCAGCGGTCCACGCGTAGCATGATGGCCGCGCCTCGCCTCTCGCATCTGCACTGGCGGTTCAAGAAAGCGAGGGCGGATGTGGCCGATCGCATCGGCCGCGGCTTCACCTACGTGCATCCGACGGTCGGACGATTCGTCTACCATCCGTCCGACTGGATCTCCCGGAAGCTCTTCCTCTACGGTGATTTCGAAGCGACCGAAGTGCAGTTCGCCCGCGCGCAGGCGTGCGCGGGCGGCGTGGTGCTGGACGTCGGCGCCAACGTGGGCCTCTACACAGCGGCGTGCGCCCGCGCGGTGGGGGCCAACGGCCGCGTGATCGCCGTGGAGCCCGGACCGAAGACGTTTGCCAAGCTGACCGCCACCTGCGCCTGGCTTGGTCTGTCGAACGTCGCGCCCGTGCACGCGGCTGCTGGCCCCACGAGCGGCACGGCCTGCTTCGTCACCAAAGACACGCATGACGTCCATCAACACCTCGCCGACGCGCGCACGGCCGCCAACGACGACACGACCGAGGTGCAGATGGTCCGACTCGACGATCTGTGCGCGCCCGATGTCGATGCGGTCGTGCTCGTGAAGATCGACGTCGAGGGGCACGAAGTCGGCGCGCTGAGGGGTGCCGGGCGGATTCTGGCGAACCGGCGCGCGCGGCTGATCGTGGAGTGCTATCCGGCGGGGCTGACCGCGGCCGGCGCGTCGAGCGACGAGTTGTGGGCCACGCTCAGCCGGACGCACACCTGCCTCAGCGTCATCGCCGCCGACGGCACCCTACGGCCGCCGCGGCGTGAGAGCGTCGTGGCGCGCGAATCCGATGAAGCCTTCAACACGCTGTGGTCTCCGCGTTCATGCTGAGACGTCTGCTGATCACGCTCGGCTTGCTGCCCTCGCGCTACCTGTGGCGGAATCCGTTCAAGATCATCGAGTACGAGGAGCTGCTCGACGGCATCGACATCCGCCCGACCGACGCCATCCTGGATATCGGGTGCGGCAGCGGACCGCAGGACCTGTTGCTCGCGCGAAGAGCCGCGACCGTCGTCGGCATCGACGTGTCGCCGAAGGAAATCGACCGTGCCAGGGCGCTCGCCGCGGTCTACGCGCGGGGCCTCGGCCTGGAGTACCGATGCACGCCCCTCGAGAAGGCCGGCTTCGCGCGCCATCAGTTCGACAAGGTGGTCAGCTTCTGCGTGCTCGAGCACATCGTGAACCGGGAGGAGGTCCTCGGGGTCATCGCGAACGTGCTGAAGCCCGGCGGGTGTCTGGTGATGAGCGTGGACAGCCTCGCCACGATCACCGACGCGCGCCTGATCGCCAAGCACAAGGCCGACCACCACGTGCAGACCTACTTCACGCCGCTGGAGCTGCGCGCGCTGCTCGAGGCGCACGGGTTTCGCGACATTCGGATCCGGCCGATCTTCAGGAGTCCCTACGCGCGACGGTCGTTCGAGGCGGGCATCGACCGGGAGTTTCAGTATCACCGGTACCGTAAGTTCGGCGCGCTCGCGCGGCTCAAGCTGGACGACTACCGGTTCCGCCACGCGGACCGCGGCATGTTTCTCTGCGCGACTGCGGTGAAGCCCGCGTGAGCTCTGCCTCCGGCGCGGCGGCGGGCCATGTCGCGTTCGTCATTCCGCACCCCTACGTCGATGCGCTCGCCTGTTTCCGCGAGCCGATCAAGCTGCTCGCCGACGAAGGCTGGCAGGTCGATCTCTACACGATGTTGTCGCCGCTGCACCCGGCGCCGTTCTTCGCCTGCGACGCCGTGCGTCTCGTCCCGCTCGAGATGACGCCAGCCGGTGTGGTCACCTTGTTCCGGCAGCTCACGCTGCGGCGGCCCAAGTACACGTGGATCGTCACGGTGCCGCAGTGGGGCCTGCACTACGCCGGTCTTGCCGCGCGGCTGGCCGGCATTCCGGTCGGCTGCATCTCGGATGAGCTCCGATCCGACGCGGAAGCGACGACGCCGGTGCAGAAACAGTGGCGGGCGCGCGAACGGCGCGCGCACCGGCGCTGCCGGTGGACGATCGCCCTCAGCCAGGAGCGGGCGGACTTCATCCGCGAAGAAAACCGCCTCGGCGCCGCGCATCCGATCTTCATCGTGCCGAACGCCGCGCGCGGGCCGGCCGAACGCCTGCCGAGCCGCTACTATCAGGACATCCTGCGCCTGCCCGCCGCGTCGCGCGTTCTCCTGCACGCGGGCAGCCTCTGGTGGACCGCGGCGAACGAGCTGATCGAGTCGACCCAGGATTGGACCAGCGACTGGTTCATCGTCTTTCAGGGCCGCTTTGCCGCGCCGCGCAACGGCCCCCACGATGCGCCTCACGTGCGGCTGACCGAGCAGGTGCTCCCGTCCTCGCTGCTCGACTACGCGGCGTCATCCGCGACGATCGGGCTCGCGCTCTACGACGCCTCGCGCGACAACAACCGCCTGATGGGCACGGCCTCGGGCAAGCTCGCGCTGTACATGAAGAATGCGCTGCCGGTGATCGCCACCGGCCAGTCGGGCTTTGGGTGGCTCGAGCGCGAGCACTGCGGCGCCTGCGTCTCGTCGGTACGCGAGATTCCGGCCGCCGCGGATCGCATCTGGCGCGACTACGACGCCTACGTCGGCAACGTCCGCCGCTACTACGACGGCCAGATGGAATTCGAGACGCACTTCCGTCCTGTCGCACAGCTGATGGCGGGCGCGTGAGTCAGCGTCTGCTCGTCGCGATTCCGCTGTGCGACTACGAGCCGATCGCGACGGCAATCTGGCACCGGCGCACGACGCACTACATCGTGCGCGCGTGCCTCGCCAGCCTGGCCCGCGCCGTGCGCGCGGTGCGTACGCCGATCACGCTGTGCTTGCTGGCCGATCGCTGCACCGATCGATTCGTGCACATGGCGGAAGACGCGCTGAAGTCGCTCGATCCGCGCACCATCGACAACTCCGTGCTGGGCTTCGGCCTCGATCGCACCGCGCTTCCCGACAAGTTTCAGCACATCGTCAACCAGTTCTTCACGACGATGGAGCTGTCGGCGGGGCATGACGTCATGTACTTCTGCGAGCAGGACTACCTGTTCAAACGCGACGCGCTCGAGAGCGCGCTGGCGGCGTTTGCGGAGATCCCCGAGGTGAACGTCCTCTCGCCCTTCGATCATCCCGACCGCCACCGCGCCGACCGAGAGAGCGAATACGGGCGTCATCGGTATTTCGAGACGAGCCGGGGACGATGGAAGTCGGTGGCGTCCACCAACGGCAACTTCATGTGGCGCGTTCCGTTCGTCGAGCGAAAGGCCGCCTGGCTGGAAGAGACGTACAAGAGCTCCTCCGACCTTCGACTCGACTTCCGGGTGACCAACACGCTCTTTCGCGAGGGCGAGCTCCTGCTGTGCCCCGAACGCAGCCTGGTGCAGCACTACCGGCTCGACGGCTCCAACGCCAGCCCGACGTTCGGCTTCAGCGCGCGCCTGGCGGCGACCCGGCCGATCGGTCGCGCGATCTCGAACTGGCGCCGGCTGTCGGCACGGGTGACGGCGGCGTGAGGGAACGGGAGCATCTCCGATGAGCAACGTCGCGTATTCCATCGGCTTGGCTCGGGTCGGCGCGGACGTGGCGATCTGGTCCCAGGCCAGGATCATCGCGCCGGAGCGCATCTCGATCGGCGACTCGGTGATCATCGACGACTTCGTGTTCCTGATGGGTGGGTCGATCACGACCATCGGGTCGTTCGTCCACATCGCGTCGTTTGTGTCGATCACGGGTGGCGGCGAGCTCGTCATGGAGGACTTCTCGGGTGTATCGGGCGGCACCCGGATCTTTACGGGCAACGAAGACTACTCGGGCGGCTCGCTGACGAATCCGGCCGTGCCGGCGCCGTACCGCGTCCCGGCGCGATCGTTCGTGCGGATCGGCCGGCACGCCATCATCGGCGCGAACAGCGTCATCCTGCCCGGCGTCGTCATCGGCGAAGGCGCGGTGGTGGGCGCGAACTCGTTGGTCCGCAAGGACTGCGAACCCTGGACGATGTACTTCGGGTCGCCCGCCAAGCCGATCAAGCGGCGGCCCAGCGCGCGCATGCTGGAGCTCGAGGCCGAGCTTCGCCGCGATCTCTACGACGCGTCGGGCCGCTACGTTCCCAAGGCCGATCGCCGATGAAGCAACTGCTGACCGACCTCGCGCGGTTCGGCGGGACGCCGGCATTCGCGGAGCCGCTGCACGTCGGCCGCCCGACGCTGGGCGACCGGGCCCGGCTGATGGAGCGGATCAACACCGCACTCGATCGCCGCTGGTTCACCAACAACGGCCCCTACGTCAACGAGCTCGAACGAACGATCGAGCAGATGCTGGACGTGCCGCACTGCATCGCGACGTGCAACGGCACCGTCGCGCTCGAGCTGGCGATCCGGGCCTGCGGCCTCAGCGGGGAAGTCATCGTGCCGGCCTTCACGTTCATCGCGACGGCGCACGCGCTGCAGTGGCAGGGCATCACCCCCGTGTTCGTGGACATCGACGAGCGTACGAGAACACTCGATCCCGTGCGCGTCGAAGCGGCGATCAGCCACCGGACGACCGGCATCATCGGCGTCCACTTGTGGGGCCGTCCCTGCGACGTCGACCGGCTGAGCGCGATTGCCGCCGCGCGGGATCTGACGCTGCTGTTCGATGCGGCTCACGCGCTGGGCTGCACGTACCGCGGCCGGCCGATCGGCAACTTCGGCAAGGCCGAGGTGTTCAGCTTCCACGCGACGAAGTTCGTCAGCACGTTCGAAGGCGGCGCGATCGTCACGCACGACGACGAGCTCGCCAAACGCATCCGCCTGATGAAGAACTTCGGCTTCGCCGGGTACGACGATGTGGTGTACGTCGGGACGAACGGCAAGATGAGTGAGGTGTCGGCGGCCATGGGACTCACCTCGCTCGAGAGCATGGACGACTTCATGGCCGCCAATCGGCGCAACACCGAGGCGTATGCCGGCGGACTCGCCGGCGTGAACGGGTTGAAGGTGCTGCCCGCCGCCGACGGCGAACGCTCCAACCATCAGTACCTGGTCGTCGACATCGAGCCCGCCGCGTTCGGCCTCAGCCGCGACGAGCTCCAGCAGCTGCTGTGGGCCGAGAACGTCCTGGCGCGCCGCTATTTCTTCCCGGGCTGCCACCGCATGGAGCCGTACCGATCGCTGGTACCGCCGGAACGGTGGACGCTGCCCGTCACGGAACGTCTGGTCACGCGAGTGCTGGCGCTGCCGACCGGCGCGGCCGTGTCGGTCGCCGAGATCAAGACGGTGTGCGAGCTCGTGCGGTTCGTCGCGGCCTCGGCGGGAGAGATTCGCGCGCGCCTCGTCGCGGCCGCCGCGGTGGCGTCGCAGGACGCGTGACAGCCGTGGCGGACACGTCCTCGGTCTGCGTGCTCGTCCTGAACTACAACGGCGTGCCGCACCTGCACGTCTGCCTGTCGACGCTGGTGCGCGCCGCCGCCCGCGCGGGGAGGCCGTGCCCGGTGGTGCTCGTCGACAACCGGAGCCCCGACGAGAGCGTCGCGTTCACGAGGCGGGAGTTCCCCGACGTCGAGATCGTCGTGACGCCGCGCAACGACTTTCTGTTCTCCCTCAACGATGTCGTGGCCGCCCGTCGCGAAGACGTCGTGATCATCGTCAACAACGACATGCGGTTCGACGACGACTTCGTGGCGCCGCTTCTCGCGCACTTCGCCGCGGACGACGTGTTCGGCGTGGGCGCGGCGATTCTCGACTGGGAGGGGACGACCGACACCGTCGGCCCCCGCTGCGCCCGTCTGCACCACTGGTGGTTTCACAAGTGGTGGGCCCTCGATCGGCAAGAGCAGGCGTTGACGCTGGAGGCATGCGGCGGTGCGGCCGCCTATCGCCGGCGGATGTTCGTGGAGCTCGGCGGATTCGATCCGCTGTACCGGCCCGGCTACTACGAAGATCTCGATTTGTCGTATCGCGCGTGGGCACGCGGCTGGACGGTCGTGTACGAGCCGCGGAGCCGTGCGTTTCACAAGACGAGCGCGAGCATGCTGGCGCGCTACGGCGACAGCGGCAAGGCGCGGCTGCTCTACCGCAATCACCTGTTGTTCACGGCCAAGAACATCGGTGGCGCCGGCTTCCTCGCCGGCTTCCTGCTCACGCTGCCGTTCCGCGCCGTGCGGCCGTTGTTGTACGGGTATCGCGTGCCGTTCTTCGGGTTCCTTCGCGCGCTGCCCGCGCTGCCGTTGGCGCTGCGGCGGCGCTTCGGCGCCGCACCGCGCCGGGTGGATCTGTCGCGGTTCGAGCACGTGATGCCGCTCCGGTGAGTGCTCCCGGCCGAATCGTGTTCCTGACCACCGACTTCCGGCCGATGGTTGGCGGCGTCGCCGACCATCTGCATCGCCTCGCCGATGCGCTGGCGGAACACTCGCGCGTGACGGTGATGACGACCGTGGACCCGCACGGCGCCGCGTGGGAGCGGGCGTACCAGCTCGAGCCCCTGCCGCCACTGCCGGATCGCCGGCTGCACCATCGCGTCGGCGACGGCCTTGCGCCCATCCGCAAGCTGCACACGGGCGCGTTCTTCCTGGCGCTCCGCCGGTACGCCGATCGCACGATGGCGCGCGTCGGACGGCAGCCGGGCGAAGATGTCGCGGTCGTCATCGGCATCTGGGACACCGCGGCGCATTTCTGGTGCGAGGCGGCCCGTCGCGCGAAGCTGCCGTATTACCTCTTCGCGCACGGCGTGGAGCTGTTGATTCCGCTGTACGGTGGCTGGCCGGATTGGCGGCGCGCCGATCTTCAGCACGCGACCCGCGTGATCGCGAATAGTCAGGCGACCGCCGCGCTCGCGGTCGAACGATTCGGCCTCGTGCCGGGGCCCGCGGTCGTCAACCCGTCCGTCGGGCCGCGTCCCGCCGTGCGCGACCTCGAGGCGCACGCCGCGGATCTGCGCCAGCGCCTCCAGCTCGCCGACGGTCCCCTGTTGTTGAGCGTCGGCCGGTTGGTGGCGCGCAAGGGATTCGATCTCGTCCTCCGCAGCGTGGCCGACCTCCGTCACGAGTGTCCACATCTGCAGTACGTCATCGCCGGCGACGGACCGGAACGAGACCGTCTCGAGTCGCTCGTCCGCGATCTGGATCTCGAAGCGCGCGTGCGGTTCCTCGGTGCCACCGACGAGGCCACGAAGTGGGCCGCGTACGACCTGTGCGACGTGTTCGTGATGCCCAATCGCGTGCTCGGCGGGCTCGACTGGGAAGGCTTCGGCATCGTGTTCCTCGAAGCGGCGCTCTCGGCACGCCCGTCGATTGCCGGCCGCACGGGCGGCGCGGCGGATGCGGTGACCGACGAAGTCACCGGGCTGCTCGTGGATCCCGAGCAGCCGGGCGCGTTGACCCACGCGATCCGCCGCCTCCTGGCCGACGCCGCGCTGCGCCAGCGTCTGGGCCGCGCGGGCGAAGAGATGGCTCGGACGACGTGCTCCGCCACCGCGGCGGCCGACCGGTTGAAGGCGCAGCTTGGCTGGAACTGAGATGAGCGGCGCGCCGTTGCGGCTGGCCTGTGTGCTCGGCACGCGCCCTGAAGCGATCAAGCTCGCGCCGATCGTGCTGGCGGCTCGCGACGCGCCCTCACGGTTCACGGTGACCGTCATCGCGACGGGCCAGCACCGGCAGATGGCCGCGTCCGCGCTCGCGCAGTTCGGTCTCGCTGCGGACGTGGACCTGCAGGTGATGGAGGTCAATCAGCGTCCGACCGACGTCATCGCGCGGACGCTGCTCGCGCTGCCCGCGGTGTTCGCCGACATCCGGCCCGACGTGGTGCTCGTGCAGGGCGACACGTCGAGCACGCTCGCCGGCGCCATCGGCGCGTATCACGAGAAGATCCCGGTCGGCCACGTCGAGGCGGGCCTGCGCACCGACGACATCTACAGCCCGTTCCCCGAAGAGATGAACCGGCGGATGACGTCGGTCGTCTCGACGTTTCATTTTGCGCCGACCGAGCTCGCGCGGCGCCGCCTGGCCGCGGAAGCCATACCCGCCGATCGCGTGCTCGTCAGCGGGAATACGGTGGTGGACGCCTTGCTGCGGCTGCGCGCGACGGCAACGCCGCCCTCCGGCGTGACCGTGGATCCCCGCACGCGCATGATTCTCCTGACGTGTCACCGGCGCGAGAACCACGGCGAGCGCATGGAGGACATCTGCGGAGCCGTCCGCGACATCGTCCTCGCGCGGCCCGACGTCACCGTCGTCTGCCCGGTGCATCCGAACCCGCAGGTGAAGCCGAGGATGCAGGCGGCGCTCGGCGACGTCGATCGCGTGACGCTCGTCGAGCCGGTGGAGTACTCGCAGCTGCTGTGGCTGATGGAGGCCTCGACGATCGTGCTCACCGATTCTGGCGGCTTGCAGGAAGAAGCGCCGACGTTCAGGAAGCCGGTCCTCGTGCTTCGCGACGTGACCGAACGTCCCGAAGGCATCGAGGCCGGGGTCGCACGGCTGGTCGGCACCGACCGCGCGGCGATCATGCGCGAAACGCTGCGTGTGCTGGACGACGGACGCGAGTATCGCCGGATGGCGAGCGGCACGAATCCGTACGGCGATGGCCGGGCCTCGGAGCGCATCCTGACCTTCCTGTCGGCGCGCGTCGACAGGAAGCGCGCGGCCACCGCCGTGCTCGCGCCGGAATGAAGCCGGTCGTCGCCTGTCCGGGCTGCGGCGGCCGGTCGTTGCGGCCGTTCTCGTTCACGGTCGACGCCGAGCGCGGACGCGACATGCATTTCGCTCAGACACGGTGTCGCGACTGCGATCTCGTCTTCAGCAACCCGGTCGCCGAACGCGACGAGCTCGACCGCTTCTATCAGTCGACGTACTACGAGGATCTCGAGCGCGAGTACAACCCGGCGCGCCCGGATCTCGAGGAGGTCATCCGCGCTCGCGGCCGTGGGGAAGCCAACGGACTGCGCACGTCCGTGCTGCCGTACGTCACGAGCGGGACGTTCTTCGAAATCGGCGCCGGGTTTGGCGGATTGCTCGACGGGGCCCGGCAGCTCGGATTCGAGGTGGCCGGCATCGAGCCCTCCGAGGAGGCCGCGCGGTTTGGACGCGAGGTCATGGGCCTGGATGGCTTGCGCCACGGGCTGTTCGACCCGAGAGAGTGGCCCGCGGAGTTCTGTGACGTGATCTACTCGTTCATGGTTATCGAGCACGTCTCGGACTTGCACGAGTTTGCGGGCGGCATCCACAAGCTGCTGAAGCCCGGCGGGCTCGCCGTCATCGGCACCGAGAATCACCACAACGTGTGGGTGATGGTGCGGCGCGTGCGCAGCTGGCTGAAGGGCAGGCGGTTGCCGGAATTCCAGACCGCCAGCCATCACACGTTCTATTTCTCGGGGTTGAGCCTGCGCCGATTGCTCGAGCGCCACGGCCTCGACATCGTCCGCTGTCTCGTGTACACGCCGTCGCTGGCCGAAAAGCGGCCGCACTATCACTTCCGCGCCTGGTATTCGAAGCTCGCGTTCTACGCGATGCACTATGCCGACGTGTGGACGGGCCGTGGCGGTCGCGTGCTCGTCTGGTGCCGCAAGCCCAGTGACGGCATGGCGTCAACGGCTGTGCGGGGGGCCGCGCCCGGCCGTCAGCCGGTCTGATTCAATGCTCCGACAACTGAAGAACGCGGCCCGCGCGATCGCGCCGATGCCAATCCGGCACGCCTGGGGCAGCCTCTACGGTCAGGCGAAGATCCGTCGCGCGCGAAGGGCCTTCGACGGCGGCGATGACCTGGGAGGCGCGCGCGTTCTGTCCATTGATGCGCTGCCCGACCTGATGCGCCGCGGCTATCAGCCGCCCGGCGTCATCTGCTATGACGCGGACGGCCTGGTCGAGCGCGCCCGTGAAAAAATCGGACAGCTCGCCGCGCGCGTGCCCCTCGAGACGTGCCGTTCATCGGTCGAGCTCGGGTGTTGGGACGGCATGGTCCTCGCGGCGCTGCGCGAACGCCTGCCTCTTGCCGCGGCGTTCGGCGCGGACCGCTCCACGGCTGGCATCGACCCGCGGGCGTTGGCCGCCGGCGTCCGATTCGTCCAGACCGATGCGTCGCAGCTCGCCCTCGCCTCCGGCTCGATCGACCTGATCTATTCGTTTGCCGCCTTCGAGCACTTCGCCGATCCGCGCGGCGTGATGCAGGAGTCGTGGCGTGTCCTGCGCCCCGGCGGTCATCTGTTCCTGCTCTTCGGCCCGGTGTATACGTCGCCCTACGGACTGCACGCCTACCGACAGATTCCCGTGCCGTACTGCCAGTATCTGTTCGCCGAAGCCGATCTCCGGAGCTACGCCCAGCGCGAGGGACTGCCGGCGGCGTGGCCGTACGTGAACGGCGTGTCGGTGACCGACTATCGGCGGCTGTGGTCGGACGAGCGCGCGCGGTTCGAGCAGCTCTACTACCACGAGCATCCGAGCGGCGGCGTAGGCGCGGAGCTGATTGCCGAGTATCCCGGCTGTTTCCGCGCGAAAGTGCCGGCGTTCGACGACCTGCTGGTGTCGGCGATCGAGATCGGCCTCCGCAAGCGATGACCCGGTCCAGTGCCCGTCTGCTCGGCGCGTTCATGGGGCTCGTGTGCGCGATCGCGGCCGTGCAGCTCGTGGTGTTTCACCACTCGCAGCCGGCGCCCGATTCCATCGAGTACTTCGAGGTCGCGGATCAGATCGAGCGCGTGGGGTACGCCAAGGCGGTCTCGTTGCACTGGTCGCCGCTCTACCCGCTGTACCTGCTGGCTGCCCGTCGGGTGACCTCGCTCCCGATCGAGCGTGAACTGGCGGTGACGGCCGCCGCCGACGTGGTCCTGCTGGTCGGGCTGTGCGTGGTGGTCGGGCTGGTGTTCTCGTCGCTCGGCCGGCTGTGTTTCCCCGAAGACGAGGAGGCGGGGCGCGCGTGGCTGGCGTACGCGGGCGGCCTGGCTCTGTACTTCGCATTCGGCGTCCTGCGGGTCGGCCTCCGCATGCCGGATGCGCTCGTGACGAGCCTCACGGTCCTGACCGTGTGGGCCTGGTGTCGCGCCATGGCGCGCGGCCTGGATCTACGGTGGAGCGCGCTCGCCGGGCTGCTGGGCGGCGTCGCGTATCTCACGCGCAGCAACCTGATGCACTGGTCGCTCGTCGCGGCCGCCGCGGCGTGCGCGATCGCGCCGCAGGTCGGCCGTGGCCGGCGCCTGGCCGCGTACGCGGTGTTCGCGGCCGGCCTCTTTGCGTTCGTCGGTCCGCAGGTGTGGGTGCTGTCGTCGACGCGCGGATACGTCACGACCGGCGAGTCGGGAAAGATTGTCTTCGCGGAGACCTACGGAGCAGTCTGGCCGGGCGGCCATTCCGCCTGGCCCGTTCGAACAAGCGACGGTGACGTCCGCATCTTCACCGAAACGCGGAACCTCAATTTCCCGGGCTTCTACGATCCGGGTCGCGAGTACGACGACGCCACGATTCCGTTCCGGCTGACGAAGACGTTCCTGACCATCGCCCGATCGATGCGCGCGACGCTGTTCGGGTACTGGTCGCCGGCGTTTGCCCTCATGTGGCCGCTCTTCTGGGCGCTCTGGCCCGTCATGGCCTATGGCTTCAGCGTGCCCGCCGCGGCCGGCGGCGGTCCGCCTGCGACCGCCTCCCACGTGCTGCGGAGACGACTGAGCTGGTTTCTGATCGCGGCCGGCGGCGCCGGCGTCGGCATGCACTTGTTCAGTTTCTCGATTGGGTACTACTTGCCGCCGTATCTGATTCCCCTGCTGCTTGGGCTGTATCTCGGGTTGCTCGACCGGTGCCCGCCCGAGCCCGCGGCGCGCCGCCAGCGTCATCGCGCCGCGATAATTGTCGCGGCAGTATTTGCCGCGGCGACCATGCTGACGACGGCCAATTACCTGCGACGAGCGGACTCTCGCGGTCGCGCCGAGGCCGTCGCGGACACGCACGCCATGGCCGCCGCGCTCGCGAGCCTTCCGGCTGGGGACGGCGGGAAGCGCCGCCTCGCGGTCGCCGGGAATTGGCTCGGCTTGTACGCGGTCCGACTCTCGGACTGCCAGGTGTTCGCCGACATTCCCGATCCCGACGTGCTGCACGATCGCGAGCGGGGCGCCGCCGTGATCCGCGCGCTGCGCGAGCAGGGTGTCGTGGCGATCCTGATGCCGCGCTCGGAAGCGCGACAGGGCGATCTGCTGACGTGGAACGTGGTGTCGAGCGCGTGGACGCTCGCCGACTTGAGGCAATGGCCGTTGCCGGGCGCGCACCGATGAGAAAGCCCCTGGTCGGCTTTCTTGTCCTGGCCGTCACACTGGCGCTGGTGCAGCTCTATCAGCTCCGGAACACGATGCCGCCGCCGGACGGGATCGCCTACTTCGAGGTTGCGGATCAGATTCAGCTGGTGGGCTACGCGCGCGCGCTCGATCGCGAGCTCTTTCGAAGCGCCGCCGGCGATGCGCTGCTGCTCGTGACGTTGTGCGTGACGGTCGGGCTCGCATTCCGCTCGATCGCGCGGCTTTGCTGGCCCGGGACGCCCGCGGCCGGTCACGCGGAGGACACGCTGTTGCGTCGCCGCGCCGTCTGGCTCGTCGCGGCCGGCTTCGCGCTCGTCGCCGTGTTGTCGACGGCGCAGCACTTCCGAGCCTCCGAACGACAGGGGCGAGCGGCCGGTCTGCACGACGCGCAGGCGGTGTCGGCGGCGCTGGCCGCGGTGCCGGCCGGCGGACGCGGCCTCAGAACGATTGCGGTGGCCGGGGACTGGCTGGGGGTGTACGGCGTCCGGCTGTCCGGCAGCCAGGTGATCGCCGACGTTCCCCAACCGGCCGTCCTGCACGATCGCGCGCGCGCGGCGGCGGTGGTCCGCGCGCTGCAGGAACGGGGCGTCGTGGCGCTGCTCGTCGATCGATCGGCGCTGCGGCCGGACGATCTGTTGCAGCCCGTGGCCATGACGAGACAGTGGGCGGTCGTGGATGTGCGGAGCGCGCCGGCGCGCCCAGCGGGTGACGCTCGGCCATGAGAGTCCTCGTCCTCGAAAACGAGACGACGTCGACGCGCGGCGGTCAGGAGCTGAGCCTGCTCGACGTCTGCGAAGGCCTCGCGGCGCGCGGCCACGCGATTGTCCTGGCGTACGTCACGCCCGGCGATCTCGAGCCGCGGTACCGGCGGATCTGCGAGCGGATGATTCAGGTCAGCACGTACTCCGTCGACCGCAGCCGGACGCTGTCGTCGCTCGGCGATCTGGCGTCGTCGCTCTGGGCCGTGGCCGGGTCCGCGCCGGACGTGGTGTATGCGAATCAGTACCTCGACAGTCTGTTCGCCGCTATCGTTCACCGGCTGCACCGCGTGCCGTTCGTCTGCCATCTGCGGCTGCCGCCGCCCGACCTGATCTGCGGACAGTTCCGCATCGGCATGGAGCGGGCGTCGCACCTCGTCGCGATCTCCGAACAGACGCGGCGCGAGTGGATCGGCCGCGGCTTCCGTCCCGACGCGATCGACGTCGTCTACAACGGCATCGATCCGGGCCGCTTCGATCGCCACGACGCGCCGGCCGCGGCGCGTGAGGCGCTCGGCCTGCCGGCGGACTCGCTCCTGCTGACCTGTGCCGGCCGCCTGCACCCGGCGAAAGGCGTCGAGACGCTGATCAAGGCGTTGAGCCTCGTCGCGCGCGAGCGGCCATGTCATCTCGTTCTGGCGGGGCGCCCCGCGGTCATGAACGACGAGCACGGACGTCCGCGCGATTATCTGGCCGAGCTGCACGGCGTGGCCGAACGGCTGGGCGTGGCGAACGCCATCACCTGGATCGCGCACCAGCAGGACATGCCGGCTTTGCTGCGCGCGAGCGACCTGACCGTGCTGCCGAGCCTCTGGTCCGAACCCTTCGGCCGCATCGTCATCGAATCGATGGCGTGCGAGACGCCGGTGGTGGCGAGCCGCGTCGGTGGCATTCCGGAAATCCTCACGGGCGAGTTCGCTGAATGGCTCTTCGAGGCCGGGCAGGCCGCCGACCTGGCTGCGCGCGTGACGCGCCTGGCCGGGTGGCGCGCCGCCGACCCGGCGCTCGGGCGCCGGGCGCGGGCGCACGTGGCGAGCACGTTTTCGCTCGATCGCACGGTCGACGGCGTCGAGCGCGCGCTCCTGAAGACCATCGATGGCTACCACCTGCGGGCGCCGCTCGGCGTGGTGGCGTCGCGGATTCACTGACATGCGCATCTGCTCGATCACGCCGCATCAGCTCCTCAACAACCCGCGGATCGTGCGCGAGGCCGACGCGCTAGCCGGCGCGGGTCACGACGTGCGCGTCATTGCGGTGAAGATGCGGCCCGAGCAGAGCGCCCGCGACGACGAGGAGGTGCGCGGCCGCCCGTGGCGCGCCGGGTTCGTCAACATCGAGCGGCACGCCGGACGGCGCGCGTGGTTCATCACCGGCGCGCGTCAGAAGCTGGCGACCGAGGCCTGGCGGCGCGTCAGGCGCGGCGCGTATCTGGCGGGCCTGGCCTACAGCCGCACGTTCCTGGAGACGATGCGGCTCGCCACCGCCGAACCGGCCGACCTGATCATCGCCCACACGCATCCGATGCTGGCGCCCGCATACTTCGCCGCACGGCGGCTCGGCTGCCGGTGGGGCTTCGATTGCGAGGACATTCTGAGCGAGGAATACGGGGAAGGCATCGACGACCCGGCGCATCAGGCGCTCGTGCGGTACGTCGAGGCCACGTTCATCCCGCGCGCGGACTACGTCACCGTGGCCTCCGCTGAATTCAGCCGGTGGCTGACCGAGCATTACGGCATCGGCGAGTCGACGCTGGTGTCGAACGTGCCGTCGCTGGCGGATGCGCCCGCCTCTCTTCGCCCTGGATACCCGGAGGCGCGCCGGTACCTGTCCCTGTACTGGTTCTCGATTTCCGTCGGGCCGCTGCGCGGGATCGAAGACGCGATCCGCGCGCTGCCGCTGATGCACGTGCCGGTGCAGCTCCACGTGCGCGGCCGGATGCTGCCGGGGTTCGAGCCGGAGTTGCGCGCGCTCATCGCGTCGCTCGAATTACGCGATCGGGTCGTCATCCACGATCTCATCGGACCCCGCGACGTGATTCGCGCGGCCTCGGAGCACGACATCGGGCTGGTGCTGACGCAGCCGTGCTGCGAGAATCACGAGCTCGCCGTGCCGAACAAGGTGTACGCGTACATGATGGCGGGCACGGCGGTCGGCGCCACCTCGACGCGCGGCCACCGCAGCGCGGTCCCGGCCATCGGCGATATCGGATTCGAGTATCAGCCGGGCCATCACGTGGAGCTCGCGGAGAAGGTGAACGCGCTCGTGCGCGAGCCGGGACGGCTGCACGCCGCGCGCGCGGAAGCCTTTCGGCTCGCGCGCACGAGGTTCAACTGGGAGCTCGAGCGCGGCCGTCTGGTGGAACGCATCTCGCGCCTCGAGCGGGAACCGGCGCAGCCCGCGATCCGCCGGGCGGTCGTCGCGTGAGCGCCCGGCGGGTGATGCTCGTCGCGCCGGAGTTTCCGCCGTCCAACACCGCCGGCGCCCACCGTCCGAGGCTCTTCGCGAAGCACTTGCCCGCGTTCGGGTGGACGCCGACCGTCCTCACGATCAAGCGGGAGGCGATCGAAGGCCCCCTGGATCCGATGCTCGAACGTCTCGTCGATCCGCAGCTCGACGTCGTGCGGACCGGCGCCCTGCCGGTTCGGCCCGTCCGTATCGTCGGCGACATCGGCCTGCGGACACTCGGTCATCACGCCTCGGCGCTGAAGGCCGCGTTCCGCCAGGGCGGCGTGCGCGCGACCGTGCTGTTCGGGCCGCCGTGGTTCTCCTTCGTCCTGGGTCCGGTGATGCGCCGCTCGGTCGGAACGCCGTACGTCGTCGACTACATCGATCCGTGGATTTCGGACTGGACGGCGACGCATGCGTTTCCGAGCAAGGCGTGGTTCTACCACCGCGCGGCCGCGGCGATCGAGCCGGCCGTGCTGCGATCGGCGTGCCACGTGACCGCGGTCTCCCAGGGCATTCTGGACGGGCTGCGTGAGCGGTATCCCTGGCTCGACGCGTCGCGCCTGACGGCGATGCCGTACGGCGCCGAGCCGGACGACCTCGAGGCGGCCGCCCGGCTCCACGTCGAGCCGCCGGACTTTCGCGCCGGTGACGGGGCGCTCAACATCTGCTTCACCGGCGCGCTGCAGCCCAAAGGCGGCGCGCTGCTTCAGGCCGTGCTCGGCGCAGTCCGCGAGCTCCGCGGATCGGGATCGGCCCTTGGCGCGCGCGTCCGCCTCCGGTGCTACGGGACGAGCAACCAGGCGGGGCAATCCGATTTCTCCGGCGTGATGCCGGTGGCGGGCGAGCTCGGTCTGTCCGACATCGTCTCGGAAATCACCGCGCGCGTGCCGTATCTGGAGGCCATGGCCGTGCTGCGCGCGTGCGACATCGTGCTCGTCATGGGCTCGATCGATCCGTACTACCATGCGTCGAAGCTGTATCCGGCGATCGTGTCGGGCCGTCCGATCCTGGCGATCTGCCACGCCGAGTCGAGCATCCGGACCGTGATGGACGAGACGGGCGCCGGGATCTGTGTGACGTTCCACGATGTCGCGGAGCTCGCGCAGCGGACCGGCGAAATCCGCGCGGCCATCGAGACGCTCGCGGCCCGCGAGCGGCGGCCGCCCGATGCCGCCAAGGTGGAGCGCTTCACGGCCCGTGCGTCAACGGCGGTGCTGGCGCGGATCCTCGACGGCGCGGCGGCGGGCCGGGAATGTGCGGAGGCGATGTGACGAAGACTGTAGGGATTGGCGTCGTCGGGCTCGGACACTGGGGACCGAACCATGTCCGCATCTTCAGCCAGTGCGCGGGCGCGCGCGTCGTGGTGGCCGCCGACCTGTCCGCCGATCGCCGGCGGCACGTCGCGCAGCTGTATCGCGACGTGGAGCTGGTCGCCGAAGCGCGCGACGTGTTCAGCCGGGCCGACGTCGACGCCGTTGTGATCGCGACGCCGGCGCAGACGCATTTCGAGGTCACGAAGGCGGCGCTCGAGGCCGGCAAGCACGTGCTGCTCGAGAAGCCGATGTGCACGGCGCTCGGCGATGCCCGCGAGCTGCTCGCGATCGCAGCGGCGGGCCACCGGGTCCTCATGCACGGACACGTCTTTGTCTACAACGCCGGCATCCGGTATCTCCACGATGGGATGGCGAAGGGCGCCTTCGGCGGAATGCAATACGTGCACGCCACGCGCACCAATCTCGGGCCCATTCGCCGCGACGTGAACGTGGTCGAGGATCTTGCCACGCACGAGCTGACGATTTTCGACTACCTCTTCGGCCGGAGCCCCACCTGGGTGTCGGCGACCGGCAGCTGCCTGCTCGGCACGAAGCACGAGGACGTGGCGTTCGTGACGCTGCACTACGGTCCGTCCACGCTCGCGCACGTGCACGTGAGCTGGCTGAACCCGCAGAAAGTGCGGACGATCACGCTCGTCGGCGACCAGAAGATGGTGGTCTGGAACGACATGGAGCCGCTCGAACAGATTCGCGTCTACGACAAGGGCGTCATGGAAGAGCCGTACTACGATTCGTTCGGCGAGTTCCAGCTCCGGCTCCGGGAAGGCGACATCGTCATCCCCAAGCTGAACATGCAGGAGCCGCTCAAGGTGCAGGCCGAGGCCTTCCTCCGCCGCCTGACGACGGGCGAGCCGACGCCGAGCGAAGCGGACGCGGGCGTGCGGGTCGTCGCCTGCCTCGACGCGATCGGCCAGTCGCTTCGAGAGGACGGCCGCCGCGTCGCCGTGGCGGAGAAAGCGGGCGCATGATGGAGATTCCCGGCAGGCGCTTCGTCAACATCGCCGACGATGTGACGCTCGGCCGCGACGTGGCGATCTTCGAGTTCGTCAACCTGTACGGCTGCGAGATCGGCGACGAGAGCCGCATCGGCGCCTTCGTCGAGATCCAGCGCGACGTCGTCGTCGGCCGCCGCGTCCGCGTCCAGAGCCACACGTTCATCTGCTCGGGCGTGCACATCGGCGACGACGTGTTCGTGGGCCACAACGTCACCTTTATCAACGACCGGCACCCGACGGCGGAGGGCGCGCGCAGCGGCGAGTGGACGCTCGAGCCGATCGTGGTCGGCGACGGCGCGTCCATCGGATCGAGCGCGGTCATCATGTGCGGCGTGACCATCGGCGCCGGCGCGCGCATCGGCGCCGGCGCCGTCGTCACGAAAGACGTCCCTCCCGGCGCGACCGTGGCCGGCGTGCCCGCCCGTCCGATCCGGAGTTGAATCACACCATGGCGAACATTCCGCTTGTCAACCTGACGCGTCAGTATCAGCGCCTCGCCCCTGAAATCGACGAGGCCATGACGCGCGTGTGCGCGCGTGGCGATTTCATTCTCGGCCGGGCCGTCGAGGAGCTCGAAACGGCCTTCGCGGAATACACCGGCGCCCGGCACTGTATCGGCGTCGCCAGCGGCACGGATGCGCTGCATCTGACGCTGCGCGCGCTCGGCGTCGGTCCCGGCGACGAAGTCATTCTTCCAGCGAACACGTTCATCGCGACGGCCCAGGCGGTCTGGTGTTGCGGCGCCACGCCCGTGCTCGTCGACTGCGAGGAGCGCACGGCGACCATCGACACGTCCGCCGTGGCGCTGGCGATCAGCGATCGCACGAAAGCGATCATGCCGGTGCACCTGTACGGGCAGCCGGCCGACATGGATCCGCTGCTCGCGCTCGCGCGGGCGCGGCGTCTTCACGTCATCGAGGACGCCGCCCAGGCGCACGGCGCGGCCTACCGCGGCCGGCCGTGCGGCTCGATCGGCGTCGCCGCGGGCTTCAGCTTCTATCCCGGGAAGAACCTCGGCGCGTACGGCGATGGCGGCGCCATCACCACGAACGACGACGGCCTGGCGCAGGAGATCCGGCTCCTGCGGAACTGGGGATCGAAGGTCAAGTACGTGCACACGCGGATGGGATTCAACTCACGGCTCGACACGCTGCAGGCCGCGGTCCTGCAGGTCAAGCTGCCGCACCTCGACGCGTGGAACGATCGGCGCAGGGAGCTGGCGGCCCGGTATCGCGCCGCGCTCGCCGGCTGCGCGTCGCTCGCCATCATCGAGCAGGCCCCCTGGACCACGAAGCACGCGTATCACCTGTTCGTGATTCGCGCGCTGAACGGGGGGCGGGACGAGATCCTGCGCGCGCTTCACGCGAAGGGGATTGGCGCCGGCATTCATTACCCGATCGCGATTCATCAGCAGGAAGCGTTCAAGCCGCTCCTCGAAGCCGGGGCCTCGTTTCCCGTCACGGAACGGCTCGCGTCGCAGATCCTGTCGCTGCCGCTCTGCCCGGATCTGCAGGACGACGAGGCGCGAAGGGTCGTCGACGCCGTGATGGCGACGCTCGAGAGCGCGCCGGTGGCCGGGTCGGCCTAGGGTGCCGGGACCCAGGCAGGACGGGGCGGTGCTCATTGCCGCGCCCGGCTGGCACGACGAGCAGCCCGGCGGCGCGAACAGGCTGCCGACGGATTTCGCGCGATTCCTCGCGGCGCGCGGGTACGACGTGGCGTACCTCTGTCCATCGAACGGCGTCCAGCGGGTGGAACGGCAGCGAATCGACGGCGTGGACCTGCGCCGCTATCCCGCGCCTGCGGCGAGGTCGCCGAGCGTCAGCAACGTCGGTCAGCATTGGCAGATGGCGCGCCGGATCGCGCGCGAGGTCGGCCGCGAGCGAAGGATCCGCGCGCTGCTCGGCCACACGCAGCTTCAGTACCTGGCGGCGTCGGGTGTGTGCAGCCGCACGGTCCGCCGATGCTACGGCGTCCATTCGCCGTTCGAGGCGGAACTGCGCGAAGGCGTCACCCTCCGCCCGACGCTCAAACAGCGGGCGGCGTGGCTCGGGGCCGCCTGGATCGAGCGGCGGATTCTCGAAGCGTCCGACGTCGTGCACTACGACTCGTGCTACACGCGTCATTTCATGGAGGAGCGCTACCCGGCGGCGACGCGCGGCAAGGGAGTGGTCCTGCCGGGCTGGGTGGACGACACCCGCTTTCGGCCGCCGGTCGTGCCGCGTGACGAGCTCCGCCGCCGCCTCGGCTTCCCGTGGCAGCCGGGTGTCACGACGTTCTTCACCTTGCGCCGGTTGTTTCCCCGTATGGGGATCGACACCCTTATCGATGCCGCGGCCCGCCTTGCGCAGGAGGGCCGTCGCTTCCGGCTCGTCATCGGCGGCGAAGGACCGCAACGCTCCGCGCTCGAGGCGCAAGCCGGTGCGTGCGGCATCGGCGATCGCGTGGCCTTCCTCGGCCGGATTCCGGAGGCGCAGCTCGCCGACAGCTTCGCGGCCGCCGACTGTTTCGTGCTGCCGACGCGCGCGCTCGAGTGTTTCGGGCTCATCGTGCTCGAGTCGTACGCGTGCGGCGTGCCGGTGGTTGGCGTGCCGGTGGGCTCGATTCCCGAAGTCGCGGGGCCGGAGTTCCAGGCGTGGCTGGCCGCGGACAACCGCGCGCCCGCGCTCGCCGAGCGGATGGATGACGTTCTCGGCGGTCGACTCGTCGCCGATCCCGTCAGGTTGCGCGCGTGGGCCGCGACCTTCAGCCTGGCGGCGGTCGCCGCGCGTCATGAGCGCGTGCTGTTACCCCGTGACACAGAGGAGACGTCGCGTGACGCACGTCGATGATGCGCTCGCACGCATCGGGTGCCTCATCGGCAAGCCGCCGGGCTGGGAGCGTGTCGTCCGCACGCTCGCACCGCCGTCGCGCTTCGTGGGCGGCGCGCTTCGTCAGAAGCCGATCGCCGAGGGCTACGTGTTTCCCGTCGATCGCGGCACGCTCATCGGCTGGAATGTCCACTTCTTCGGCACCTACGAACCCGAGGTCCGCGCGCAAATCACGCGCTGGCTCGCGCCGGGGGCCACGGCGATCGACGTGGGCGCGAACGTCGGGTGGCACGCGCTGTTGATGGGCGCCCTGGTCGGCCCGGGCGGCCGCGTGCACGCGTTCGAGCCGAACGACAGCACGCGGTCGCGCCTCCAGGCGGCGATTGACGCGAATCACCTGACCCAGATCACCGTCGATCCGCGCGCGCTCTCCGATCGCGCCGGCACGGCGCGGTTTCAGGCGCCGCAGGCGGGCGAGGTCTGGGACGGCACCGGCCGATTGACGAGCGCGCCCGCCGACGGCCAGCCGCCAGGGCCGTCCGTCGAGTGCGCCACCCTGGACGCCTTTGTGGCCGAACACGGCATCGATCGCCTTGCGTTCATCAAGATCGACGTCGAAGGATGGGAGCTGTCGGTGCTGCGGGGCGCTCGCCGGACGCTCGAGACCCTGGGCCCGGCGATCGTCTTCGAATACGATCCCGCGTACGTGGCGCGTTGCGGCGGCAGCGGCGCGGATCTCACCGCGTGCCTCGCCGACGCGGGGTACCTCCTGTTCACGCTCGATCGGCGGCGTGCGCCGCTCGCCCTGCCGCGGCTCGCGGAGAGGGGCGGCAACGTCCTGGCCGTCCCGCGGCATCGGGTGGCCGCCACGTGAGGTCGCTCGCACTGATCGCGTCGCACCCGGTCCAGTACCAGGCGCCGTGGTATCGCGCGCTGGCGGCGATGACCGACCTGCGGGTCTTCTTCGCGCATCGCATCGGCGCCGACGAGCAGGCGCACGCGGGCTTCGGCGTGCCGTTCGACTGGGACGTCCCGCTCTTCGACGGGTACCGGTTCGAATGGCTGGACAACGTTGCCGCCCGTCCGGGTATCAACCACTTCAGGGGCTGTGACACGCCACAGCTGGCGCGCCGGATCCAGGAGGGGCGGTTCGACGCCGTCCTTGTGAACGGGTGGCACCTGTTGTCCTACTGGCAGGCGATTCGCGCCGCCAGGCGGGCCGGCGTTCCAGTGATGGTGCGAGGCGACTCGCAGCTCGTCACCCCGCGCGGCGGCTTGCGTCGCGCGGCGAAGCGCCTGGTCTATCCGCGGTTGCTGAAATCGTTCGACGCGTTTCTCGCCGTGGGCCGGCGCAACCAGGCCTACTACCGTTACTACGGCATCGGCGCCGATCGGATCTTCCGGTCGCCCCACTGTGTCGACAACGACTTCTTCGCGCGAGCGGCAGAGGCGGCGCGCCGGCAGAGGGACGATCTCCGCCGCGAGGTCGGGATTCCCTGCGGCGCGGTCGTCTTCGCGTTCGTCGGCAAGCTCATCGACAAGAAGCGGCCGCTCGACTTCCTGATGGCGCTGGAGCGTCTGCGTCGCGCGCGTCCCGACATCCGGGGGCTCATCGTGGGTGACGGACCGCTGCGCGCCGAGCTCGAAGCGTACCAGCGGCGCCACGACACCGGCTGTACGATGACCGGCTTCCTGAACCAGCGCGAGATTGCCAGGGCCTACGTCGTGGCCGACGCGCTGGTGCTGCCGTCGACGGGCGGCGAAACGTGGGGTCTCGTGGTGAACGAAGCGATGGCGTGCGGCGTCCCGGCAATCGTCAGCGACGAAGTCGGCTGTGCACCCGACCTGATTGACGAAGGCCGGACAGGGTTCACCTACCCGTGCCGGGACGTCGCGGCCCTGGCTGATCGGCTGACGCGCCTGGCCGCGAGTCATCCCGACGAGCGGCGCGCCATGGGGAGCCGCGCGAGGGAGCGGATCGCCGAATTCTCGCCGCAGGTCGCCGCGGCCGGCGTCGTGGACGCCATGCGCGCCCTGAACACCACGCATCCCCGTATCGAGCGATCGGATCCCCATCATGTCGACGCTGTTTCCTGACGCGCCGCGCACCAGATTCCTCGAACTGACCAACGAGGAGTGGACCGTGCTGGTCCTCTGTTCGCTGGTGCTGGTCGCCGGGCTGGCGGCGGTGCGCACCGACGTGACGCTGTGGCCGGCGCTCGGTATCGGCTTCACGGCGCTGACGGTCGGGCACTTGTGCATGACGGTCAGACGATTCGTCGCGTTTCCGGACCTCATTGCGTCGGCCGCCTGCCTGCAGTGGATCATCGCGCCCTGGCTCTCTGAGACGTACCAGCCGAACCTCCCGATGTTCCGCATGACGCTTCCGGCGGACGAGTATCTGCGCTACGCGCTGCCGGCGACGGTGGCGTTGTGGGTGGCCCTGCACATCCCGGCGAGCCGCCGCCTCTCGAAGACGTGGGAAATGCCCGACGTCGAGAATCTGACGCGGCGGGTCCAACAGTCGCTCGATCTGCTCATCATCCTCGGTCTCCTCGCCGACACTTACATCAACTATGCCCCCGTCGAGTGGGCTTTTCTGGCCTACTTGATTTCGACGTTCCGGTTCGTGGGCGCCCTTGGCTGGATGGTGACGCGCACGCCCGGCTGGCGGTGGCGGGTCATCTTCGTGCTCGTGCATCTGACCGCGGTCCAGAGCACCGGCGGCCTCTTCTACCTCGTCGTTCACTGGGGCGGCTACTTCCTGCTCGTCTACGCGTTCATGAAACGGTGGCGATGGCAGATGGCGGTCGCGCTGCTCGTCAGCCTGCTGGGCCTGTCGCTGCTGCAGGCGGTCAAGCCCTCCTTCCGAAGCTCGATCTACGAGCAACAGGTCACGGGGCCCCTCGACTCGTTCACCCGGCTGGTGACGCTGTTGTGGGACCGCGCGAGAACCGGCCAGATTGTCGACACCAAGACCGACCCGGGCGACTCGCTCGTGCGGTTCAATCAGGGATGGATTATCGCGCGCGTCATGACCCACGTCCCGGCCCAGCAGCCCTACGCCAGGGGCGAGACGATTTCCGACGCCGCGTTGTTCGCCGTCGTTCCCCGGTTCCTCTTCCCGAGCAAGCTGCAGGGCACCTCGCAGAAGATCTTCACGCGGTACACCGGGACGGAACTGATGGGCGGCACGCGAATGGGACTCGGCATCATCGGCGAGTTCTATGCGAATTTCGGGTTGTGGGGCGGCGTGGCTGGGACGTTCGTGTACGGCCTCGTGATCGGCTGGGTGTTCCTGCTGTTCGCCGATCGCGCGCAGCGCAATCCGCTCTGGTGGGCTGTCGCGTCAACGGTGCTCTTGCCCAGCGTCGAGCCGGGATTCAACCTGGAGGACATCCTCAATCACGTCGTGAAGGCCGCGGTCGTGCTGCTGATCCTGTGGAAGCTGCTGCCGCCGATGCAGCGTCTGCTGTCGACGGCTCCCAAAGTCCAGCCCGAGGACTCCGACGACGAGCCGTCCCCCTCCTTCGACGCTGATGTCGACGACGCCCTTGCCCATCGCTAAGGAGGAAGACGCCACGCGCGAGACGGTGCGCGTGTGGCACGTCTGCAACAGCCTGGCGGTGACCTTCGGCGGCATTTCCGCCGCGTGCGCGCAACTGGCCAATCATCTCGCCCGGACCGGCGCCCAGGTCGTCGCGATCTCGCTCGTCGACGCTCGCAGCGGCCCCTCATGGCCGCTCGATGCGTCCGTCGATGCGGTCCGCTGCGCCGCGACGTGGCCGGACCGGTTCGGCTACAGCCGCGCGCTCGCCGCGCGGTTCAGTTCGCTCTCACCGCCGGACCTCGTGCACGTGCACGGCCTGTGGCGGGGGCATTTCGCGCAAGCGTCTCACTGGGCCAGGCACGCCGGCGTGCCCGTCATCGTCACGGTGCACGGCATGCTGCATCCGCCGGCGCTTCGGCAGCGAGCGGCCTTCAAGCGGATGGCCCGCTGGCTGTTCCAGGACGAGGTGTTGCGCACCGCCCGATGCCTGCACGCCACGGCGTTGGAGGAAGCCGACGAAATTCGTTCGCTCGGGTTCGACCTTCCGATCGCGGTCATTCCGTGGGGCGTGGACATGCCCGACGCTGCGCTCGCAGATCGCCGGCCGGCGCCGGCGGAGGATCATCGCACGCTGCTGTTTCTCGGCCGTCTGCATCCCACGAAGGGACTGGAGGCGCTGCTGCGCGCCTGGGCCCGGGTGTTCCGGCGCTTGCCCTCGTGGCGCCTCGTGCTGGCGGGGTACGACGAAGGACACTATCGCGTGACGCTGACCGCGCTCGCCGGCGAGCTCGGACTCGGCGAGTCGCTGCGATTCTCGGGTCCGGTCGAAGGCGACGCTCGCGAGCGGCTGCTGACCGGCGCGAGCCTGCTGGTGCTGCCGTCTCCGTCCGAGAACTTCGGGTTCGTCGTCCCCGAGGCGCTCGCGCGCGGCGTGCCCGTCATCGCGACCGAGGGTGCGCCCTGGTCCAGCCTGAACACCGAAGGCTGCGGCTGGTGGATTCCCGTCGGCGACGAGCCGCTGGCGGCGACGCTGGCGGATGCCCTGGGCCGGCCTCCTGATGCGCTTCGCGCGATGGGGGAGCGCGGACGCCGCTTCGCTCGCGCGCATTTCACGTGGCAGATCGTGACCGCGTCCATGCTGGAGCTCTACGCATGGGCGCGCGGCGTTGGGCCAGAACCCGGATTCGTTCAGCACTGATCTCATGGTGATCCTCGGCATCAACGCGTACCACGGTGACGTCTCGGCCGCGCTCGTGCGCGACGGCGTGCTGGTCGCCGCCGTCGAGGAAGAACGCTTCCGCCGCGTCAAACACTGGGCGGGATTCCCGCACCTGGCGATCCAGTCCTGCCTGTCGATGACCGGCGTCTCGGGGCGCGACGTCGACGCCTTCGCGATCTCGCGTCGTCCGCGCGCGAACTGGCTGCGCAAGGCGATGTTCGTGCTGCGCCATCGACCGCGCCAGGCGATGGTGGCGGATCGCGCGCGCAACCTCCGACGGGTCAGGGGCATCGCCGACACCCTCGCGGAGACGCTCGGCCTCGAGGCCGCGCGCGTCCGCTCGCGCATGCACTGGGTCGAGCACCATCCGGCGCACCTCTCCAGCAGCTTCCTGGTGTCGCCCTTCGACGAGGCCGCCGTCTGCGCGATCGACGGGTTCGGCGACTTCGTCAGCACCTCGGTGGCGCACGGGACCGGGACGAGGCTGCGCATGCTCGACCGCGTCTATTTTCCGCATTCGCTCGGGCTGCTCTACCTGGCGATCACGCAGTATCTCGGCTTTCCCAACTACGGCGACGAGTTCAAGGTCATGGGCCTCGCGCCGTACGGGCAGCCGCGCCGCACCGAGCCGATCCGTCAGCTGCTCCGACTGCTGCCGGGCGGCGGGTTCGAGCTCGATCTGTCGTACTTCCGGCACGTGAGCGAAGGCGTCGACATGACGTGGGACGAGGGCGCGCCGTCCATCGGCCGGGTGTTCACGCCAAGGCTCGAAGCGTTGATGGGGCCCGCTCGCACGCCGCCGCAGCCGGTCACCGGCGAGCACGAGGACATCGCGGCGTCGCTGCAGGTCGTGTTCGAGGACGCGGCCTTCCACGTGTTGAACGCGGCCCACGAGCGGACGCGCTCGCCCCGGCTGTGTCTGGCCGGCGGGTGCGCGATGAACAGTGTGGCGAACGGCAAGATTCGCGAGCGCACGCCATTCCGCGAGGTCTACATCCAGCCCGCGTCCAGCGACAACGGCACCGCGCTCGGCGCGGCCTTTCACGTCTGGCACGAGCTGTCGCGCGAGCCGCGGCGGTTCGTCATGACGCACGGCTACTGGGGTCCCGCGTTCGACGACCGTGAGATTGGCGAGGCGATCGACGCCCGCGGCGACGAGATTCGCGATCGCCGGGGCGTTCGCACGATCGTGACCGACGACGACGCGTTGTGCCGGATGACGGCACGCCACCTGGCCGACGGCCTCATCGTCGGGTGGTTTCAGGGCCGCATGGAGTGGGGCGCCAGGGCGCTGGGCAACCGGAGCATCCTGGCCGACCCGCGGCGCGCGGACATGCGCGACATCATCAACACCAAGATCAAGTTTCGAGAGAAGTTCCGGCCGTTCGCGCCGTCGACGATCGTCGAGGCGGTGGGGGACTATTTCGTCGATGCGGTGCCCGATCCGTTCATGATTCAGGTCGTCGCGGTGCGTCCCGATCGCCGGACCGTGATTCCGGCCGTGACGCACGTCGACGGATCCGGACGTCTGCACACGGTCGATCGCGTCGACAACCCCCTGTACTGGACGCTCATTCATCGATTCGGCGAGTTGACCGGCGTGCCGGTGCTCCTCAACACGTCGTTCAATGAGAACGAGCCGATCGTCCTCGGTCCCTCCGAAGCCCTCGATTGTTTCCTTCGTACCCGGATGGACATGCTGGTCATGGGGCATCATGTGCTCACGAAGGATGGAGTGGGGAAGGCATGACCACGCGGGATCTGTCGCGGAAGCGGTTGCTCGTCACCGGCGGGTCGGGCTTCGTCGGCCGCCACCTCCTCGCGGCGCTCGGAGGCCGCGGGTGCGCCGACATCGCCGCGCCACGCCGGGCCGAATACGACCTGACGCGTGAAGCCGACGTCGCGCGGCTGTTCGACACGGTCCGGCCCGAGATCGTGATCCACCTGGCCGCGGTCGTCGGCGGCATCGGCGCGAACCGGATTCATCCCGGGCGGTTCTTCTACGACAACGCGATGATGGGCCTCTTCGTGATGGAGCAGGCGCGGCGCGCGGGGGTCGAGAAGCTGGTCGGCATCGGCACGATTTGCTCGTATCCGAAGTTCGCGCCGGTGCCGTTCAGGGAAGACGACCTCTGGAACGGGTACCCCGAAGAGACCAACGCGCCGTATGGCATTGCCAAAAAGCTCCTGCTGGTGCAGGGACAGGCCTACCGGCAGGAGTACGGGTTCAACGCGATCCATCTGCTCCCGGTGAATCTGTACGGCCCGGGCGACAATTTCGACCCGGAGTCATCGCACGTCATTCCCGCGCTCGTCAGGAAGTGCGTGGAGGCGCGGGACGCCGGCCGGCCCGAGGTCGTCATCTGGGGAGACGGCCTCTCGACGCGGGAGTTCCTCTACGTCGAAGACTGCGCCGAGGCGATCGTCCTGGCGACCGAGCGGTACGACGGCGCCGAACCGGTGAACGTCGGCGCCGGGTTCGAAATCAGCATTCGCGATCTTGCCGTGCTCATCGGTGAGCTCACGGGATTCAGCGGAACGTTCGTGTTCGATCACACCAAGCCCGGCGGACAGCCGAGACGGATGCTCGACGTCGCGCGCGCACGCGCCGCGTTCGGCTTCTCCGCGACGACCGAATTCCGGCCCGGGCTCCGGCGGACGATCGAGTGGTACGCGGCGCAGAGGCAGGCATGACCGATCCGGTCAAAGGACTGTCGTGGAAGGGCTACGAGGGCCAGGACTATGAAGGGTTCTGGGTCGGGGCCGGCAAGCAGTACCTCGACGAACTGGAACAGGCGATCGTCAACCACACCCTGACGGGCGGCGACGCGGTCGTCGAAATCGGCGCGGGATTCGGGCGGCTCGGCGGCTGTTACGTCGGGAAGTACGTCGCCGCGCACATGGTCGAACCCGCGACCAACCTGCGCGCCGAGGCGGCACGCACATACGGCGATCGCGCCTCGTATCACGAGGCGAGCGTCTATGCGCTGCCGTTTGCGGACGACACTTTCGACGCCGTGCTGATGGTCAGGGTCTTCCACCACCTCGATCGACCGGATCGCGCGCTGCGAGAGATTCACCGGATCCTCAAACCGGGAGGCCGGCTCGTCTTCAACTACAGCAACCGGCGCAACCTCCGCCGCCTGGTGGGCTATGCGCTCGGGAAGAATCCCAGTCCGTTCCTGGGCGAGACGGAAAACTACAACCAGGTGCTGATCGGACACTCCCCGGCATACGTCGATCGGCTCCTTGCGGGTGCGGGGCTGCAGGTGGTCGAGGAATACGGAGTCGGCATCGGCGACACGATCGTGGGCCGCGTGCCGGCGCTGCGGGGCATCCTGAAGCCGTCGCTTGGCGTGTCCCGCGCGCTCGCGAAGATCCGGCTGGCGCCCAGCCAGTTCGTCGTGGCGCGGAAGGCGTGAAGATCCTGCTCGGCTGCGACGTCGATCCCGTGCTGCCGCCGCTGCTCGAGCGGCCGCCCACGGGCGACGTCTGGGGCTGTCTGGCCAACGTCGACGAGCTCGTGCGCGTCGCCCGCGACAACCTGCCTCCCATCACGTGGCTGATCCGGTCCGACGAGAGCATCAGGTTCTGCACCGGCGACTTCGCGTCCGGCTACCGCTCGAAGCAGACGCTCTGGCGGTCGCTGGAGGCCCGCGGCCACGAGCTGGGGTGGCACGTTCACCTCTGGTCGTTCGACGAACGTCGTGGTTGCTTCATGTTCGATCCCACGCCGCCATGGCTCACGGAGGCGCATGCGGCGCTGGCCGCCTGCTTCCCCGTCCGCGCCACGCGAACCGGCTGGGACTATGGGAGCGCCACGCTCTTCCAGACGCTCGACCGGCTGGGCGTGCTCCTCGATTTTTCGGCGTTGCCCGGCTACGTCGTGTGGCACCGCGTCGGCCGGGAGGACGTGAGAGTCGATTGGTTGCGCTGCCCCGCGACGCCGTACCATCCCGCGAGCGACGACCACCAGCGCCCGGGCACGCTCCGCCTGCTCGAAGTGCCGGTGACGCAGTTCACGAATTCAGCCCTGGGCGCCGCGATACGTCTGGGCTGGCGTATTCGGCATCGCTGCTGGGCCCTGACGGGTCTTCTCAAGAAGACACGAATGCTGACGGAGCCGTGGGATGAGGCACCGGTGGCCCAGGGTCCCGTGATGGCCTTCCACTTCCATCCTGAGGATCTGACGGGCGGGGGCCTCGCCAACCTGATGCAGAACGTGGCCACGCTGCGACGTCTGCCGGGCGCCGAGCTCGTGACGGCCTCAGGCGCGTACGCGCACGTGATGGCCGGCCGGGGTCCCGCGTGAAGGTCTGTTTCTTCAATCGCTCCTACTGGCCGGACCAGGCGGCGACCGGCCAGTTGCTGACCGAGTTGGCCGAAGATCTCGTCGCGCGCTTCGGATGCGAGGTGACCGTTGTGGCCGGGCGCGCGCTCCACGCGTCGCAGGAGCGCGGGCGGAGCGTGTGGCCGGTCGCGCGCGAGCAGCACCACGGCGTGACCATTCTGCGCGCCGCCAGCACGACGCTGCCTCCGGCGCGGTTCGCGGCGCGGGTCACGAACTATCTGAGCTACACGGCCTCCGCCGCGCTCGCCAGCCTCCAGATCGGCCGCCCCGACATCATCGTCTCGCTGACGGATCCGCCGATCATCGGGCGGCTCGCGCTTGCGGCCGCGCGGCGGACCGGCGCGCGATTCGTGTTCCTGTGCGAGGACGTGTTTCCGGAAGTCGCGCAGCTGCTCGAGGACTTTCACAACCCGCTGGTCAACCGTTCGCTCGACCGGCTGAACCGCACCTTGCTGCGGGAGGCCGACGCGGTCGTCGCGATCGGCGAGCGCATGCGCGAGCGGCTCGTCGAGGAAAAGGGCGCCGATCCGTCGCGGGTGCACGTCATTCACAACTGGGCCGACTGCGACGCCATTCAGCCCGGCGACAAGAACAACGCGTTCGCACGCGCCCACGGCCTCGCCGACAAGTTCGTCGTCATGCACTCGGGCAACGTGGGCCTGTCCCAGAATCTTGGCGTGGTGATCGACGCCGCGGAGCGGCTCAGAGCCCACGATCGGCTGGTCGTCGCGATCGTCGGTGACGGCGCGCAGCGCGAGCGGCTCGAGCGCGCCGCGACCGAGCGGCATCTCACGAACGTCCGCTTCTTTCCGTATCAGAAGAAAGAGCGGCTGCACGAGTCCTTCGCGACGGCGGATGCGTTTCTCGTGTCGCTCAGGCCGGGGATCGAAGGCTACATCGTGCCCAGCAAGCTCTACACCATCCTGGCGGCGGGCCGGCCATTCGTGGCCGCCGTGGATCCGAGCTGTGAAGTCGCGCGGCTGGCGATCGAACACCGGTGCGGCGTGCTGGCGGCGCCGGGCGACGCCGATGCGCTGGCGTCCGCCATCCTGACGCTGCATGACGACCCGGCGATGGCGCGGGCCATGGGGGCGCGTGCCCGCGAGCTCGCCTGGCGGTTCGATCGCCGCGCGGCGGCGCAGGCCTATTACGAGCTGTTCGTGCGGGTCGGACAGCTGGAGAGAGCCGCGTGAGCAAGCGGCTGTTCGACGCGTGCCTCGCGGGCGCGGGGCTCCTGGTTTCCGCGCCGCTCTGGGCTCTCATCGCGGTGGCGATCAAAATCGAGGACGGCGGTCCCGTGTTCTTTCGGCAGGAGCGCGTCGGGCGAAATGCACGGATCTTCCTCGCCTTCAAGTTCCGCTCGATGATTCCGGACGCGGAAGCGCGCAGCGGACCCGTGCAGGCCACCGCAAACGATCCGCGCATCACACGCGTCGGGCGCATCCTCCGCGCGACCGCGATGGACGAGCTGCCGCAGCTCTGGAACATCTTCGTCGGCGACATGAGCTTCGTTGGTCCGCGCCCGCTACGCCCCGGCGAGATCGACGTCGCCGACGATGGCCGGCTGGTCGCGCTCGAGGCCATTCCCGGATACGCACAGCGCCACCGCGTCCGTCCCGGGTTGACCGGGCTCGCACAGGTCTACGCGCCGCGCGACCTGCCGCGCGCGGGAAAATTCCGGCTCGATCGCCTGTATTTGAAGAAAGGCGGCGTCTGCCTCGACCTCAAGCTGCTCGCGTTGTCGTTCTGGATTACGGGCCGCGGCCAGTGGGAGCGCCGCGACCGCCGGTTGTTAGGGAAACACAAGAGAGGGTCGCTATAATGCTGCCGCGGATGGGTTACGACGCGCTCATCGTCGGCGGTGGGCCGGCGGGATTGTTCACGGCATGGCGGCTGGCGGAGGCTGGCTTCTCGGTCGTCGTCTGTGAAGAGCACGCCGCGATCGGTGAGCCCGTGCACTGCACCGGCGTCCTGAGTGCCGGCGCGTTCGACGAGTTCGACCTGCCGCGGCCGGCCATCCTCAACCCGCTCACCACCGTGCGTTTCGTGTCGCCCGCCGGATTGCAGGTGCGCTATTCGCCGCCGACGCTTCAGGCGGTGGTCATCGATCGCGCGGCGTTCGACCGTGGCATTGGCGCGAAGGCGACCGCCGCCGGCGCCGAGATTCGTCTGAACTCACGCATCCAGTCGCTGGACTTCACCCGCAGCGGGGTGCACGCGGTCATGAACGGTTCGACCGTGCACGCGCGTCTCGCGGTCCTGGCCGGCGGTGCGTCGTATCCGCTGCAGCGGCGTCTCGGGCTCGGGCTGCCGCGGGCCTATCTGCACACCGCGCAGCGGGAACTGCCCGCCGAATCGGCCGGCGACGTGGAGCTGCACTTCGGCCGTGGCGTCGCGCCCGGCGGGTTTGCGTGGGCCGTGCCGGTCCAGCGCCCGGACGGCCCGCACGTGCGGATCGGCGTGATGGCGACGCATGCGGCAAACGGCTGGTACGAGGCCATGCTCGGGCGGCTCAAGCCACGCTGGGGCGTTTCCGCCGACGCCACGCGGCCGCGTCTGAAGTTCCTCCCGCTCCGCTCCATCCAGCGTACGTACGGCGATCGCCTGCTCGTGGTCGGCGACGCCGCCGGGCTCGTCAAGCCGACGACCGGCGGCGGCATCTACTACAGCGTGCTGAGCGCGGACCTCGCTTCAGGCGTCGCCGCGCGGGCGCTCACCGCCGATCGGCTCGAGGCCGCAGACCTGAAGCCGTACGAAAGCCAGTGGCGCCGCCGGCTCTCCGGGGAATTTCACGCGCAGTGGGCGCTTCGGAACATCGCCCAGCGCATGAGCGACCGGCAGATCGACGCGCTGTTCGACCTCGCGCTCACCGACGGCGTCATGCCGATCGTGGAGCGGACCGCCACCTTCAACCATCACCGGCCGCTCATTCACGCGCTGCTGCGTCATGCGCCGGCGCGCCGGATTCTCTGGCCGGCGAGGAGCTGAGGGCGAATCCTGTTTCGAGCGCTGACGGGATGATCGCTTCCGGCCGCGAACCGCGCGGGTCGTTTCAAGAGCCCATCTCGCGCTGACCAGTCATGCTGATGATTCGGGAGGAGGACGATGACCGCGTCGCTGGATGCGTCGGTGCATGTGGCTGAAGACGTCGTGTTCCGCGAGCTGGACGGCGAGGCCGTCATCCTGAATCTTCAGAGTGGCGTGTATTTCGGCCTGGACGCGATGGGGACCCGCATTTGGCAGCTCTGCCAGGAACATGGCTCTATTCGCTCGGTGTGGCGAGCCATCCAGGACGAGTTCGACGTGTCTGCCGACACGCTGCAATCCGATCTGCTCGCGTTTATCGACGAGCTGTCCGCGAAGGGTCTGGTCACGATTCAGTGAATCGCCTGAGGAGAAGCGGGCGCGCCGGTCTTCGAGTCACGAGCGCCATCAGCACAAACCACGCGAAGAAGCTGCCGTAGCGCGCGTACCACAGGTTGAGGTGCCCCTCCTGCAGGGTGCTGAGCACGACGCCGGTCACGACAGGGAAGGCCTGGACCAACGCGCAGTTCCGAAACAGTGCCGCCGCGTCCATCGGCGTGAACGAGAGACCGATGGCAAGCGCGGCCATCAACGCCATCAACGCGACGCCCAGGTGAGGAAACAGCTCGTTGAAGACGAGAAGTCGATTGGCGGCGTCGAGCGGCCCAAAGGTGCGTGGGTCGTGCAGGTAGAACGGGACGGTGAGGCAGGCGGCCGTGACACAGGTGAGCGCGGTCGCCCGCAGCGCAATTCGCCAGCCGGCATGGTGCCACAGCCAGCCAAACGCCAGCGGCGCGAGGAAGAGGAAGTTGGCTCTTGACGCCAGCGCCAGACCCCAGGCGAGGGCCGCGATGTCCCGGTGCTTCGTCCGGACAAGCCACCACAAGCCGAGCAGGACGTAGATGGTGTTGGATACGTATCCCGTGCCGGTGACGACCTCGTGGATCACCGCGGGGCTGAAGGCCAGGACGAGCCACGCGAGCTGCAGCGCGGTGCGGCCGTCTCTTGCCTCTTCCCTCACCGCAAGGAAGAACAGGGGCAGCCAGAAGAGATTCTGCAGCGCGCTGGTGCCCAGCAGAACGAAGGGGACTGCGAGGACGAACGTCCCGGGAAAGTGATGGAGGACGTTACCGAGATAGCTGGTTCGCGCGTACGGAGAGTGCCCCGTCAGGAGCGCCGTCGCGCCCACGTTGATTGAGTCGTCATCGTCGCTGCCGCTGCCGGGAGCGTGGGTGTTCACGATCGGGTAGATGACGAAGAACACAACGACGATGACGAGGAACGTGGCCAGTGCCTGCCAAAAAAGGTTCCGGTCCGACAGACCTTCGGGCAGCCTGGGCATCAGCGCGACCGCCATGGCGACGACGATCGCGTAGGCTGCCGCGCCTTCCCAACCCAGATACTTGTGGACGACGAAGGAGGACGGAAACACGAGCGAGAGCCACAGGCAGACGGTGGCGGCACCCGAACGCATCATGTGAACGATTGTACGCGCAGGCCTGCGGCTGGTATTGCGCCGCGATTGTCCCGATGACCCCGTGGTTGCGCTGGTGCGGGCGTGAGAAGTCCCTGTAATATCGGAGTGGCGAGGATTCAGTGACGATGGGATTGCGCGTACGGCCCAGGAAGCGCTGGTTGGCATTGACGGCGGCAGACTGGCGGCTCCTGATCGCCGTCGCGCTCGCGCAGGTCATTGCCGCCGCCGCGCTGCGCGCGATGCCGCTGTCCGCCCTGCGAGCCAGGGCGGCACGCTTTCGCCGGCTCGCGCAGTTGGCGATGCAGGGCTCCGAGGAGCGCGTCGTCTGGGCGATCCACGCAAGCGGACGACGGCTCGGCGGCTCGAGCACCTGTCTGGTTCGAGCCCTCGTCGCCGACCTGGCCCTCGGTTCACCCGAGCGGCCGTTGTGCCTCACCATCGGCGTGAGGCGGGGGTCCGGCGGGACTCTCGAAGCGCACGCGTGGGTCGGGCGCGAGGGCCGCGTGATCGTCGGCGCCGCGACGGGGGACGGCTATGTGCCGATCGTAGGATGGAACAGCGTCTCCCTATGACGACGCCCTCCGAAGGCACGAGCTACCGCTACTCGGTTTACGGTGTTCGAGTGACGAGCGATACCCCGTTCGAGTTCCCTGCCGCGCCGGAGATGGACGCGCCGCTCGCCGATGTCGAGTTCGTCGAGTGCGCTGACGGAGATTTCCCTGCGTCGTCGGCATGCGTACCCGATGCAGGCGCCGAATCCTGGTTTATGTACCGGTGCTCGGCGGATGAATCGACGTACCTGCGCTGGGCGGATTTGTATGAATTCCACATCGAGGCGGATGGCTCGCGAGTCGCGTGCCACCAGCTGGCACGCGGCCACCGCGGGGTGCTGCAGAATTTTCTGTTTGGACAGGCGCTGTCGTTTGCCCTTGTCCGGCAGGGGTTCGAACCGTTACACGCGGCCGTTCTGGGCGTGGATGACGTGGCCATTGGGTTTCTCGGCGACTGCACGTTTGGGAAATCCACGCTCGCGGCCTCGTTCCTTCGAGCGGGCCATCGGCTGCTGACCGACGACATGTTGATGATCGACTGGCGGGCGAATGAGCCGATCGCGCTGCCGGGAACGGGACGCATCAAGTTGGAGCCGGACAGCGCGCTCGCGCTGCTTCTCGAGACGACGCGCGGCGTGCGCTTGAATCCCGACAGCACGAAGCGGTCGTTCGCCCTCGCCGAGCACCGCGCGCAACGAACCGGATTGCCGCTGGCGCACCTGTTCGTGCTTCCCACGCCCGCCGAGCGGGACCGCATCAGCGAGATTGAGATCCGCCCGCTGTCCCGCGCCGCAATGCTCCAGGCGCTGCTGAAGAACAGCTTCAATTGCGAAGTGTTCGACCGGCCACGGCTCGAGCGGCAGTTCGCGTGTGCCGCGCAGGTGGCGACGGACATCAACGGATATGCGTTGCGGTATCCGCGTGGCCTGCATCATCTTCCCGAGGTACGGGAAGCGATCATCGAACACGTCAACCTGACGGTTGCCAATCGGACACCCCGAGTAACGAAGAGGAGGCCTTCTTGTGAATGCCAATCATCAAACCACAAGCTCCGTACCGCCGAGCCGTAAGCCGTATGCGAAACCCCGGCTCACGTGTTACGGGCACGTGAAGGACATCGTTCAAGGTGGCGGGGGCACCAAAAACGATGTACCCACTCACAATTTTTCAAAGGCGTGTTGGATCGCCGAGGCGCTCTACGGTGTCGATGCGCCGCGGACGCTGGTGCTGCGCGCCTGGTTGTCTCGAGCCTACGATCAAAAGCGCCGCGGGTGGTTGCTCATCAGCCTCTACATGAGGTTCGGACGCACGGTCGCGGGCCTCATTCGCAGCGGGCGCATCCCTGCGGGGCTGTTCGTTCCGTTGTTCGACTGCCTGTTCGTCAAGGCGAACGACGACACCGCCCGAATGCTGAAACGAGGTAGATGAGCGGTATTGTCGGGATCTTCAATCTGGACGGCCGCCCGGTTGAGCCGTCCGAGTTGAAGGGGCTCGCTGCCGCGTCAACGCATCGTGCTGTCGATGGTGAGGACTTCTGGATCGGATCGTCGGCCGGAATCGGTCATCAGCATTTTCGCGTCACGCCCGAATCACTGACGGAACGTCAGCCGCTCGTCTCGCCCTCCGGAATCGCCGTTTCGTTCGACGGCCGCCTCGATAACCGCCAGGAAATCATCGACGCGTGCGCGCCTACTTGTGGGCCGAGGAGGGACGTGTGCTCCGATGCCGCGCTGGTGCTCGCGGCGTACGAGCGATTCGCTGAAGGCTTCGTCTTTCACCTGAACGGGGACTTCGCTCTCGCTCTGTTCGATTCGACGTGTCAGCGGCTCGTGCTCGCGCGGGACCGAATGGGCGCGCGCGCGCTGTACTATTGCCCGCTGCCGCGCACGCTTCTGTTCGCGTCTGAAATCAAATCCCTCCTTGCGCATCCCTCCGTCACCGCCCGCCCCGACGAAGACGCGCTCGCCGAGATTGTCCTCGACGGTTACAGCGACGGCCACCGCACCTGCTTTGAGAACGTCCACAGCGTGCGTCCGGGACACCTGCTGATTGCCACGACCGACGGTATCGTCCTTCGACAGCATTGGGATTTCGACCCGGCACGGGAGGTTCGGTATCGCTCGTTCGATGACTATGCGGAATGCTTCGGATCGCTGTTCGCCGAGTCCGTACGGCGCCGGTTGCGCAGCGCGCATCCCGTCGCGCTGTCGGTCAGTGGCGGTCTCGATTCCTCCGCGATATTCTGTCAAGCGGCGGCCCTGACGCGGAGCGGGGCAGCGCCGGTCGCGCTCCACGGGCTCGCGCTGACCTTCCCAGGCGACGCGGCGGCCAACGAGATCAAGTACTTGGACCAGGTGGAGATGGCCTCGGGCCTCCCGATTACCCGGCTGCCGGTTCCCGCGCTCCGACTCCTGACGGGTGCAGAGAAGCTGACCTGGCACACGGAAATGCCGGGTCTGATGTGGGAAGCCCAATTGGCGCTGCTCGCGCACGCACGGCAGTCGGGATGTGCCGTCCTCCTGGACGGCTATTTTGGCGATCAGATGCTGTTCGAGCGCGGGTATCTCGTCGACCTCGCGCGTCGCGGGCGATGGTTGAAAATCCGGCACGACCTCCGCGAGTTCGCCGCCTGGATGACCGACGTCGAAGCCGGCTTCTTCGAGCGGGAGCTCCGGAGCGCGTTGGTGCGCGCGTCTCCACCACGGTGGCTGTTCCGGGTCGTCAGGAGACGCACGGCTCACCGGCGATCGAAGAGCATCCGTCCACAGTGGTACACGGCGAAGTTCCTGGAACGCGCGCTCGAGCGTTCACTCGGCCGGCCCGAGCTCGATCGCCGGTTCCGGAGTCATCACGCCGAGCAGTGCTACCGGCACGCGACGTCCGGCTTTTACCGAGCCCAGGTCCAGCTCGCAGACGCGGCCGGTCTGATGCACGGCATCGAGGTCGCGCATCCGTTTCGAGACAGGGATGTGGTGGCGTTTCTGATGGCGATCCCAGGCGAAATGGTGAACTTCGGCGGGATTCCAAAAGCGCTGCTGCGGCAGGCTCTGAGAGGCATGCTTCCCGAAGCCGTCCGACAGCGGCGGTGGAAGGCAGATTTCACGGCCGCGACGAACCAGGCGATCCTTGCGGAGTACCCGGCGATCATGCGGCTTCTGACGCGCGACTGTTGCTCGGTGCAAGCGGGCTTCGCCGACGGCGAGAGCCTGGCTCGCGAGTTGACCACATTCGCGAGGCGCGTCGATCAAACGGATACGGCGATGCCCGGATGGCAAATCGGCGGTCTGGTCGGCCTGGAGCTGTGGCTCAGGCAATTCTTTGGAGCGGCCCTTTCGTGAGCTCACCGGTGTTCGGCGACTCGCCACGCGAACCAGACGCCACGGCGATCATCGGACGAGCGCTTCAGGACCCGACCACGCCGAGGCCTGCGTCGATGGGTCTCGATGCGCTGGTCGCGGCGGCATCCCGTCACCGAGTCTTCCTGCTGTTGGGCTGGCTGCTTCGAGCCGCGGGCACGCTGAAGGACTGGCCGCCGGAGTTCATCGGGGCGTTCCTGCAAGCCGAGCGCGAAGCGGTCACGGTCGATTGCGTGCGGCATGCAGAGCTGGTGAGGGTGCTGGCGGAGCTCACCTCGGCCGGCGTGCGGGTGCTGCCCTTCAAGGGCGCTGCCCTCGCGCACACGCATTATCCGGTGCCGCACATTCGCGTCCGCTCCGACACGGATCTACTCGTGGCGGCAGCCGGCGTGCCGACGTTGGAGGACGCCCTCGCCCGCCTGGGATACGTCCGTCCGCCAGAGACCTCCGGGCGCCTCGTCTCGTACCAGAGCCATTACCACAAGCAAGATCGCCATGGCGTGATGCACGCGTTCGACGTGCACTGGAAGATCTCGAACCTGCAAGCGCTCGCCGATCGCTTCAGCTTCGACGAGGTGTGGGGGAGCCGAGTCCCGGTTCCGGCGCTTGGTCCCTCGGCGGTCACGACGAGCGATGTCCACGCGCTGCTGCTGGCGCTTGTCCATCGTGCCGGTCATCATCCCGGATCGCGCGATCTGTTGTGGATATACGACCTCCACCTGCTCGCGAGCCGATTGACGCCTGAAGAGATGATGCAGGTTCAGGAACTGGCCGGTGTCCGCGGCTTGAGTCGAATCGCCGCCGATGGCCTGGCGCTCGCGCGCGAGTGGTTTGGTACAGCCCCGATCGATTGGGCCCCTGACGCCCTCGGCGATCGGGCGGCGCGCCAGGAACGCGCGGCGGTCATTCGCGGTCCGTGGCGTCAGGCCGATGTGCTGCGTTTGGATCTCGGCGCGCTCTCCAATTGGCGGGCGCGAGGGCGACTCATTCGAGAACACCTGTTGCCGTCGGCGAGTTACATGCGCGCGCGATACGGTGTCCGATCGAACGTCCTGCTTCCAGGGTTGTACGTATGGCGTGTGCTGCTCGGCGCGCCCAAATGGCTCCGCAGCCGCGATGCTGAAGAGTAGGTCTAGCTCCGCTGTCCGTCGCGCGGTTCGTGAACGGCAATCGCGCATAGCACGGCGAACAGCAGCGCATTGGCCGGCAGGCGAACTCCCGTTTCCCACAGGCTCTGCACGAGCGCGCCGACGATGCCGGCGGTCGCACCCGCGCGGATCCAGAACAGGGCCGAGGCGTCGGCCCGCAGACGCCGCTTGACGGTCGCGGCGAAGGCCAGCGCGGCCCACGCGAGCGGCATCAGCAGCAGGACGCCGCCCTCCGCCGCGAACTGCAAGTACTGATTGTGCGCCTGGTTGAAGAAGAACGCCCGATCCGTCTTCTGGTACAGGAGCATCGCCGTGCGGAATGATCCGAGCCCCGTGCCGGTGAGCGCGAAGTCGCGCACGATGGGAAGCGTCTCGCGCCAGATCTGCGGGCGCGCCCAGGTCGACGTGAACTCCGGCTTCTGGAACCGCGCCGCGAGGTCCACCGTCTCCGGCACCGACAGCACGATCGCGATGACGGCCGCTGCCGCAGCGGCCACCCAGCCCGCCGCGCGCGGCGTCCGCCGCAGCGCCCGCGCGGCCGCGAACACCGCCGCCGCGCAGAGGCCGACGGCCGTCGATCGAGAGAGCGAGATGATCGCCGCCATCACCATGGCGCCCGCCGCGCCGAGCAGCCAGACCATCGGCGCGTCGAGGCTGGCCGCGATTGACCGGCCGCCGGAATGGCGGTAGACGCGCGCGATGGCGTAGCCCGTCACGAGCGGCAGGGCCATGACCAGCCACGTGCCCATGTGATTGCGATTGACGAAGGGGCCGTAGGGCGTGGCCGTCGCGCTCGCGGACCAAATGCCGTAGATCAGGGGCGACGAGCTGGCGCGAACGACGATGGCAATCACCGAGACCGCGAGCCCGCTCCAGGCGATGGGGCGGACGAGGTGACGCAGGACGCCGTGGGCCAGCGTGTCGCGCGCCGACCAGAACGTCGTCATCGTCAGCGCCGCGACCACCGCGGCCTTGAGCGTCGCGGCGGGGTCAATCGACAGCGAGCTCGCGCGCGGCGCGGCGCCGCCGAACCGGATCGCCTCGTCGATCTCGCCTGCGTGCGGTGACAGCAGGAGCCGCCATGCCGCCGGCACCGGCACGAGCTGGAGCAGCGCCCAGCCGAGACAGCAGAGCAGCGCGACGTCGAGCGAGCGTCGATGCCGGTGGGCGATGCGCGGGCGGATCGCGACGCTGGCGACGAGGATCGCGGCGGCGGCGGGGACCAGCGTCCACGGGAACGCGCCGCCGAAGGCAAAGAGGGTCCACGCCAGCGCCGACGCGAGACAGGCCGCGGCGAGGCGCGGCGAGGCGCTAGAGGGAGGCTTCGGCGTAGTAGTTCTTGTACTGATGGCCGTAGTAGCGCGAGTAGTAATACTTGTTTCGCGCGAAATCCACTTTGTTCAGCACCACGGCGAGCTGCTTGGGCCGCGTCGACATGATCGTCTCGACGGCGCGTTCGGCGAGCCGCCGGCGGGTCATCTCCGCCCCGACCACGAACGTGACGCCGGAGACGAGCGGCGCGAGCACGACGGCGTCGGTCACGGCGAGGACCGGCGGGGTGTCGATGATGATCCAGTCGAACGGGCCGTGCGCGAGGTTCGTCAGGAGCGTCTTCATCCGCTCCGAGGCCAGCAGCTCGGACGGGTTGGGCGGCGTGCGTCCGGCCGTGATCGCGAGCAGGTTCGGATCGACGGTCCGCTGGATGACGTCGCGCACGCGCGCGTGGCCGATGAGCACCTGGGACAGGCCGCGCTCGTTGGTGAGCCGCAGCGGCCGATGCAGGCCCGGGCGGCGCATGTCGGCGTCGATGATGAGCACGCGCGCGCCGCCGTAGGCCAGCGCGACCGCGATGTTCACCGCCGTGGTGGTCTTGCCTTCGAGTGGCTGCGCGCTGGTGAAGATCAGGATCTTGGTTTCCGGCCCGTCGTACCTGGAGATGAGCGCCGTGCGCG
>Ga0082335_1001152_pt1 | contig 59461 bp, 56 predicted proteins | sample Subgrocontami58m_FD_72375 | JGI IMG/M metagenome (GOLD analysis project Ga0082335, IMG submission 72375) | Subsurface groundwater microbial communities from S. Glens Falls, New York, USA - GMW37 contaminated, 5.8 m (SPADES assembly) (version 2) ... | reverse complement strand
ACGGCAGCAGCGTATCGTAATCGGCGGCGGGCATGGCAGATTCTGTCCAGGGTCGGAGAGTGGCGTTAGCGCCCAATCTCTAAATGACCCCAGAGGGTTATACCATGACCGTTTCCGAATCACTGCTATGCGGTGAATAAGATGGGCTAATCTCGAGGCGGTAGCGAGAGTAAGTTACACTCGTAAACGAACCGTTAAAGAGGTTATTCCCCCAGATGTAACACGTGCCAAAGCTGGAGCTTGGCTTGATTTGATATCACCGCTTACAGAATGGGCTGGACTGAAAGGAGACGCTTTCCGGCAGAAGCGCGAATTGTTAAGGCTTCAACGTGAGGAGACGGTTTCGGAAATTGTGCGAAGAACTGCAGAGCGGCGTAAGCCTGAACTCACGACAACAACATCAGTTCCGAACAAGTTTATGATTACCTTTTTGGAACAGGCTTCCCTTGAGGACAAAAATGATCCACTGGTTGACCTCTGGGCAAATCTACTTACGTCAGCATTGGAATATTATAGCCCTCAGTACGTCTATTTTGTGAGCATGATATCCCGCATTTCCAGCCAGCAAGCTAAAATATTTACTAGTATATTTAGAGCCGAAGATTTGCATGCACTTGAACTTGCGCGCGATAATATAACATCTTTTTTCGAATTCCAGTACATTAGTGATACGACGAAACAGTTTATAAAAAATGACAATCCAAATAATGATGAGGAATTCTCCAATTCAATAGTAACCCTTCTAGACTGCCCCGGAATATCAATTGTCCATGGCTCCTTTGAGAATGTGATTTCATCGGATTACTATGACATATATTTTCCTTATATGTCCTATGAGGATGGTCAAGAGGCTGATTATTCGATTCTGGAATCTATCGGATTGATTAGGAGGGTCGATTTCGGATTTGTTGAGATAGACAAATGGTCGGTATCAATAAGCTATTATTATCTTACGTCCCTGGGGTTTCACTTCGCCAAAGCGTGCAAGATGTTGCCCGATGGAGTGCCGCGATAATATGCCGCGGCACCTAGCGATTGAAAATTCTGCGCGTAGCACCCGATAAGTTCAATGTTACGTATATTCAATTAATAGAAGGGGCGCGTTGTGCGGCCCGCTAATGGTCAGTATCTTGCGGAAACCCACCGACTGCATGCCCAGTTGGGTCTTCGCCGCGTCCGTTCATTTGTCCTTCAGACGCCGGCCGAGAGAGCGCCACCGGCTCATAAACCGACGCCCCTCCAGGACGACACCACCCCCAAAGACGCTCATGCCGCTCCCGACCTTGCTGGGCAAGCTCCCCCATGGTTATCGTCCACCCAAGGTGCCCAGAGCACCCGGCACAACGGCAACACCGGTTCGTAAACATTCGGCACGGCCTCAAAGCACCGCGCCGCAATCATGGGGGAAACGAGGATGAGTCGTCTGGATGGCAAGGTCGCCCTGATCTCCGGCGCCGCGCGCGGCATCGGTGGGGAAACCGCTCGGCTTATGGCCGCGGCGGGCGCCAAGGTGGTGGTCGGCGACGTGCTGGATGACCTCGGCCGGCAAACCGTGGCGGAGATCAACGCCGCCGGCGGGCAGGCCGAATACGTCCATCTGGACGTGACGAAGGAGGATGACTGGACCGCCGCCGTGAACACCGCGACGGGGAAATTCGGCAAGCTCGATGTCCTGGTCAACAACGCCGGCGTCTTCATCGGCAAAGGGATCGAGGACATCAGCATGGCCGAATGGGACAAGCTGGTCGCGGTGAACATGACTGGCGTGTTCCTGGGCACCAAAATGGCGGTCCAGGCCTTGCGGGAGTCAGCGAAAAACAGCGAACATGGCAGCGCAATCGTCAACTTGGCGTCCATCGCCGGCGTGGTGGGCTCGCAGCTAGACCCGCTATATTCGATGACCAAAGGCGGGGTCACCTTGTTCACCAAGTCGGCGGCGCTGGAGTTCGGACGCAAGGGCTACCGCGTCCGCGTGAACTCGATCCATCCGGGCCTGATCCAGACCGACATGGGCCAGAGCACCTTCGTCGCGCGCGCGCAACAGACTGGCACCAACGATCCGGAAGCATCAAGGCGCACCGTGCTAGCCAGCGTGCCCTGGGGGCGGCTCGGCGTGCCGTCGGATATCGCCAAGGGGATCGTGTTCCTGGCGTCGGATGACGCGGGCTACATGAACGGCGCGGGCCTGATCGTCGATGGCGGCATCACCGCGCAATAATCTGACCGATCGAACGAAGTTGAAACGATCGAACGGTCAGTCGTTTTGGGATCGGGTGGATGTGGGCTCGCCGATGGAGGCGGGTTAGGGGCACGCCGGCTGGGGTGCGCGTGTCCTCGCCTCCAAACGGGAGATTGTTTCTTGAACCGTCAATAAACGCACCGCGGGGGGAGGTCCAGGATCGACCGCGTCGCCCACTTCCGCAAGTTCCAAACCGGTCAATGCGAGCTGGACGCTCGGGAAACTCCACACCTCCCACGCGGTTCCGGGCGCGCCGGGTTCAGCCACCAAGCGCCTATGTTTTCGCCGGCACCACCTTCTTCAACACCTTCCACGTCGAAGTCGCAAACGCAATCAACATCCCCTCAGCCGAACGCGCTTCCGCCTTCAAAAACCAAGTCCCACCCCGCCGCATCGCCTCCCCCCGGCAGATCACCCGTCCGCTGCTGACCGGTGCCAGATACTGCACCTTCAGTTCCAGCGTCGCCCCAGGCCCGGTGTTGTGGTTGATCAGATGCCCCATACAGATGTCCAACGCCGTCGCCAGCACCCCGCCATGCACCCCGCCGCGAGGGTTGAACATGAAGTCCTGAACATCGAACGCCACCTCGCAGGCATCGCCGGGATAGCTGATCTCCAACCCCAGCAACCGAGTCAGGAAGAAATCGTCGAATTCCTCCCGCTGGCTGGCGGCGGCGCGCTGGAAGGCGGCCAGCGCCTTGGTCTGGTCTACGATATGCGGCATTCGGATGCTCTCCGGCAGGCGTTTCGGAAACAGGGGGCCTAACTCAGCACCATCCCCGCATAACCGCTGGCGGCGACCTCATCGCATTTCGCCCGATAGGCCGGCGCGCCGCCCTGGTATTGCAGGATGCGGCGGACGGTCTTGCCCTCGACGTTGGAGTTGATGCCGGTCGCCCAGGAATCGATCTGCGTGTAAAGCATCCCATCGGCGAGTTCGTCGATATGGCGAGTCCACTCGGTCTCGGCCGCCGGCGTGGCCTCGAACCGAACCAGGCTGGTCTCGGTTGCATGGCGCACCAGGTCGGTCGCCCAATCGACGTTCTGCTCGATGCAGCGAGGGATGTTGCAGCGGGTGGAGGCGTTGTGCGGCCCGACAATGGTCAGCATGTTGGGGAAGCCGGCGGACTGCATGCCCAGGTAGGTCTTCGGCCCGTCCGCCCATTTGTCCTTCAGCCGCTGCCCACCGACTCCCCGGAAATCGATCCGGTCGAACGCGCCGGTGATGGCATCGAAGCCGGTGGCATAGATGATGATGTCGAAGTCGTACTCGGCATCGCTGGTGCGGATGCCGGTTTCGGTGATCCGCTCGATCGGGGTGGTCTTGAGGTCGACCAGCTTCACATGCGGCAGGTTGAACGCCTCGTAATAGAAGGTCTCCTGCGGCACGCGACGCATGCCGAAGCCGTGGCATTTGGGGATCAGCATCTCGGCTACTGCGGGGTCCTTCACCCGCTCGCGGATCTTTCGGGCGACGAAATCGCTGAACAGTGCGTTGGCCGCCGGATCGTTCAGCATGTCGTGGAAATTCGCCTGCCAGATGCCGAAGCCGGGCTCGCCGTAGCGCTGTTCCCAGAACGCTTCCCGTTCCTCCGGTGTCACCTCGAACGTGCCGCGCGGATCGGCGTTGTGGATGTAGCAGCCGGGGGTGGTGCGGAGCAGAGCGAACAGTTCCGGGTAGCTGCCCTTGATCTGGCGCTGTTCCTCGTCGCTGATCGCGCGGTTGTTCAGCGGCGTGCACCAGTTGGGCGTGCGCTGGAACACGGTCAGTTGAGCAACGGCGGGCGCGATGGTCTGGATGACCTGCACGCCGGTCGCGCCGGTGCCGATCACCGCGACCCGCTTGCCGGCGAAATCCACTTGTTCCTTCGGCCAGCGATAGGTGTGGAAGGACTGGCCCTGGAAGCTCTCGACCCCGGGCACGCGCGGCATCGTGTCGGCGGATAGCGGGCCGATCGCGGTGATCAGAAAGCGGGCGCTGTGCCGCTCCCCGGTGTCCAGGGTCACGTCCCAGAGATAGGCGGCCTCGTTGAAATGGGCCGAGGCGACGCGGCTGTTGAACTGGATGTCGCGGCGGAGGTCGAACCGGTCGGCCACATGTTCCAGATAGCTCAGGGTTTCGGGCTGGGCGGCGAAATGCTCGCTCCAGCTCCAGTCTTGCAGCAGCTCCTCGGAGAAGGCGAAGGCGTAGGTGTAGCTTTCGGAATCGAAGCGGGCGCCGGGGTAGCGGTTCCAATACCAGGTGCCGCCGACGCCGCTGCCGGTTTCGAAGACGCGGACCGACAGGCCCAATTCCCGCAGGCGGTAGAGCTGATACATGCCGGCGATCCCGGCGCCGATGATAATGACGTCATGGTCGGGCGTAGCGGGTCGATCGGCGGTCGCGGCCTCGGCATACGGCATGGGGCGAACTCTCCCGGTCTGGTTGGGCTTGGTGATGCCCTGTGTATCACCGTTGCCGCCGATGGGAAGCCGGCCGCGCGAGGCGTGAAATGCCACCGGCGCCGCACTCCGATGGGGGAACGCCCTATCGGTGCGACGTCATCGGCTCGTCTGTGGGATTTATGGTTCGACCGGTGTCGGAACCTGGCCTAATCGGCGACCAGGTTCGGCGTCGGTGCCAACGGCAAGCCCTTGTGTCCGGTCAGGCGTTCGCCTTCCGCCCACATCTCGAACGCCCGCTTCTTCATCGCGGGCAGCACGGAGGCAACCTTGTCCAGGTCCAGATCGGCCGCGACCCCGGGATAGCCGGCGCGCTCGATCATGGCACCGAGCTTGCGGTTCTCCAATTGCTCGAACACCCATTCGAGAGGGTCCTCGACCAGGGTCATGTCCCAGTAGATACGGTGGTTCTTGTTACGCGGTCCGTAATGGTAATGCGCACCGTCCCAGAAACAATCGAAGGCCAGGAGTTCCGTTTCCTCGACATAGGATTTGCGCGTCGAACCGCCGATGTCGCCCAGCACATGGATCGCCAGGCCGCCGTCGCCCACCGGCAGTCGCCGCATCTCCAGGCCGAAGCGGATATTGCCGGCCTCGAAGATGTCGGTGCCGCGGTTATGCTTGACGGTGTTCCGGCGGGACCCGAACAGGTCTCGCGCGCAGGTTTCCACATCGGGCAGGACCCGGCGCGCGGCGGCCATGTCGGTGGTGTCGGCGATCCGCTTATAGCCAGCGCGCACCAGCATCTTCGGCAGTTTCTGAGCCAAGGTCTTGATGGTCCAGCCGATCGGGTTGCCGTCCGTGGTCGGGTCCATGCGATAGAGCTGGCCCATGCCGCCGGAAGCGCGATCCGCCCCGCCCAGCATCATCGGCGCCGCGATCTTCAGGTCGGGATTTTCCGGCCCGTAGATGTAGCTTCTCTCGATGTCAAAGCAGTTGAACCGCAGCAGGGCCGTTTCCCGGCCATCGACATCCGCCGCCACGTCGATCGAGACCCCCTGGTCCGCGTGATCCTGGACATTGCCGTCCCATAACTCATGCCGGACGATGAATGTCAGCGGATCCGCCTTGAACCGGGTCCCTTGCGCCAGTCGTGTCATGTCTGGATGCTCCTTCCTGGATGCTCCCCCGCGCATCGTGCCGCCGCCAGACAAGCCGAACGCGATCGAACCGGCCGATCTTCGACCAGTGGCGACACGCGTCGTTGATCCAGATCAATCCGGATGCTTCAGATCGCCGGTTTGGTGGTCTTTCCTGAACCCCTGCCGCCGGCTCTCACCACGCATCCACCCAGCCCCGCTTTTTGCCCTCCCGCTTCGGGACTGGCGGCATCGCGCGCAGGCCGGCGACGATCCAGCGGCGGGTTTCGGCCGGGTCGATCACGTCGTCGACCTCATACAATGAGCCGACATTGAGGGCCTTGCCCCGCTCATACTCCTCCGCCACCAATTTTTCGTACAACGCCAGCCGCTCGGCTGGATCCTGGATCGCGGCGAACTGGCGTTGATTGCCGAGCTTGACCTTGCCTTCCAGGCCCATGCCGCCGAACTCGCCGGTGGGCCAGGATACGCAGAATGCGCCGATCATCAGATTGCCGCCGCCCATCGCCTGCGCGCCGAGGCCATAGGCCTTGCGGGTGATGACCATGAAGGTTGGGACGGTGACGTTGGCGCCGACCACATAGGCGCGGGCGCAATGGCGCACCAGCGCGGTTTTCTCCGCCTCGGGCCCGACCATGTTGCCGGGCGTGTCGCACAAATAGAGCAGCGGCACCTCATGCGCGTCGCAGAGCTGCATGAAGCGGGCGGCCTTGTCCGCGGCGTCGCTGTCGATGGCACCTCCGAGATGCAGGGGATTGTTGGCGACAACGCCCATCGGCCGCCCCTCCACCCGGATCAGAGCGGTGATCATACCGAACCCAAACCCCTTGCGGATTTCCAGCATGGAGCCGGTATCGGCCAGTGTTTCGATCAGTGCGCGCATGTCGTAGGCGCGCATGCGGTTCTCCGGCACGGCGTGGCGCAACAGGCGTTGATCGGCGCAGGTCCAGTCTTTCACCCGGCCCTGGAAGTAGGAGAGATATTGGCGAGCGACCCGGGCCGCCTCTCGTTCATCTGACACGGCGATGTCCACGACGCCGTTCGGCACCTGGATGCTCATCGGCCCGACATCTTCCGGGCGGTAGACGCCCAAGCCGCCGCCCTCGATCATCGCCGGGCCGGCCATGCCGATGGTCGCGTTTTCTGTCGCGATGATGACGTCGCAGCAGCCCAGCAGCACCGCATTGCCGGCGAAGCAACGACCGGAGGCGATACCGACCACGGGGACCAGTCCGCTCAGGCGCGGGAACTGGTGGAACGTGTCGCTGGTGCCGCCAAGGATCGAGATGTAATCCGGGTCGCTGCCCCGCCCGCCGCCGCCTTCGGTAAAGATCAGGGTCGGCAGCCGCCATTTCTCGGCCAGTTCATACATCCGGTCCTGTTTCTTGTGGTTCTTCTTGCCCTGCGTGCCGGCCATGACGGTGTAGTCATAAGCCCCGACCACGACGCGGCTGATGTCCTCCGGGAAATCCTCGCCGTTGATATGTGCCAGACCCATGACGAAGCCGTCGGCGGGGGATTCGTCGATCAACTGCGCGATCGGCGTGGTGCTGCGCCGTGCGGCAATGGTCAGCGCGCCGTATTCGACGAAGGAGCCGGGATCGACCAGGTCCTCCAAGTTCTCCCGCGCGGTGCGCTGGCCGGTCTTGCGCCGTCGGGCGACGGCCGCCGGACGGGCTTCATCGAGCGCCTTGGCTTGGCGCGCCATCACCTCCGCCAGATCGGGGCGTATCAGGTCCAGGTCGATCGCCTTGGTCGTTGCCGAAACGCCGCTGGCGTCGTCGGTTTCCTCGATGAATAGCAGGGGGTGCGCTTCAAACACGGTGTCCCCGAGCGCGACGGTCACCGCGCGCACGATGCCGCCGACCGGGGCGGCGATTTCGTGCTGCATCTTCATCGCTTCCATCACCAGTACGGACTGGCCGCGACGGACTACGTCGCCCTCCGCCACGTCCAGGCTGACGATGGTGCCCTGCATGGGGGCGGGGACCGGTTTGGTCCCGTCCGGCCCTTCGATGTCCGCCGCGAAGGCTGGTTCCGACGGCGCTTCCTGCATCGCCGGGACGGATGCGTCGGGACCTTTGCCCAAAGCAACGATCGCGAGCGGATCGGTGGTCTTCAACCTGATGCCGGCGGTGCGGGGCGCGCCAGGGGAGGAACCAGGGGCGGTGCCAGGGGCGGCTGCCGGCTCGAAATACAGCCGCGGCCCGCCGATATTGGCGAGCAGGCCGGCGATTTCTTCCTCGACAAAGCGGGTGTGCGCCTGGCCGTTCAGAAGCCCGGGATGGCGCAGCAGCGCCTGCAGGAACGGCATGTTCGTCGCCGCGCCTGCGATCCGGAATTCCGCCAGGGCGCGGCCGGTGCGTGCGGCGACGTCGTCCAGGCGGCCGGACGGAGCGGTGACGATCACCTTCGCCAGCAGGGAATCGAAGGACGGGTTGGTGCGGTAGCCCGCATATCCATACCCGTCCACGCGCACGCCGGCCCCACTTGGCACCTCATAGGCACTCAGGATGCCGCCGGCGGGCCTGGCGCTGCCGTCGTCTGTCATGGTTTCCAGGTTGACCCGCACCTGCATGGAGATGCCGCGTGGGGCAGGGATGTGCGCCTGGGTCATGTGGATGTCGGCGAGGCTCTCGCCACCGGCGATGCGCAACTGGGCTTCGACCAGATCGATGCCGGTGACTTCTTCGGTGACGGTGTGTTCGACCTGGATGCGGGCGTTCGCCTCGATGAAGGCGATCTCGGCCTGGTCGGTGGCGGCGGCGGCGTCGACCAGGAACTCGAACGTGCCGGCGTTGCGATAGGCGGCGGCCGAGGCCAGCTTGACCGCTGCGTCCAGCAGGCGAGCGCGGACGCTGGCTTGCAGGTTGGGGGCAGGGGCTATTTCGATCAGTTTCTGGCGTTGGCGCTGGACGCTGCATTCGCGTTCCCACAGATGGGCGACCGCGCCGGTGCCGTCGCCGATCACCTGCACTTCTATGTGGCGTGCGCGTGGAAACAGCCGCTCCACATACAGATCCCCATTCCCAAACGCCGCCACCGCCTCCGCTCGGCAGCGTTCGAACGCGGTGGGGAGGTCGGCTGCATCGTGGACCGGCCGCATGCCGCGTCCTCCGCCGCCGGCCAGCGCCTTGACCATCACGGCCGAACCGTCGCCGAGGCTGGCCATGAACGCCTGCGCGGTCGGAAGGTCGGTGGCACCCGCCGTGCCCGGCACCAGGGGGACACCGCAATGCGCCGCGAACACCCGCGCCGCCGTTTTGTCGCCGAACAGGTCCAGAGATGCCGGGGTCGGGCCGACGAACACCAGACCGGCTGCCTCACAGGCCCGGGCGAAGGCAGCATTTTCCGCCAGGAAGCCGTAGCCGGGGTGCACCGCGTCGCAGCCGGTTTCGATCGCGGCCGCGACCAGGCCTGCGGCGTCCAGATAGGCCGCCACGCCGCGCCCCTTCAGGGCCCGGGTCTCGTCGGAGCGGCGGGTATGCAGGGAGGTCGCGTCGTCTTCGGCATGGACCGAGACCGTGGCGATTCCCATCGCCGCTGCGGTGCGTGCGATACGGATGGAGATTTCTCCGCGGTTGGCGATCAGGAGCTTCTTTATCGGCATCGGTCGGCGTTTCCTCATTTCATCGTTTTGGTGTCGGCCTATCCGGTATGGCGGAGAAGCCCGGTCCTGGGCAGACTTGTATCAGGAGATAGTCCGCTGGCCGAAATCCGCAGGTCGGCGAAACCGGTCGGGACTGATGGCATTCCAGGGGATTGTGGGCTGTAACGGCGTTCTCTTGCCGGCGGTGTCTCGGTCTGAGTGTCGGTTTTTGGCCCGTTGTGGACTTCCCGGATGCCGGTTCAGGCTGGCAGGGTGCGTCGACCTCTGAGCATTACACTTATGCAGCGGGAAAATTCCTTGATTGTCTCTTCTACCGGTTCCAAACCACCGCATTCATGCCGCATGACGTACAATATAGCCTGTGCGCGCAGCGCACTCCTATAGGTGGACTTCAGTCGGTCGCTTAAACGAATCTACCGGCTTTAGCCGGTAGTGGTTCAGTTCAAGACTTGGGCTTCGGTACAAAATTCCCGATATACGCGCCGTCGCTTGCCGGCGGGCGAAAGGGGAACATGATTGGCTGGTCCCTGGCTTGCGAGCCGTACGGTTCAATGGCCACATTCCTGGTCACTCATCCGGCCCTTTACGCGCGATGGGCCTTCGCAGTACCCTTGATTGTCGCGAAGAATTAGAGCGTTGTCTGCGAACTGGAACCGATGACCACGGAAATGGGGGCGATATCGTGAAACCTAGCAACATGGCACTTATTGCGGGTTTTCTCGCCAGTGCGGTTATCGGCCTGTCTGGGGCAGCCAACACGGGTGCCAATGCTGCCAATGCGCCGAAGCCAGTGATCAGTGAGGATGCGAGTTCCGCGATCGCTCACATGGGCGCGACGCTTCGGTCGAAGGAGTTCTCTTTCCAGGCGCGAACCATCCGGGTGTCCGCGAACAACAACGGGGAATTGCTTCATATTGGTCACAATTTCAAGGTGACAGTTCGTCGGCCGGACCATCTGCTCGTCGACGGCACGGGTGACGACGGACCAAGAAAGCTGTTTTATGACGGCAAGACGGCGACCGTGGTCCTGGACAACGGTAAGCGGTATGCGAGCCTTCCGGTGCCAGCCACGATCGAAGGGATGCTGCACGTCGTTGTAGGCCGCTTCGGCGTCGACTTTCCGCTGGCGGATTTTTTGACCGACGCGCCCGACAAGGCTTTTCTGATGGGCGTCACTGCTGGCCGCGAGGTCGGTATGGCGATGATTGACGGCGTGCTATGCCGCCACCTGGTCTTTTCGCAGCCGCCGGGCATCGGGCTGGAGCTTTGGCTCGAAGCCAATGACGCGTCATTGCCACGCCGGTTGATCGTGTCCTATCGCGCGCTGCCCGGTGCGCCGAACTTTATCGCGGAATTCTCCGACTGGCGTTTCGCGGCCCAATCGTCCGACGCGGACTTTCGCTTCGAACCGCCGGCAGGGGCGGAACAACTGCAACTCGGTATTGTTACGAAACAGACTACGGGAGCTAAGAAATGAACCGGCTGGTCGCCTTCGGTCTCGCCGCTTCCCTGGGGCTGACCCCGGCAACGAACGCTTTCGGCTGGGGAGCGGTGCACGGTCCTGCCGGTGGTGCCGCATACCGTGGTCCCGCGGGTACGGCCGCGGTCCGGGGTCCTGCCGGCGGCGCGGCGGTTCGCGGTCCCGCGGGTGGCGCCGCCGCGGTAGGTCCGTACGGTGGGGCCGCGGTTCGCGCTCCCGCCGGCGCGGCTGCCGTGCGTGCTCCTTACGGTGGGGCAGCCTATGTCGGTGTTGTCAGGCCGTGGGTTCGGGCACCCTACTATGGGGCTGTCGTCGCGGGTGTCACGATCGGTGCACTCATCGCCGCAACAGCGCCGCCGCCGCCGCCAGCGCCGCAGCTATGCTGGTTCTGGTCCAGCCCAGCTCAAAACCAGGGTTATTGGGACTACTGCGGCTGACCAGGAATTAAGGGCTGTCGAGCGATGCTGAAAAGGTGTCCGGGGGCTCGCCACGATGGCTTGCAGCCTCATCGAGGACGGATGACCGGCGCCCGGGGCTCCTCCACCAATTGACCGCATCCCCCACCCGCTTCACCCTGAACGCGGCTCAGGAACTCCAAGAAGGATCAGACGATGTCCGCAACGGCTCAGGTCACCAATCTACGCGAACCCAAGCACGGCTACTCGCCCGAGGAATGGGAGGCGCGTCTCGATCTGGCGGCGGCCTATCGGCTGGCCGCCCGTTTCGGCTGGCATGACATGCTGGGCAACCATTTCTCCCTGCGCGTGCCGGGCACCAAGGATCAGTATCTGCTCAATCCGCTGGGGCTGTTTTTTGAGGAAATCACTGCGTCGTCCCTGGTGAAGATGGACACCGCGGGCAATGTCCTGAGCGACGCCCCGCACGGCATCAACAAGGCCGGAGAGGTCATTCATGGCGGCATCCTCGCCGTTCGGCCGGATGTCAGCGCGGTGATGCATCTGCATTCCTCCGCCGGGGCCGGCGTGTCCGCGCAAAAGGACGGGCTGCTGCCGATTTCGCAGAACGCGCTGATCCTGATGGATCGGGTCCGCTACCACGAGTACGAAGGCCCGGCGAGCGATGCCGAGGACGAACGCCGTCGCCTGGCGCGCGATCTCGCGGACGGCAGCATCCTGTTCCTGCGCAATCATGGCACCCTGACCGCCGGCCGCTCCATGGGCGAGGCGTTCGTGCTGCTGGGTCGGGTCGAGCGGGCCTGCGAAATCCAATTGGCGGCGCAAGCGGGTTCGGCGGTACATTTCCCGACCCAGGACGCGATCGACCGCACCCGTGCCATTGGCGCCAAAATGTATGGCGACAACAGCCGCTCTCCCGGTGCGGCGCTGGAATGGGCGGCGTTCCGTCGCAAGCTGGACCGTGAGGACCCGGGTTACGCGGCTTAAGGCTCCCGGAGGCGTTGACGATGGCCAGGGCGCTGCCGTCAAACGCCCTCATATCGAACCGTAAGCCATGCGCGACGGCAGCGAACGACCCTGCCGCGTCGCTCTGACCAGAGGAGGGTGCAATGCCCGAAGCCGAACACATCGATCCGCGCCGTGCGGCGTTGATCGCCTACGACGTTTGCCGCCGCGCGCTGACCCCGCCTGATCCCGTTCGGCGAGCCGCGATGCGCCCTGTGCTGGATGCCTGGGTGCGGATGATCGCGGCCGCGCGGGCGGCGGGCGTGCCGGTGATCTACACCACGCCCGTCAGCCGCGCCGACGGCGCCGACGTTGTCCTGTTGCCCACCGATCTGTCGGCGGAAACCGGTGTGCCGCCGCTCACCAACGGCATCGAGGGCAGCGAAGGCGCCGGTTTCCCCGACGAGATCGCGCCGCTTCCCGAGGATTACGTGTTCCTCAAGCGCCGGCCGAGCGCGTTTTACGGGACGGGGGTGGGTGAACTGCTGCACATGCTGCGGCGGGACGTCGTCATCATCGGCGGCGGCGCCACCAATCGTGGCGTCGAGACCAGCGTTCGCGAGGCATTCAATTCCGACCTGGCAACCGTCGTCGTGCGGGAGTGCTGCTGGGGCGGTGACGCGGCCGCGCATGCCTACAGCCTCGACAAGGCGATGAAGATGTATGCGCGGATCCGGACCCTGGAGCAGGTCGTGGCGATGCTGCGGGGATGATCAGCCTGACGGCTCGGTCATCGGACCTGCTCGCGCATCCGTCCGGTGGCCGCTCGTAACGTTGCGCCGAGCAGCTTGTAATCAATCGACAGGACGAAGACCGAGAAGCCCTGCGCCAAGCCTGCCGCAACCTCGGATGGGTCGGAAATGTAGAGACCGGCCGCGATCCTTGCGCGTTGCGCGGCGCCGATCACGGTCTTGATCGCCTGTTGCACGGAGGGATGGGCGAACTGGCCGTGGACCCCATAGGACACGGACAGATCCCCGGGGCCTGGCATGACGCAGTCCACCCGTCCGCCGCCCAGCACGGCATCGATGTTGTCCACGCAGATCTTGTCTTCCACGAGTCCGAACGCCGCGACCTCCTGGTTGGACCGTTGAACGTAGTCCGCGAAGGGAGACAGGCCGAAACCGGCGGCCGGAACGCCGGTGCAGGTCGGCCGCTCACCGTCCGGCGAATATCGCATGACGCGCAGGGTTTCCTCGGCGCCGTACTGGGGCAGTCCGAGATGCGGCAACATCAAACTCTTGCAGCCCGCGTCAAGCAGACGTGGCACGTCATGCAACTGGGAGCGGCCGATGCGCACCGAGGCCTCGATGCCCGACGCCCGTGCGGCCCGCAGATGCGCGGCGACGATCTGGAGGTCACCCATCGTGTGTTCCAGGTCGATAATGACGAAGTCGAAGCCCGCCGCCGCATAGATCTCGGTGATGTTGGGATCGGTCGAAAACACAAACCCACCGAGCAGCGTGTCACCGGCGCGTATCCGGTCGCGGAACGATGCCGTTTGCGATTGCTGTGTCATGCTCGACCTTCCTGACAGGGCCGCTCAGTCAGCGGCCTGAGACGCGCCGGCGCGTGACGAGGCAGCGAGCCGGAAGCCGGCATAGTCTTTCGCGGCGATGTCCGCGCATTCCTGGCGGTACCGACCGACGCCGCCGATATAGGGCATGAAAACGCGCGGTTTGCCAGGGATGTTGGCGCCCATGTACCAGGACGCCGCCGACGGATACAAGGTGCGGTTGGCGGCCTTGTTGACATGCTCGACCCAGGCGTCCTCGGCCTCGCGCGTCGGCTCGATGACATGCAGTTGGCGAGCCCGCATATGGTTGATGCAATCGGTCAACCAGTCGACGTGTTGCTCGATTGAGACGATCATGTTGCTGAGGACCGAGGGGCTGCCGGGGCCGGTGATCATGAACAGGTTGGGGAACCCCGCTGTCGCCAGGCCGAGATAGGTGCGGGGGCCGGCCTCCCATTTCACGCGCAGGCTTTCGCCGCCGCGGCCCCTGATATCGACCTTCAGCAGCGCGCCGGTCATGGCATCGAAGCCGGTCGCGAACACGACGCTGTCGACTTCGTATGTCTTGCCGCCCGCGACGATGCCGTTGGCCACGATCTGTTGGATCGGCGATTCGCGGATATCGACCAGGGTGACGTTGTCGCGGTTGAACGTTTCGAAGTAATGCGTATCCGCACAAATCCGCTTGGTGCCAATCGGGTAATCCCGTGGCGTCAAACGGGCCGCGACGGCGGGATCGCGCACAAGTTCCCCGATACGTTGGCGCACGAACTCGGCCGCCGTGTCGTTGGAGTCCTTGTTGGTGACAAGGTCGTTGAAGGAGGCCATGAAGGTCGTGCCGCCGGTTCCCCAGCGCGCGGTGTATTGATGCTGCCGGTCTGCCTCGGACACTGCCATGGCGGATACGTCGTTGAGGTTGTTCACAATGCCGGTGCGGGAGCGCCGCTGCATCTCGCGACGTTCGTCGTAGTTGCCCTTCCACAATTGCTCGTGTTCCGACGTCATCGGGTGATTGCGCGCGGGGATCGAGTAATTGGGGGTCCGCTGGAACACATGGACCTGGTCGCCCTGTTTCGCGATCTCCGGGATGCATTGAATGCCGGAGGAGCCGGTGCCGATCACCGCGACGCGCTTGCCGGTGAAATCGACACCTTCATGCGGCCAATGGCCGGTGTGGTAGGTGGTGCCCTTGAAGTCGCCCAGGCCCTTGAATTCGGGCACGCGGGCGTTCGACAGGCAGCCGGTCGCCATAATGCAGAAACGAGCGCGTATATCTTCGCCGGTGTCGGTGCGGATCACCCAACGGTCGTCATCCTCGTCGTAGACCGAGGACGTCACCAGTGTGTTGAAGGTGATATCGCGGCGCAGGCCGAACCGATCCGCGACGTGATTGGCGTATTGCAGGATTTCCGGCTGGCCGGCGAATTTTTCGGTCCAGTGCCAGTCCTGTTGCAAGTCCCGTGAGAAGGAATAGGAATACTGCATGCTTTCGGTGTCGCAGCGGGCACCCGGATAGCGGTTCCAGTACCAGGTGCCGCCGACACCGCTGCCGGCCTCGATCACGCGGACCGACAGGCCGAGGCCACGCAGGCGATGGGTCATATAGAGGCCGGCAAATCCGGCTCCGACGACGATGGCGTCCACCGTCGATGAATGTCCGTCACTCGGGGACGTCATGTCAGTTTCTCCTTCGTCGCGATCGCGTCGCGACCGCCTCGTTATCAGACTTGGAACCGTTCGCGGCGTCAACGCGTTGCGGGCGTCGTGACGCTTACCCGGCCGGAATGACCAGGGCGGCGGCCCGGTCGCGGATCGCCTCGGGCCAGCGGGCCGGGCGGCGCGCGTCGAGATCGAGATTGACACCGAATTGGCCACAACGGGCGATTGCGGTGCCAGTTCGGGCGTGGGTCAGGCGGTGGATCATGCGAAGCGAGGAATTGCCGAGATGGCTGATGCCGGTTTCGACCAGATAGGGCTCGTCTACGCCCATCGCACCAGTGAGTTCCAGGGTCAGTTCAAAGGTCGAAAAGCCGCGCCGGTTCTTTTCCATGTAGCTGGCATCGAAGCCGATCGCGGCGCCGGTCTGGCCGGAAGCGTTGGAAAACCGGTGCACAATGGCGGAAAGAGCGAAATGACCGGTGGCATCGAGATCGATCGGTTTGACCCGTCCACGTCCGGTCGGAATGTACCCGGCAGAGCTGGTTGGTTCGACCCGCGCTTCCGCCACGGGGCCATCCCACGTCGCGAGCCGTTCGCCGATCGACTGGCGTTGTTGCGACGATAACGGTTCGGCTGACAGGTCCCAGTGCTCATCGACCCAGGTCACGGTGTCCCGCGTGACGGAATCGACGAAGCGATGACCCAGGCGCAGGTCGGCCCCGGTCGCATTGACATCAAGCGCTGCGCTTTCGGCATGGAAACTGGCTCCGGCGCGCAATTCGCGCGCGAAGCGCAGGGCGAGCCGGCGGGGAAAGCCACCCCGGTGCAGCCGATCGCCGAGACCGAGTTCATCGGCAAAATTGGCTTCCGCCTCTTCCAGTCGATCGAAGTAATAGGCGATCGTGAAATGCTCCGTCACGTCGCACTGCCAGGGCGGCACCGCGCCGCGATAGGTCTCGGTCCAATTCGTCATTCACTGACTCCGCTGAAGTAAATGGCCGTCCAAACGCCCGTGCGCAGTTCGGCTTCCGATATTCCTTGGTTTCTGGCGGGTCTTATGCCAGCCGCTGAAACCATTGACCGGTCGGACGGAGTCTGCCTCGTCATGAGCGGACTGCATCGACCGGACAGAGATTCGTTCGATTGGTTTGACTTTCACAAGAATTTCGGGAGGCCCGCACAACGACCGCCGGACCCGCGTAATAGATACGACTGGTTTTGCAACATCCTTCAGAAGATGTTTTCGGGTGGCAGGCCGAGCAGGATCTGACCGACGGTCTCGTAGTGCAGGATCCGCCCCTGGCCCTGCTGGGCCACCGTGTGGATGTCACGCAGGCGACGTTCGAACGGGTTCTCCTCGAACACTGCCATCGATCCGCAGTCATGGTACAGCGTGTTGACGATCTCGCGCGACGACTGAATGGCCCAGGTGGAGGCGAGGCGCAGGCGGGTCCGCTGATCCGGGTCCATTTCCCCGCGTTCCTCGATCGTTTCCAGCGCCTCATCCGCCGCGGCGTGCAGGAAGTAGCGCGCGGACCGCCACCGCGCCTCTGACTGCGCCACGTGCGATTGGACGACATTGTTCTCTACCATCGGCTTGCCGGCGCCGCGGCGGGTTTTTTCCCGCGGCAAGCCCAGAAACGATTCCATTGTTCCCCGGGCGATGCCAAGCGCGACGCCGCCGAACCCGATCGAGTAGAGCTGGTTGCCGGTGAAACGATAGAGCGGGCTATCGGTGCGGCGGTCGCGTGGGCCATCGCGAACGATCGCGCGTTCATGCGGAATGAACAGGTTGTCGACGGAATATTCGTTGCTTGCCGTGCCACGCAAGCCGAGAGTGTGCCAGATATCGTGGAATGTGGCGCTTGATTTAGGGTACAGGAAGGTCTTGACTTCGTTGGTCCCCTTGACCCGCAGATGTGCGCCCAGCCAGGTGGCGTTCTGACTGCCGCTCATGAAGCGCCACTTGCCGGTGATGCGGTAGCCGCCTTCCACCGGCGTCGCCTCGTAAGGCGAACCGGGGGGTCCCCAGGCGACGATGCCATCCGGCCGCCCGAAAATCTCCTGGGCGACCTTCGGGTCGAGATAGGCGCTGGTGGTCGAGCAGCCATTGCTTTGGCACACCACCCAGCCGGTCGATCCATCCGCGCTCGCGATCGCTTCGGTCACCTGGGCGAAGATCGACGGCTTCAGCTCCATCCCACCGACGGATTTGGCCTTCAGCATGGTGAAGAACCCACCATCGATCAGGGCCCTGACGACAGGTTGGGTCAGTTCACGGATGTCGTCGTTTTCCGCCGAGGCAGCGGCGAGCAGCGGCATGAGATCGCGGGCCTTTTGGACCTGCGGATGGACGGTGGGCATGGCGTTTCTCCGGTCCCGCAAAGGCGCGGTCTGCATGGATTACTCACCGGCTGGGCACACCGGTCAAGCGAGGGCCACCAGCTGACCTCAGTTACGCCGGCCGGGGGCGATGTCCACCAGCATGCCGCCGTCCACCGGCAGTGATACGCCGGTGATGAAATTGGCTTCGTCGGACGCCAGGAACAACGCGGCGTTGGCGACATCCCAGGCGGTACCTTGCCGGCCGCGCAGGGGCACGCGGATATCGCGTTCGTGCATGATCTCCTCACGCGGCTTGTTGATGGCGCGGGACCGCACATCGATCGCCATCGGGGTTGCCATCAGGCCGGGCAGGATGGCATTGGCGCGGATGCCGTATTCCGCGTTACGGATCGCCAGTTGCTGGGTGAAGGCGATCATGCCGGCTTTGGTCACCTTGTAGGCGACGTTCGGATAATTCTCCCACGCGGAGATGGAGGAGATCATCAGGATCACGCCGGATTTCTGCGCCCGCATGATCGGCAGCGCATGCTTGCACGCCATGACCGCACCGCGGATATTGACCGCACTGATCAGGTCGAACGCGTCCTCGGTGATTTCGGTCACTGGTGCGTCGCCGCCCGCCAGCGAGATCCCGACATTGTAATGCAGGATGTCGATACGGCCGAAGCGCTGACGCGCTGCTTCGATGGCGGATTTGAGTTCCGATTCATGCACCACGTCGGCCCGAGCGGTGTCGCATTCGGCCCCCTCGGCGCGCGCCATTGCGGCGGTCTCATTGGCGGATTCGAGATCACGGTCCACCGCGAAAATCTTCGCGCCTTCCTGCGCGAAACGCAGCACGGTCGCACGGCCATTGCCCAGGGTTTCTCCTTCGCTTTGTCCAGCGCCGATGATGACGGCGACTTTGTCCTTGAGACGCATGGTCCTTCCTCCATTCCCGTGGTCGGGTTAGGCTACGTGTCCGTCGGGAAACATGATGCACCCTTCAGGGTGATACCGAGGCCGTCTGGTGCGCTGCGGCCCCTCATCGATGGCCCCTCATCGGTTTCGGGGCCGCGCCTGCCGGCCGCCTCACGGTATCCCCCTGAAAGGCGCACAATACTCCCGGAGGGACACTTAGCCGAGGATGCCCAGGGCAGCATACAGACGGGATGAGTGCATCGTGATTGACGGTGACGGAGCCGGCTTTTGGGTCACATGTGTGCCGTCGATCGATCGGCGAGCCTCCAGCCGTCTTGCCGGCAACCGCGTCATCGCGGACAATACCGTTTGCTGGACAGGCGGCCCCGTGGCGGTCAGATTGGCCATTCATCGGGATCATCCCGGACCAAACCAAACGGGGGAAACAGCGATGGCACGACTGGCGGGACGTAAGATCATCATCACCGGGGGCGCTTCGGGTATCGGGCGCGCCACCGCGCGGTTGTTCCGGCAGGAAGGCGCGGCGGTCGCGATTCTCGACCGGTCCGACAACGCCGCCAAGGCCGTCGCTGACGAAATCGGCGCGGTCGCGATCGCTTGCGACGTCTCCGACCCGGCCTCGATCACGTCGGCTGTCAACAAGGCGGCCGAGACGATGGGCGGGCTGGATGGGGTCGTCAATGCCGCGGGTATTCTGGCCGAGACCGGCATCGCCGACACGACGGCCGAGGTGTTCGCCCGCACCATTGCCGTGAACCTGACCGGCACGTTCCTGGTGATCCAGGCTGCAGCGCCGCTGATTAAGAAGGCCGGGCAGGGCACGATCGTCAACATCGCCTCCGGTGTCGGTCTGTTGCCGACCGGGCCGGGCAGCGTCGCCTATGTTGCTTCCAAGGGCGGGGTCGTCGCGCTGACCAAAGCGGTGTCCATGGAACTGGCGCCGCAAATCCGGGTTAATTCGGTCTGTCCCGGCGCGGTCGAGACGGCGATGACGGCTGGTCATATCCGCACCGCCGCCGGCGATCCCAACCCCGCCATCACCGCCCGCTACGCGCTGGGCCGGCACGCGCAGCCGGAGGAGTTGGCGGCGGCGATCCTGTTTCTGACGTCGGATGAGTCTTCGTTCATGACCGGGATCGCGCTGCCGGTCGATGGCGGGCGCACGTTTCACTGACGGAATTTGCCGGCTGGATCCTCGCATGGGAGTCCGTCGGGAATTTGCGTCCGAGGGTTCCGCCGCACCAGTGATCGGGGCACTTCACGTGCCCGGTCACCTCACGCCGCGTAATAACCGCCGTCTACCACATGTGACGCGCCCGTCATGAACGACGCCTTGTCGGAGCACATCCAGACGACGGCCTCGGCGATCTCCTCCGGCAGGCCCATCCGGTTCATCGGCACCTTCGCCATCAGCGCGTCGTAGCGGGTGCGGACCGTTTCCTCGGTCATCGGTGTGGCGATGTAGCCGGGATTGACGCAGTTCACGCGGATATTGTCGCGCGCGTATTCCATCGCCGCGGTTTTTGTCAGACCCACGACGCCATGTTTGGCGGCGACATAATGCGCGGATGTCGCCAGCCCGATCAGGCCGGCAATCGAGGCTGTGTTGACGATCGCCCCGCCCCCCTGCGCCAGCATCTGCACAATCTCATGCTTCATGCACAGGAACACGCCGGTCAGGTTGATCGCCAGCATCCCGTCAAACGTGGTGCGCGACATCTCATGCAGACGCTGGTTACGCGGCCCGACCACGCCACCGCCGATGCCCGCGTTGTTGAAGGCGCAATCAATGCGTCCGAACGCGGCGACCGTGCGGCCGACCATCGCCGCGACGTCGTCCTCCTGGGCGACATCGCCGCCGATGGCGATGGCCTGACCGCCCGCGGCGTTGATCAGCGCGACCGTTTCCGCCGCACGGTCCTCGGTCCGATCCGCGACGGCGACCCTGGCCCCCTCACGTGCCATCGCCAACGACGTCGCCCGTCCGATGCCGGATGCGCCGCCGGTCACGAGCGCCGTCTTGCCTGCGAGAATGCCTGTCATGGTGTTTCCTTTTTCATTCGATGGGTTCCGTCGGCCCAAGTCGCTCGATCATGTCAGGCGGACGGTCGCCCCTGTTCCGCCCAGAGACAACATTCGGTGACATCACCAGGGCTCCGGCCGGTTCGTGGGTGGCAAGCGGGCCCGTGCCGGCGGGGATCGTGCCGTCGGCCCGGACCCTTGGCACTTCGTTCCGCGACGTGCTGCTTAGGCCATGGCAATCTCACGATGGCTCTCCGCCGCTACGCCGTCGCAGTGCTCGCGATAGACCGGGTAGCCGCCGCCGTCGCGGATGATCTTGCGGGTCTGCTGGCCTTCTGCATTGCGGTTGATGCCGGTCATCCAGAAGTCCGCCTCATTTGCCAGCAGCCCCGGCCTGTGGACGGCCGAATTTCGTTCATGACGGTCATCCTCGGCTGCTCCTGCATGCGACGTCAAACATTGGGGGGGTTGTCTCGGTCGGGCCGATCTTCCACCCCAGATCTGGCGGCGCAACGCTCCGACGGGCGGGCTGCGCATGGCTTGCTTTGGCACGGATGCAGACATGGGGCAACGGTTGCAGCGGTTTGATACCGCGGCGGGCGCGGATCGCGCATTCGGCGTGAATTACCTTATAGTAACAGCGCCTTTGAATCCCGGCGAGCGGGAGATTCATAATGTGCTGCCAGGTCGATTGCCGTTCCTGGTTCCTGAACGCTGCTTCCAGGCGTATTTCCGGGAACATCGTCCGCCTGTCAGTATCAAGGAATGACCGGTCCGGGTCTCCGGACGGACCGAGGTCCATCCGGAGACTGGCGGCTACTCCGCGGCCAGGTTCGGAGTGAACTCCAAGGGCAGTCCCTTGTGGCCGGTCAAGCGTTCGCCTTCTTCGTACATCTCGAAGGCTCGTTTCTTCAACGCCGGGACAATCGCGGCGATTTTATCCAGGTCCAGGTCGGCCGCGATTCCCGGATAACCGGCGCGCTCGATCATCGGGCCGAGTCTCCTGTTCTCGATCTGCTCGAAGGTCCAGACCAAGGGGTCGTCGATGACTGTCATGTCCCAATTGATGCGGTGGTTCTTGTTGCGCGGGCCATAATGGTAATGCGCGCCGTTCCAGAAACAGTCGAACGCCAGAAGTTCCGTCTCTTCCACGTACGACTTTCCTTTCGACCCGCCGACGTCCCCGAGGACGTGTATCGCGAGACCGCCGTCGCCATTCCGTTGCCGCCGCATCTCGAGGCCGAACCGGATGTTGCCCGCTTCGAAGATTTCCGTGCCCCGGTTATGCTTGACCGTATTCCGTTTGGCGATGAACGTGTCTCTCGCACAGGTTTCCACGTCGGGCAGGACGCGTCGTACCGCGGCAAGGTTGGTTGCCTCCGCGATGGCCTTGTAGCCGGCCCGGTCCAGCATCTTGGGAAGCTTGCTCTCCAGGGTCCGGATGGTCCAACCGATGGGGTTCCCGTCCGTGATCGGGTCCATGCGGCAATGCACGCCCATGCCGCCACCGACGCGGCCGGGGGTTGTCAGATCTGGGTTTTCCGGGCCGTAGACGTAGCTTTTCTCGATGTCGAAGCAATTGAATCGCAGCAGCGTGGTCTGCTTGCCGCTGATATCGGCAGCCACCTCGATGGAGACACCCTGGTCTGTATGATCCTCGACATTGGCGTCCCAGAGTTGGTGCCTGACGACGAAGGTCAGTGGATCGGCGGCAAATGTGGTTCCCGGCGATTGCGGCATGTCTGGACACTCCTGGTTATGAGTTTGGTGGAAGTGTAGGAAAGCCGCGCTGTGACCGCAAGGGCATCTTGTATTGGGCGGGGAGCGCGGGCACCCCGCCTTTTTTACACGACCCGCTGTGAAGTCCGTCTTTGTGTGACTTGGTGATGCTCGGCGATCCGTGCCATCAACCGCCGTGATCGAGTTTTCCTTCGGCAAGACGACCGAGTGCATCATGGATCTTCCGATCGATCTCAATGCCGTCATGCACCAGACGCGCGCGTGTCTTGTGACCGCGCTCCCCCGGAATGCGGATTTCTTCGACACCGATCTGGCGGGGCGTGGCTTTGATCGTGTCGATCCGCCGGCTGACTTCCTGGCGATAGTCCGCCGGCGACATGAACAGGTCGGGCTTGAATGCGATGAACATATAGCCGCCTACGTCGTCGGCGCCCCGTGCTCCGGCGGCCAAAGCGCCCATCGCGTCCATGGCCAGGGCGAGGCCAAAGCCCTTGTAGCCGCCCTCCGGTCCGCCGAACGGGAGCAGCGCGCCTCGCCGCGCGGCGTTTGCGTCGGTTGTTGGATGGCCATTCGGCCCGATGGCGACGCCTTCCGGAATGGGCGTGCCGAGGCGGGCGCGGAATTGCAGATCGGTCCCCATGAACGCCGATGTGCCCATATCGATGACGAGAGGATCGCTTTCGGTGGGAAAACCGAATGCGATCGGGTTCGTGCCGAGCGCAGGCCGCGTGCCACCGAAGGGTGCGACCGCTGGTGGCGCTGCGACCGTGTGGATCACGACCAGGCCGGCGCGGGCAATCATCTCGCAGTAATAGGCGCTGCGTCCGGTCATCCAGGTGTTGGCGAGGCAAACAAGGGCGAGGCCGTTGGCTTCCGCTCGCTCAATTGTCGCCTGGGTGGCGCGGTAGGCCGCAATCATGCCGTTATTGTTGCCGCCGTCGAGCATGGCCGTTGGCCCGGTCTCCCGCAGCACGGCGACAGGCCGGCGCGGCCGCTTGAACTGCGGGGCGTCGACGACGTTCAGAAGCTTCGGAAGGCCGGAATACTCGTAACCGCACAAAGCCGCGTCCAACACGTGGTCCGTCAGGATCCACGCGTCGTCCTCGTCATAGCCGGCGCCCCGCATTGCCGCCTCGCCGAGCGCGCGGGCTTGGGCGACCGTCATCCGGATGCGGTCTTCGGCCGTCTCGTCGGTCATCTTCACATCCCCGATATCACTGTTGGTCTTCGCGGTACGCTGTCTCGCGATGGTTGCAGCGAGGCGCGTCGCGTAGCTTGCCAGTACATCACAAGACAATCGTCCCTGCAAATTGGAAGGGGTCATGCCGCCACGTGTCCCATGACAGAGGGGAATTGGTAACCCTTGGAGGAACAGATACCAAGTCAGGCTGCCTGTCTGCCGCGTTATCCCAGCCTGTTCCTGCGATCCCGGCGAGTGTCGGTGCCGGGTGGACTGTGCCCGCGTGCCGCGGGTTCGGCATGATCTTTGCTATGCGACTGCCAACACGCTGCGGAGCAAGGCCATGTCGGACATCCATGTGGCTCGGGGTTGCACTTCGCAGTGCCCTCGCAGATGGTCTGTCGATGGCATTGGACAGGTTGGTTTGGTAGGGCGGAACCTTGTTTATATCGGGCGGCGACAGCATGTGAGGCAGGTGTCAACAAATCGATCATAGGTCGGACGCCCGACCCGGAGGGGCGAGTTACGGCCTCGGATCCACACCATGATAGGTATTTTGAATGCAGGCTCCCGAATCGGCGAGTATGTGCTAGGAATTCTGAGAGAACAAAGGCAGACTCGGCCGGATCGGATTTTCGGTCCTCATCGGTATGTAGCGCGGAAACCATGAAACACACGCCAGCACTCGAGCCTGCTCAGGAGGCCGCGCAAGATCTGCTGGCATTCGCCAACGGGTACCGCTTTCATACCGTGTTGGCGGACCCGCCGTGGCAGTTCCAGAATCGCACTGGCAAGATGGCGCCAGAGCATCGACGACTGTCCCGATACAGCACCATGACGCTTGCTGACATTGCCGCCTTGCCGGTCGCCCAGATCGTTGAGGAACCGGCCCATTTGTACCTTTGGGTCCCGAACGCGCTGCTGCCACAAGGGTTGCAAGTGTTGAGTGCATGGGGCTTCGAATACAAATCGATGGTCGTATGGCACAAAATCCGCAAGGATGGAGGGTCGGACGGGCGCGGGGTAGGATTCTATTTTCGGAATGTCACGGAGACAGTATTATTTGGTATCCGGGGCAAGAATGCCCGTACACTTGCCCCCGGCCGACGTCAGGTGAATTTGCTCGCAACCCGGAAGAGGGAACATAGCCGTAAGCCGGATGAGCAATATCCGATCATTGAGGCTTGCAGTCCCGGACCATTCATCGAGTTGTTCGCGCGGGGCGCTCGCCCGGGGTGGGCGGTTTGGGGCAACCAAGCGGACGAGTCATATAAGCCGACCTGGGCGACGTATCGCCATAATTCGCAGCAGCCATCGTTGGGTCTGATCAGTGGTGATTAGTGGGGGCTGATAACACGGTGCAACGTGCTGGATGTGGTGACAGCGCCGATCGACACGGCCGTCCATTCATAACCGACCTCAAGATAGTACCGTATACCGCCCCCGGGGAAAATCAGGCCAAGTGGGATCGAAATCATGGGTCTTCGTCATCCTCATGGTCCTCATTCGTATTGGAATTGCCGCGAAATTTGGTGGATTTTTTAGTTTCCTTCTCGGCGGCTATTCGAGCCTGTAGAGCCGCGAGCGCGTTCGGGCCATCGTCCAGAAAATTCGACGGACGAATTGCAAAGGTTAGAATGGGACAGCCTCCACCGCCGCCGCCTTCAATCTTTGGCCACAGCTTTTCATGGTGGGTAGTCGCCTTTCCGTAAGACGCCCCTTTGCCAAATCTCTTGAATATCTCTTGCAACTCCCACGACCGGGTGATGATGATGCCGACCTGAATAGCCCTCAATTCGAACAGAAGGCGGAAATTATTGAGATCTCGATCGAAGAAGGGGTCCTTGTTGTTCCATTCCATTTCCACCGCTACGCCACCCTTCAAGCAATCCACAGCATGTGTTGGACTGTCGGTCTTCTGTTCATCGACCATGATGGATGTCGCGAAGCCCTTCTCCTGCCATCCCTTCGCATAGAAGGCGGTATCGATCCGACGGCTGATCAGCGACCGATTTCCTCCTCCAACGAGTATCTCTGACTTCAGCAACTGAAACCCACGCAACACGGCCTGAATATCATCCCACTCGACGGGACAGGCTGTAACGAGCACGCCGGTCGCATTGCGCCACTCCTTGACGTGGTACCGCTCACAGATATCCGGTGGAACAAGATGGATCGTGGACATAGGCACCAGTTTGACGGAGAGATACTGCCGTGGTGGGTTTGGATGTCGCCCATCCCTGCTCCAGGCATGGGGCCGCAAATCCAGCGTTTTTCGTCGGTGACAGGGCTATATCCCTGTCCTAGCCGACTTACTCTGTCGAGAGAGGTTGATCGGCCTTCAAAGAGAAGACCGGCCAGCCCGGAATCCCGACCTACCGACCCACAAACACCGGCCGGCGCTTCTCCATGAACGCCGTCCGGCCTTCCTTGTAATCGGCACTGTTGAAGCAGATCTCGCCCATCTCCTTCACCGCCGCCATGTTGCGCTGGCTCTCGTCCTTCAGCATCTCATTGATCGTCAGCTTCGAGGTCTTGATCGACAGCGGCGCGTTCTCCGCAATGGTGCGGGCGATTGCCATCACCGTGCTGTCCAGATCCTCGATCGCCACGCATTGGTTGATCAGGCCGATGCGTTCGGCTTCCTTCGCGTCGATCCGGCGCGCGGTGTAGAGGATCATGCGGGCATGCGCCGGCCCCACCAGATCGATCAGTTTCCGGATCGAATCCGAGGCATAGGCCACCGACAGGCGAGCCGCCGGAATGCCGAACTGGCTATCCACCGAGGCGATCCGCAGATCGGTCGCCATGGCAATCGCCAGCCCGCCGCCCAGGCAGAAGCCGCGGATCTTGGCGATCACCGGTTTGGGGAAAGTATTGAACTTGTCCCGGCCCACGCTGGTGATCCGGTCATATTCCCGTTGTGCATCGGCGTTGGAGCGGTTCTTCGCGAACTGACTGATATCCGCCCCAGACACGAAGGCCTTGTCGCCCGACCCGGCCATCACGACGACGCAGACACCGTCATCGGCCTCGAACTCGCCCAGCACCTCGGCCAGCCCGCCCCACATCTCCATCGACATGGCGTTGCGTTTTTCGGGCTGGTTGAACGTGATGAAGCCGATCCCGTCCTGTTTCGAGGCCAGGATCTTGCCGTTGGCGAAGGATGTGGTTCCAGTCGATTCCAGCATCTCAGATCACCCCCTTCGCGCGCATCGCGGCCAAGTCCTCATCGGTGTAGCCGACCGATTTCAGGATTTCCGCCTGATGCTCACCGGCGTCCGGCGTGTGGGCGCGGATTGCCTTGGAGAAGCCCGAGATGTTGATGGCGGACGCCACCACCTCGGCCTCGCCGACATAGGGGCTTTTCATCACCGTTGCCATGCCGAGATGCTTGACCTGCGGATCGGCGAACACCTGGTCAATCGTGTAGATCGGGCCGCAGGGGATGCCATTGGCTTCGAACAGTTCGATCCAGTGGTTCGACGGCTTCGTCTTGGTGATCTCGCCGATCGCCGCATTGATCGCCTTGCGGTCGTTGGAGCGGCCGATCTGGCTTTTCCAGTCCTCCCGCTCCAGCCAGTCCTTGCGCTCAATCGCCTCGCAGAAACGGGCGAACACGCGCGATGAGCTGGCGGCGATGTTGATATGGCCGTCGCTGGTGGGGAACACACCGGTCGGGATGCCGGTTGGATGGTCGTTGCCGGCCTGGCCCGCGACTTCCTTTTCCATCAGCCAGCGGCTGGCCTGGAAGTCGAGCATGAAGATCTGCGCTTCCAGCAAGGATGTCGTGACCCAGCGGCCGACGCCAGTGCGCTCGCGGTCGAAAATCGCCATCATGCAGCCAAGCGCGAGCAGGTTGCCCGCGGTCAGGTCGTCGATCGGAATTCCGACGCGCATCGGGCCGCGGCCGGGTTCGCCTGTGATGGTCATCAGTCCGCCCATGCCCTGGGCGATCTGGTCGACACCGGCGCGGGGGCCGTAGGGGCCGTCCTGGCCGAAGCCTGAGATACTGCCATAGACAATGCGCGGATTGACCGCCTTCACATCGTCATACGACACCTTCAGTCGGTGCTTAACGTTGGCACGCATGTTTTCCAGGATCACGTCGGCGGTTTTCACCAGCTTCATGAACGCGGCATGACCTTCCGGGGTCTTCAGGTTCAAGGTGATCGCGCGCTTGTTGCGGTGCAGATTCTGGAAATCGAAGCCATGCCGGCGACCGGTCACGCCTTCCGCCTCCTCGGTCGGCGGCTCGATCCGGATCACATTGGCGCCCCAGTCCCCGAAGTGACGGACCGCGGTGGGCCCCGCGCGGGCGAGGGTCAGGTCCAGCACCGTGATGCCGTTCAACGGCATACGGGTCTCGCTGGCGGCGAATAGCGCCTTATCGGTCGGGCTTTCAGGCATTCCGGGTCCTCCTGGTGTATTGGCTGCTACTTTCCGCCGCTATCGCCGTACACTCAAGAGGCGACGTGTCAGCCAGGCGGACGGGAGGTGGGCGGGGCCAGGCGCGTGCCGCGATACAGATCCTGCAACCGGATCGTCAGATCGATACTTTCCAGACTGATATCGCCTGCATCGAACGACGCCGGCTCATCGGGCCAGGCGTCGTCGGCCTGCCGTCGCAACAACAGGACGCCGATCCGGCTGCTCTGCACGATCAGGATTTCCCGCAGACTGGGAATGGTTGTGTAGGACCAGATGTTGGTCCAGGTCTCCCGCTGGTTGCTGGGCGAGAGGATTTCGATCGCCAGGATGGCACCCGCAACCGCATGCTCCTCTTGCTCATAAGGCGTGCAGGTCACGGCCAGGTCGGGGATGCGGAAATTGGTCTTGGACCGGACGCGCGGAACGAGGCCGGGGGCCCTGACAACAGTGCAGCGACCGCCGGTTCCGTCGAGATGGGTATCGATCAGACGGGAAAGGCGCGCCTGAATCACCCCATGAGTCCGGCTGGCCGGCGCCATCGCCTGTGCCTCGCCATCGACCAGCTGCCATGTCCTGCAGTCTGGCACGTCCCAGACCACGAACTCCTCGACGGTCATCAGGGGTGGGATGGTCAGGGCGTATGACATGGACGGTTCCGAGCACAATCCGCACTTGGGTGCCACGCACGGCAATCGGGTCAAGGAAAGCAAGCCTTGGGGCGCTGCCCCAGACCCCGCGAGGGCTTCGCCCTTCGAACCCACCAGGGGCACGGCCCCTGTCGAGGGGGCGAAGCCCCTCGCGGGGTCCGGGGCGGAGTCCTGAGGCTTTTCCGACGTGCTTCACGGATGCTTATGGATCGGATCGACCCAGAAAACCGCTTCCGGCTTTTCCACGGGATCGATGTCCAGATTGACCACGACCGCTTCGTTGTCGCTGCGCACCAAGACGCATTCCAGGGTTTCGTCGGTGCTGGCGTTGATTTCCTGGTGCGGCACGTAGGGCGGCACGAAGATGAAGTCGCCGGCTTCAGCTTCGGCGACGAATTCCAGCTTTTCGCCCCAGCGCATGCGGGCCTTGCCGCGCACGACATAGATCACGCTTTCCAGCGCGCCGTGATGATGCGCGCCGGTCTTGGCGTTGGCATAGATGCTGACGGTGCCGGCCCAGATCTTCTGGGCGCCAACCCGGGCTGCATTGATCGCGGCGGCGCGGTTCATGCCGGGTGTCTGCGCGGTGTTGGTGTCCAACTGATCGCCCTTGATCACCCGCACACCGTTCAGGCGCCAGTCGGTCGTACCAGGCGCCGGCGGGGCATCATGGTGAGGATGATCGTGATCATGGGGATGCCCATGGGGATGATCATGGTCGTGGCTATGGCTCATGGCTTGTCTCCACTGGATCGGGGTCACCAGTCTTTTCGCGTGTTCGGGGCGATGGCGAAAGCCCTGGCATCAAGCTCAGGCACGCAAACCCTGGCCAAGAGCCCTGGCACACGAGCCCCCTGGGGCGCAAACCCAGGCGCGAGAGCCCTGGCACGCAAGCCCTGGCGCGAAAGCCCTGGTCAGGCCAAGCGGGGCGGCATAAGCGTGGCGGTCTGGGGGAGGGGCGTGGTGGACGGATTTATCGTGCATGAAATCGCGGCCGATGTGGTTGTGCACGTCACGCGACCAATGCCGGACCTCTCACCGGCGTTGGATCGGGTGGTGGAGCGCCTGTGGCTCACGGCCTGCCATCGCGTCTCGTCGGGCGGCGCCGGGCAGTTGTTCAACGGCCGTGTGTTCAGCGCCGACCGGATCGGCGACTCCGAAATCACCGGTCACATGACGGAGTTTCGCCGGATCGTCGCGCAGATGGACGACCCATTGCTGGCGGAGGCGCTGGGATTGCGCCCGTTGGCCGTGTGCGGTGTGGTGCGCTGCGCGGGTGGCGTCGTGATCGGCCGCCGGCCGGCGGCCGCGGTCTATCAGCCCGGGATGTGGCAATTGCCGCCCGCCGGCAGTGTCGACGCCAACGCGCTGCGGCCCGACAATCGCATCGATCTGGCCGGGCAGATCCTGGCCGAACTGCATGAGGAACTGGGGCTGTCGCCCACCATGGTCAGCGCCCCCCGCCCTATCTGCATCGTGGAGCATCCAGGCAGCCGCGTGTCGGATCTGGGGTTGGCGATGACCACGCGCCTGGACGCGGAAACGATCCGTGCGACCCACCGGGCGAGCGGCAATACCGAATACGATCCGCTGTTGGTGGTGCCAGAGGCCGAGCTTGGCACGTTCGTTGCGTCGGCGGGGGCCGATCTGGTGCCGCCGGCACGGGAGTTTCTGGCGCGCCTGGGGCTGCTGCCTTACGGGCTCTCTCCGCCGACTGGGCCATAGAAGATCACCCAGGTCGCGAAATCGTCTGAGAAATCCTCGAATCGGTGCGGGACATGGGCGGCGACGAACAAGGCGTCGCCGGGTTTGAATGCCACTCTCTCTTCCCCACGCCGGAACCATCCGGAACCGGAGACCACCACATAGATCTCATCCTTGTCGTGCGGCGTCTGCGGATCGTGTCCCGGTGGCGAGTACCATCGCAATTCCATGCTGCCGTGACGCAGCATCAGGGCCGATAGGCGACCCGGTTCCAATGCGGTGGCGCCGGCCGTGTCTCGGCTGATCAATGCGGGGGCGGATTGTGACAAGGCGATTCTCCCATTCCTGTGTGTCGTTGGCTTCGGACGTTCGCCTCCATCGGCGGCCAGACGAGCCGGATCCAGGGTCGTGATGGATACATCGGATCGACGGAAACCGTTCATCGGGTGGGCCCGAGGTAGACCAATATCGGCGACCGCGCGAGGCTGGGGATAACGGAGGTCCGGTGTCCGGGGCGATGGGCGAAAACACGTTCGCTCGTGCTCGGTTTGGCGCGGTCGCGGCCTGCCATCCCCAAAGCCGCATCACTCCCCGATCAAACCGTTGGCTGTCCTCAGCGCCCGCCACCGCGCGACATGACGTTCATGCTCCTCCCGGGTCCGCGAGAACGCATGCCCACCCAGCCCATCCGCCACGAAATACATTGCATCCGTCTGTGCCGGGCGTGCCGCGGCCCGCAGGCTGGCAACCCCTGGGGAACAGATCGGGCCCGGTGGCAACCCTCCATGCCGATACGTATTATACAAATCCCCTCGCTCCAGATCCGCTCGGCTTAATTTCCGGTTCAGGACCCCGGAGCCGCCGCTGGCCGCATAGACTACCGTCGGATCGGCCTGCAATCGCATCCCGATCTGCAACCGATTGAGATACACCCCGGCGACCAGGGCGCGCTCGTCCGCTTTGGCGGTCTCACGTTCCACGATGCTGGCCAGGATCAGCAACTCTCGCGGCGATCCCAATTTGAGCTCCGGCGCCCGGTCGGCCCAGGCGGCAGCCAGTTCCCGCTCCATCGCCTGGCGCGCTCGCAGCACCAGCGCGGCACGGGCGGTTCCACGTTCATAGGTATAGGTTTCGGGGAGGACGCTGCCTTCCTCGATGGCATCCACGGTCCCGGCGGCAGCCTCGGCCGCGTTGAACAGGGCGGCGATCTGCCTGGCTGTCAGACCTTCCTGGATGGTCAACCGGTGTTCGACCGGGCGTGCGGTGCGCAGGATGGCCAGGACCTGCCGGGGGGATACTTGTGCCGGGAAGGTGAACTCCGCCGCGCGCAGTTTCCCCGCATCGCGACTGAGCCAGGCGAACAGGCGAAATTGGAACGGGTCGACGATGACCCCGGCCTCGGCCAGCAGATATGCGACATCCATCGTGCTGCCGGGTAGCACGACCAGGTCACGGGCTTCGGTCAAGGGGCCCGGGCGGTCCGGGGTGACGTGCAGCCAGTAGGCGCCACCGAGCGCCGAACCGATGGCGGCCAGTACCACGATGGCAAGCGCCGCGACCACCCGGCGATGCCACGATGCGCGCACTGGCGTAGCTTCGGGAGCGGATCCGATTTCCGACGGGGCTGTATCGGTGGTGGCTGCCGGCGTCGGCAGATCGGATGATGGTGCCTCGGCGGGGCCGTCGGCGATGGTGGGGCCGGGGCCGGTGGGGCCGGGGCCGGTGAGGTCGAGGCCGGTGAGGTCGAGGCCAGTGGGGGTGGGGCCGGGGCCGGGGCCGGTGGGGCCGGGGCCGACGGCGCCGGGGAAGGTGACATTGGGCGACGCCTCAGCGTGTTCCTCGGGCGCCCGGAGCGCCACCGGCGCGGCCCGGTCGGTCATAACCCTTGGCTCTCCCGACACGGGCCTCGCGCCGGCAGGTTCCTTCGCCGGTGCCTGGTCAGGCACCGGCGCCGTGGCGCCGGGAGCCGCCGGAGAGTCCGGGGGCTCGGAGCCTCCGGCCGCTCGTGATGGATCAGGCGGCGGCGCGGAAGATGACAGACGCGTTGGTCCCGCCAAAACCGAAGCTGTTCGACAGAGCGACGCGAATCGGCCGTTCCTGCGCGAACTTGGCCACCCGATCGATCACGCTAGCCTGGCTGGGTTCGTCCAGGTTCAAGGTGGGTGGTGCGACCCGGTCGCGGATCGCCAGGATCGAGAAAATCGCCTCGATCGCGCCGGCCGCCCCCAGCAGATGTCCCGTGGCCGATTTCGTCGACGACATGGCCAGCCCGTTTGCGGCATCGCCGAACAGACGCTCCACCGCCCCCAGTTCCAGATCGTCCCCCAGCGGTGTCGAGGTTCCGTGGGCGTTGACATATTGGATGTCGGAAGGGCTGAGCCCGCCATTTTTCATCGCCGCGCGCATGGAGCGGAACGCGCCGTCGTGGCCTTCCGCCGGTGCGGTGATGTGATAGGCGTCACCGGACATGCCGTAGCCGGCGACCTCGGCATAGATTTTGGCGCCACGCTTCTTCGCGTGCTCATATTCTTCCAGCACGACCACGCCGGCGCCTTCGCCCATCACGAAGCCGTCGCGATCCTTGTCCCAAGGGCGGGACGCCACGACAGGCCGGTCGTTGAAGCTGGTGGACAGCGCGCGGGAGGCACAGAAGCCGGCGATTCCCAACTCACACACCGCGGCTTCGGTGCCGCCGGCGACCATCACGTCGGCGTCGCCCAGCATGATCAGGCGCGCAGCGTCGCCGATCGCATGGACGCCGGTCGCGCATGCGGTGACGGCCGAGTGGTTGGGGCCTTTCAGCCCGTATTTGATCGACAGATGACCCGATGCGAGGTTGATCAGCGCCGAGGGGATGAAGAACGGCGAGATCCGGCGGATCTTCCCCTGCGAGATCAGCAGTGCGGCCTCGGCGATGGTATTCAGGCCGCCGATTCCGGATCCGATCATGACGCCCGAGGCGCATTGGTCTTCCTCGGTCTCCGGCAACCAACCTGAATCCTCGACGGCTTCCGATCCGGCGACCAGGGCCAGATGGATGAAACGATCCATCTTCTTCTGGTCCTTGATCGGGATCCACTCACCGATATCGAGCTTATTGTCCGCCTTGGTGCCTTGCGGCACCTGCCCGGCGATCTTGCAAGGCAAATCCTTCGTATCGAACGATTGGATGGACGTAATTCCCGATTCGGAGTTGATCAGGCGCCGCCATACGTGCTCGACCCCAATCCCCAGGGGACAGGCGATCCCCATGCCCGTCACCACAACACGGCGCATCGCTGCAGCCCCTCTCGCGCGTTACTGAATCAGGCCTTGCCTTGCTTTTCGATGTATTCGATCGCGTCCTTCACGGTGGCGATCTTTTCCGCCGCATCCTCGGGGATTTCGACGTTGAAGGCTTCCTCGAACGCCATCACAAGCTCGACGGTGTCCAGGCTGTCGGCGCCGAGATCGTCGATGAACGACGCTTCCGGGGTAACCTTGCTCTCCTCAACTCCCAGATGCTCAACCACAATCGCCTTGATCTTGTCTGCAATATCGCTCATCGGCTCCACAACTCCCACGCTAAGGTCCCGTATTTCGAACATCGCCCTGGCTGAACATCGACCTGCTTGAAGATCGGCAGGGCGGGTGCCGGTCCATGAAGCTGGCCCGCTTCGGACGTACTCCGGGCCGCTTAGCATGGTTTCCACCCCCTAGAAAGGCCGAGCGGCCTGGTCAGGCTTGCTCAGGTCATGGCCATGCCGCCATTGACGTGGAGTGTGGCGCCAGTGACCCACCCTGCCTCATCGGAAACCAGATATGTGACCGCCGCGGCGACGTCCGCGGGCTGTCCCAGACGGCCCAGGGGAATCGAGTCGGAAAGCTTGGCGCGCTGTGCCTCGTTCAGCGACTCGGTCATCGCGGTGACGATGAACCCGGGTGCGACCGCGTTCACGGTGATCCCGCGGGAGGCGACTTCCTGCGCCAGCGCCTTGGTCATGCCGATCAGGCCGGCCTTGGCGGCGGCGTAGTTGGCCTGGCCGACATTGCCGGTGACACCAACGATGCTGGAGATATTGACGATCCGCCCGGCTCGCCGGCGCACCATGCCGCGCAAGCTGGCGCGCGCCAGGCGAAACGGGGCACTGAGGTCGACATCCAACACGGCCTGCCAGTCGGCGTCACGCATCCGCATGGCGAGCATGTCGCGGGTCATCCCGGCATTGTTGACCAGGATATGCAGCGGTCCGGCGGCGGCTTCCGCGGCCTCTATCAATTGGTCGGGTTCGGCGGCATCGCGCAGATCGGCCGGGCAGACATGGGCGCGTTCCCCCAGTTCCGCCGCCAGCGCGTCCAACGCGTCGCGTCGTGTGCCGGAGAGCGCGACCGACGCGCCCTGGCCATGCAGGGCGCGCGCGATGGCGGCGCCGATGCCGCCGGAGGCACCGGTGACCAGTGCCGCCTTGCCGTCGAGCCGGAACATCACCGCCTCCCTTACAGAAGTTTCAACATCGCCTCGATCTCCGCCGGCGTGGCGGCCGCCGCGCCGTTGGCTTCCGGGGCGATTCGCTTGATCAGACCGGTCAGTACCTTACCCGCGCCGAGCTCCAGAAAGCTATCGACGCCGAGATTGGTCATGGTGTTGACGCATTCGCGCCAGCGCACGGTCGCGGTCACCTGTTTGACCAACAGGTCGCGGATGTCGGGCGGGCTCATTTCCTTGTTGGCGGAGACGTTGGCGACCAGCGGCACCAGGGGGCGCAGCGGCATGGTCTTGGTCAGGGCTTCAGCCATCGCATCGGCGGCGGGGGCCATCAGGGCGCAATGGAAGGGGGCAGAGACCGGCAGCAGCATGGCGCGCCGGATCCCCTTGGTCTTGGCAATCTCCACTGCCCTTTCGATCGCGGTGCGATGGCCGGAGATCACCACCTGGCCGCCGCCATTGTCGTTGGCGGGCTCCACGATTTCAGTCTGCACGGGATCGGTGTCGGGCACCGGCGCTGCCTCCGCGCAGATTGCCTCGGCCTGTGCCATATCGGCGCCCAGCAGGGCGGCCATGGCACCCATGCCGGCTGGAACGGCCTTCTGCATGCTCTGGCCGCGCAGTTTCAGCAGTCGGGCCGCGTCTTGGATCGAGAACGCGCCGGCGGCAGCCAAAGCGCTGTATTCGCCGAGGGAGTGCCCCGCAACAACGATCGCCTTGTCGCGCAGGCTGAAACGGCCCTCCGCTTCCAGGACCCGCAACACGGCCAATGAGTGAGCCATCAGGGCGGGTTGGGTGTTCTCGGTCAGGACCAGCTCTTCGCCCGGCCCTTCGAACATCAGTTTCGACAGCTTCTGTTTCAGGGTCTCATCGACTTCCTGGAACACTTCCCGGGCTGGTGCGAAGGCGGCCGCGAGGTCGCGCCCCATGCCGACGGACTGGCTGCCCTGGCCTGGGAAGATGAAGGCATGAACGGGCATGGATTGGCTCCAGCAATGGCGCTTCGACTGGGGACGGTGGAAAGTGCCAGGATGGCGGCGGGGCGTAGCGAGGCTTCCTGGGGCTGTCAAGAAAGGCTGGTGCCTAATGTTCCGATCGCGACAGATGGGGCCGGCCTGTCGCGTGAACCGGAACGGCGCATGTCGGCCTCGGCGGGGTCCGGGAGACACACCCTGATCGGGGGCGGGCCGGACTCCTGCCAGCTACCCGTCGGTATGGATCATTGACGAGTGGCCGGGACCCGTGGATACGTGCCGCCCAATGACATCGTGAGCGTGCAATCGTTCGATCCGCATGGGGGGTGACACAATGTTAAAGCGCCTGCTCTCGGTTATCTCGCTCGTCCTGGCTGCTTGCCTGGGCCAGGCTCAAGCCGCCGACGAGACGATCAAGATCGGCTATGTCGACCCGCTGTCTGGGACCTTCGCCCAGCAGGGTGACGCCAGCCTGAAGCACTTCGCCTACCTGTTTGACCGGATCAACGCCGAGGGCGGCGCATTGGGCAAGAAGTTCGAAATCGTGCCCTACGACAGCAAGCTCCAACCAGCCGAGGCGCTGATCGCGCTGAAGAGCATCACCGACCAGAACATCCCGTTCATCATGCATTGCGCCGGGTCCAACGTCGCGGCCGCGCTGATCGACGGCGTCTCCAAGCATAACGCCCGCAATCCGACCAACCGGGTCATTTATCTGAATTGCGGTGCGCTGGCGTCCGATCTGACCAACGAACAATGTGATTTCTGGCACTTCCGCTTCGATGCCAACACCGGCATGCGGGCCGAGACCCTGGTGCGCGGCCTGCCACAGACCTTGCAATCGGTCTATCTCGTCAACCAGGACTACCTGTTCGGCCAGACCTTGCAGAAGGAAACCAAGCTTTATCTCGGGAAGCTGCGGCCCGACATCAAGATCGTGGGGGAGGAGCTTATTCCCCTCGGCCGAGTGAAGGATTTTTCGCCGTACATCACCAAGGTGAAGGCCAGCGGCGCGCAGGTGTTGATCACTGGCAACTGGGGTCCCGACCTGAACCTGATGATGAAAGCCTCGGTCGAGGCTGGGCTGGACCTGGCCTATTACACCTACCTGGCCCATGTGGTCGGCGGACCGACCTCGGTTGGCGCCATGGGTGAGAATCGCCTGTTCACGGTCACCGAATTCCATCCCAACGTGCCCTCCGAACAAAAGAGCGCGGAAGGGGAGGCGTTCGTCGCTAACTGGCGCAAGTCGCATGACTTCGACCTGTTCCAGATGAATAACTACGCCCTGCTGAAGATGCTGGCCGCGGCGATCAACCAGGCCGGCTCGACCGATGCGCTGAAGGTGGCTCTCGCGCTGGAAGGCCAGACGGTCAAGGACATGATGGGGCACAACTACATCATGCGAAAAGAAGACCATCAGATGCTGGAGCCGCTATATGCCGCTCAGTTCGTCAAGGACGTCAAATACGATTCGGAAAAGACCGGGTTCGGCTGGAAAACCGTCACGGCGGTGGAAGCGGAGAATCTGGCGCAACCCACCGTCTGCAAAATGAAACGGCCCGCGTCATAGCGATCGGTTCCTGACAGGCTTCTCCCGGCAACCCGAACCCAGGCCTTACAAGACCTATGGAGATCATCCTCGTTTCCCTGCTGAACGGGCTTGTCTACGGCATGCTGCTGTTCATGCTCGCCAGCGGCCTGACCCTGATCTTCAGCATGATGGGCGTGCTGAATTTCGCGCATGCCAGCATCTACATGATCGGGGCCTATCTGGCGTTCGAGATCAGCCGCTCGGTGGGCTTCCTGCCGGCGCTGATCCTGGCCCCGATCCTGTGTGGCGCCATCGGGGCGGCCATCGAGATCTGGGGCCTGCGCCGGGTCCATCATAACGGCCATATCGCGGAACTTCTGTTCACCTTCGGGCTGGTGTTCATCATCCAGCGTGGCGTGCAGATGATCTGGGGCATGCTGCCGATGCCCTATCGCGTGCCGCCGTCGCTCGATTTCCCGCTGTTCACGCTCTATGGCGCGAATTTCCCCGCCTATCGCGGGTTCATGCTGCTGATTTCGGCAGCGATGCTGCTGGCGATCTGGTTGCTGCTGAAGAAGACCCGGGTCGGACTGATCATCCAGGCCGCCTTGACGCATCCGAACATGGTCAGTTCCCTCGGTCATAACGTGCCGATGGTGTTCACCGGCGTATTCGCCGGTGGATGCGCCCTGGCCGGGTTGGCGGGTGTGATCGGCGGCAACTACCTGACCACCGAATCGAGCATGGCCGACGCGATGGGCCCCATCGTCTTCGTCGTCGTCGTGTTTGGCGGTTTGGGTTCGCTCGCTGGCTGCTTCATCGCCTCGATCATCATGGGGATGATCCAGACCTTCGCGGTGGTGTTCGACTATACCATCGCCGACATGTTCAGTCCGTTTTTCAAGATACCGGAGATGGACACGCTGCTGGGTGAAATCCTGACCGTGCCGATGTCGCGCATCGGGCCGTTGCTGCCCTATGCGATGATGATCCTGATACTGCTTATCCGGCCGCGTGGCCTGCTGGGGACCCGAGACACATGAGCGACGCGGCCCGTTCCATTTCGGCGGCGAAGCCCCGGCGCGCCGGTTCGGCCATGACCTGGCTCTGGGTGCTGGGTCTGGTGTTGGCGATCGCGCTGCCGTGGTTCTTCTATGATTTGGCGAAGGCGCGTCATTCCGGCTTCATGGTCTCCATGTTCAGCCAGGCAGGGATGATGATCATCTTCGCGCTGTCCTACAACATGCTGATGGGCCAGGCGGGATTGCTGTCATTCTGCCATGCCGTGTTCTTCGGCTTTGGCGGCTATGTCTGCATCCATGCCCTGACCGGGGCGTCCAACGGCGCCTTCCCGGTGCCCATGGAAGTCATGCCCCTGTTCGGCGGTCTGGCCGGCATGGCATTGGCCATCGTCTTCGGCTTCATGGCGACCAAGCAACGCGCCACGGCTTTCGCCATGATCACCCTGGGGATCGGCGAGTTGATGGCCACCGCTGCGCTGATGTTTCACCATTTCTTTGGCGGCGAGGGTGGCATCACCTCTGACCGGATGATCGACCGCAGTCTGTTCGGCCTGAGCTACGGGCAGTCAATCGAAGTCTATTACCTCATCGTGTTCTGGACCATGCTCTCGGTCATCGGCATGTTCTTCCTCACCCAAACCCCGCTCGGCCGCATGGCAAATGCCTGCCGCGACAATTTTGAGCGGGCGCAGTTCGTCGGTTACGACCCCAAGATCGTGCGCTTCATCCAGTTCTCGCTGTCTGGGCTGTTCGCCGGGATTGGCGGCGCGCTGTATGCGATTTCGTATGAGATCGTGACCTTCGACTCGATGGCCGGGCCGCTGTCGGCCAACGCGCTGCTGATGGCTTATATCGGCGGCAGCACGGTGTTCGCCGGTCCGATCCTGGGCGCTGTGCTGATTACCCTGCTGCAGAGCGGCGTCAGTCTGCTGTCCAACTCCTGGCTGGTCTATGTTGGCGTGCTGTTCATCACCATGGTGACCTTCGTGCCGGAAGGCATCGCCGGCATCATCATGTCGCATGGCCCCATCCGGAAGGCGGGGAAACTGGGGCGTCTCGCTGTGCCGTATGTGCGCATACTCGTGCCCGGCCTGATCATGGTGCTGGGCTTTGTCTGCCTGGTGGAGCTGGTGTCGTTCCAGACCATCGGCGCCGCCCAGGGCAAGAAGTTGGTCCTGTTCGGCAACCCCATCGATATCGCGTCCAACATCCCATGGGCGATCGCGATCGGAGGCCTGATCATCGGCGGCATCTGGCTGCGGTTTGAGGCGGTCGCGTTCGGCCGAGTCTGGGATGAAATCACCGCGGAATTGAAGCGCGTGGAGGCTCGGACATGAGCGGGCAGGCAGTCAGCCTCCGCGATGTGCGGAAGAATTTCGGCGCAACGGAAATCATTCGCGGCGTCACCCTGAACATCGCGCAGGGGGAGCGGCACGCCATCATCGGCCCCAACGGTGCCGGCAAGACGACCCTGTTCAACCTGATCAGCGGACGTTTCCCGATCACCTCGGGCGAGATCGTATTGAACGACACGCGTATCGACACGTTGCCGCCGCACCGGATCAACCGGATGGGGCTGTCGCGCAGCTTCCAGATCACCTCGATCTTCCACAGGCTGACGGTGTTTGAGAACCTGCGTTGCGCCCTCCTATGGAGCATGGGATATCGCTATTCGTTCTGGTCCCCGCTGTGGCGGCAACGCGCGCTGAACGAAAGGGCGGAGTTCCTGATGGAGGATCTGAACCTTGCCAGCCGGCACGATACCCCCGCCGGGCTGCTGTCCTACGCGGAGCAGCGGGCGCTGGAAATCGGCATGACCATCGCCGGTGGTGCCTCGGTGATCCTGCTGGACGAACCGACCGCGGGCATGAGCAATACCGAAACCGACTACGCGATGGACCTGATCCGCCGAGTGACCCAGGGCAAGACGTTGGTGATGGTGGAGCACGACATGAAAGTGGTGTTCGATCTGGCGGATACGATCACCGTGCTGGTGTATGGTCAGGTCATCGCCTCGGGCGCGCCGGAAACGGTGCGGGCAAGCCGAGCGGTGCAGGAAGCGTATTTGGGAGCGCTGGAAGAATGATGCTGGAAGTCCGCGACCTGCATGCGTTCTATGGCCAAAGCCATATCCTGCATGGTGTCGACCTCAACGTCGACGAAGGTGAAATCGTCAGTCTGCTCGGCCGCAACGGCGTTGGCCGGTCGACGACCTGCAAGGCAATCATGGGACTGGTGGCGCCTCAGGGGCATGTCCTCTATCGCGGCAAGGACCTGGCCGGGTTGCGCAGCGACCTGGTGGCGCGAGCAGGGATTGGCTACGTGCCGGAAGACCGGCAGGTGTTCCCCACCTTGACGGTGCGGCAGAACCTGGAACTGGGCCTGAAGAAGGCCGGAAAGTTCGGCCGCTGGACCTTCGACGACGTGTATCGGCTCTTTCCGAATCTGGCCGCGCGGCAGAACAATCCCGCCGGCGTGCTCTCGGGCGGGGAGCAGCAGATGCTGACCATGTGCCGTACCCTGATGGGCGATCCGGACCTGGTCCTGATCGATGAGCCGACCGAGGGGCTGGCGCCATTGCTGGTCGAGCAGGTGGCTGTGCTGCTGGCGGAGATCGCCAGCCGGGGCGTTGCGATCCTGCTGGTGGAGCAGAAGTTGACAATCGCTTTGAAGATTTCTCACCGGCTGTACGTGATGGGACACGGCAAGATCGTGTTCGAGGGGACCCCGGCCGATCTGGCGGCCGCGCCAGAGATCCGGCAGGAATGGTTGGAGGTCTGAGGCGGATCTCCGCCGGCGGGTCGGGCCGCGCGGTCCAGGTCGATATCGCAACCCACGGATCATAAGTCTGGATTGGGTCCATTCAGCATCCAGGTCGGCCGGTGCCGTCCGCGTCGTCGCCGCGTGCAATGTGCGGTTGCCGATCGGATGATCTGCGTGCGGTGATCGCCCGAGGCTTGGCGCCAACGACCCTGGTAACGCCGCGTCCGTGATAAACAGGTCTGATATGGCGATCCAATCGTACGAGCGAGGCGGCGGCCGCGCGTTCGACGCCGGGCGACGAAACATGTCGCGGTATGAATCTCGCCAGGGACGGTCGTTCGTCGACGGCGGTATGGAATGGCTCAGCCGCCCGTTGATTTTGATCAACGATGCCGATGGTAGGCGATGCTTGCATAACCTGCTCGGATGACATCCAAATGTGGCTGTTCGCCGGTAGGAGCCAACTGGATACGACGGAAGGCAAACTCCATGAGATCATATCAGTTTCTCGCCATGGCACTCGCGGGTACGCTCAGCATCGCCGGGTGCACGGAAGGCAACCCTGCATACACCGTTGATGGGTACGCCAGCTTCGCGGACAAACCAGGTTGCCCGGGATTTTCGATGCATGTTGCACGTAGTGGCAATGTGTTGGGTGGATCTGCGATGCGCGATGGCGTCTCCAAGTTGAGTAACATATCCGGGGCGGTCGATCGCCTCAATCGGTTCAGGTTCACCATGACGCCGGTCGATGCGGGCGCACCGACAGGCGTGATGGAAGGGATCATTGCCCCGGCTGCCGGGACCGTGACCGGTACTCTCAGCGGGGCAGGCTGCAACGACGGGCCAGTTCTGCTGCGATTCGCACCAAGAAATATGGGCCTGGGCGGGAGCGGCTAGAACCGGTCACCGACGGCGACGGTCGGCTCTCAGGTCCGATCGCGCCGAGCTCCCTGGAGCGTGGTCGGGCTGACCGTCGCCTTGATTGGCAATAACGGTCAGGCTGGTCCGCCAGGCTGCCTGGTCAGACCGGTCCGCCCCCGCTCGAAAGCTCCCAACCCCTGATCGCCGCCGCGACCCGTTCGGCTCGTGGTTCTTCCATGTCCTCAAGGGCTGCCAGAACCGCGGGCATCAGGTCCTTGTGTGTTCGCGCCGTCCGGCCCAGCCGCACGATGACTGTCTCATCCGCGATCGGCGTCAGCGCCGCGATAAGCGCGGGCGTCGGATCGGCCGACAGCGCCACCAGCAATCGGGGCCGAACCTCCTCGCGTCCCAATCGGCCGAGGGCACGGGCCGCCGCGAGCGACACCGTGGGGTGCAGGTCGTCCAGCAGTTCGATCAGCAAGGGAACGGCGGTCGTCGGACCTCCCCACACGCAATCGCAGGCGGCGGCACGCGCCTCCGGGACGTTGTGACGCAGTGCGGCCAACAACGTCTCCGGTGCCAGACGAGCCCCCAGGCGTGCGGCGATCGACAACGCCAGGATCAGGCCCGGTCCCTGGATAGCGAATGTCTCGATCAGACGGCTGACGGCGGCACCGGCCGCGTGGCCCCCGATGGCGGCGAAGGCGTTCAGGGCGGCGGTCTGCTCCGGGATCGGGTGATGCAGGCCGAACCCCTTGAAGCGGCGGCACAACTCTTCCAGCGGTGGAATCGCGGCGGACAATCCTCGGCGCGCGGCCTCGGCCGCGAGCGCCGGCGCTTCGGACAATCCGGCCAAAGGCAGGCGCGCGATCAAGGTCGCATCGTCCAGCGCGTGGGTTTCCAGATCCGGAACGATCGGTGCATCCATCGGTGTCGGCGATGGCGGCGGCATACCGCGCATCGCAAACAGGTCCGGCTGTTCCGGCTCCATTCCGCGCCGATTCCCTCCGGAACCCGATCCCTCTGGCCGATAGGGCAATTTCATGTCACATAGCGATGTCAGGGCGGAAACCGTGGCTTGGCCCCGATCTCCACCTGAGCGGTTAACATAGGGCCGGCGACACAGACCGCGCCCCTGGCGAGGACCCATGAGCCTGATCGAAACCGGCGGCATCGACTGCGATATTCACCCATCGGTGCCGAATCTCAAGGCCCTGCATCCTTATCTGTCCGACCACTGGCGTGACATCATCATCCAGCGTGGGATGCATGAGCTCGATTCCATCTCCTACCCGGTCAATGCCCCGATCAGTGCTCGCCCGGACTGGCGGATGGAGGGCAAGAAGCCTGGTTCTGACCTGCAGATGCTGCGCCAGCACGCGCTGGACCCGTTCCGCACCAGCATCGCGATCGCCAACTGCCTTTATGGCGTGCAACTGCTGTTCAGCGAGGACATGGGTGCCGGCTTCGCCAAGGCGGTCAATGACTGGATGGCAAAGGAGTGGTTGGACAAGGAGCCGCGGCTGCGCGCCTCCATCGTGGTGCCGATCCAGAACCCCGACATGGCCGTGGACGAGATCAACCGCGTTGCTCCGGACAAGCGCTTCGTCCAGGTCCTGATGCTGGTCATGGGCGATATGCCGCTGGGCAAGCGGCACTACTGGCCAATCTATGCCGCCGCCGAAAAGCACGGGCTGCCCATCGGAATCCACGCCGGCAGCGCCTACCGCCACCCGGTCACTCCGGTCGGATGGCCGACCTATTACACCGAGGACTACGCCGCCCAGGCCGCCGCCTTCCAGCAGGGGCTGTCGTCGCTGATCTGTGAGGGCGTGTTTACAAAATTCCCGGACCTGAAGGTCGTGCTGCTGGAATCCGGCTTCACCTGGCTGCCCGCGCATCTCTGGCGCCTGACGAAATTCTGGCGTGGGCTGCGGATGGAGATCCCCTGGGTGGATCGCGCGCCTGCCGAAATCGTGAAGTCCAACGTCCGGCTGACCATCACCCCCTGCGATGGTCCGCCGTCGGAGGAAATGTTCCAGAAGCTGATGGAACACATGGATTCGGACGAATTGCTGTTGTTCAGCACCGACTACCCGCACTGGCAGTTCGATGGGGAGGACGTGCTTCCCCCTGGCTTGTCACGCTCGTTGGTGCGTAAGATCATGATCGATAATCCCCGGGCAACCTATGCCCGTCTGACGGAGACGGTCCAATGAACGTCCAGGTCACTACGCGTCCCACACCGGAAACGGTGAACACGTCGAAGCTCGCCACCGCCGACTGCGACATCCATCCGCAGCGCAGCAACGACAAGGTGCTGCATCCGTATTTGGAAAAGCGCTGGGTCGAACACATGACCACGTTCGGCGCCCGCCCGCGGCAGGCCTACCAGAAGGGGCCGGCCTATCCGAAGGGCCAGCCCAACGCTTCTCGCCGTGACGCATGGCCGCCGGAAGGCGGACGGCCCGGCAGTTCGCTGTCCTTCATGCAGAAGCAGTTGCTGGACGAGAACAACTGCGTCCTCGGCATCCTGAACCCGACCGGCGACAACGGGCAGGCCTACCAGAACCGGGAGTTCGGGGCGGCGGTATGCCGTGCGATGAATGAGTGGATCCTGCATGAGTGGCTGGAGCCGGAGCCGCGGTTGAAGGGCTCCATCGTCGTCCCGTTCGAAGACGCCGATGTCGCCGTCAAGGAAATCGAGCGTTATGCGGCCGATCCGCATTTCGCGCAGGTGCTGATGCTGAACCGCACGGGCGAGCCGCCAGGACAGAAGCGCTATTGGAAAGTGTATGAGGCGGCCGCGGCGGCCAACCTGCCCGTCGGCGTGCACGCGTTCGGCTTTGGCGGCTATCCGGTCAGCGGCTCGGGTTGGCCGTCCTACTACATCGAGGACATGGTCGGCCACGCGCAGTCCTGCCAGACATTCCTGACCTCGATGGTGATCGAGGGCGTGTTCGAGCGGTTTCCGAAATTCCGTCTGGTGCTGATCGAAGCCGGGTTCGCCTGGGTGCCGTCTTTGGCGTGGCGGCTGGATAAATTGTGGAACCGCCTGCGGGTGGAGACACCGCATCTGAAGCGGCTGCCGTCGGAGTACATCCACGAACATGTCTGGTTGACCACCCAGCCCATGGAGGAGCCGGCGAAGCGCGAGCAGGTGCTGGACGCGATCGATTGGATCGGTTGGGACCGGCTGCTGTTCGCGACCGACTATCCGCATTGGGACTACGACGATCCCAACCAGGTGCTGCCGATGCCGGTGAACGAGCAGAAGAAGCGTGATTTCTTCCTGAACAACGCGTTGAAGCTGTACGGTCAGGACTGACATGCGACGGGGCGGCCGTTTCCGGGCCGCCTCCGCGGTGATTGGGAGGGCAGGGGATCCGGGGCCGTTTGGACGTCGAACCGGCACGGGTGAGTTGCAGGCTCGTCCCTGTCACTTGCCCATGGGCCGGTCGGGCACGACCCGCCGGCGTGGATGACCCGTCGTGGCGTAACGACTGGCTGAATATTTCCAGGAAGTTGGCCCGCATATCGCACCCGTGCGTCTGAGGCTCACGTGGCCGGAACAGCGGACCCGTCTTAGCTGCCATGTGACTGAGGGGGGCCGCCGCGCATGTTCATCGACGCCCGGTCCGTTCCTGCCGGCACCTCCATTGACACTGATCTCTGCATCATCGGGGCAGGCGCCGCGGGCATTGCCATGGCGTTGCAATTCCTCGCCGCCGGCTTGCGTGTCGCCTTGGTCGAAGGCGGCGGGCTGGAATACGAGGACGACACGCAATCCCTGTATGCCGGGGCATCGGTGGGACGGTCCTATCCCGGCCTGACCACCACGCGCATGCGGGCGTTCGGGGGGACGACCAATATGTGGGGCGGCTGGTGCGTGCCGCTCGACCCGATCGATTTCGAGCCGCGCGAGGGGCTACCGTACCGGGGATGGCCGTTCACCCGTGCCGAACTCGATCCGTGGTACGAGAAGGCGCACAAGGTGCTGGACCTTGGGCCGTACAACTATCGCATCGGCGACTGGGGGATCCAGACGGATCGCATCCCTGCGCCCTTTGCCGGGCCGCATCTGGTCTGTCGGATGTTGCAGTCCAGCCGGCAGCCCGTCCTGGCCCAGGCCTATGGCAAGGTGCTGGAGCGGGCCGGTCCGGTGACGGTCTATCTGCACGCGAACGCCATGCATCTGGCCGCAAGCGAAACGGGGCGGGCGGTGAGCGGGCTCTCGGTCGCGACCCTGTCCGGCAACCGGTTCACCGTTCTGGCAAAGAAATATGTCGTGGCCGCAGGCGGTATCGAGACGGCGCGCATGCTGTTGGCATCAGGCAATCCTGATGGGCCGGGCCTGGGCAACGAGCACGATCTGGTCGGCCGGTTTTTCATGACCCATCTTGAATACAGCAGCAGCGCCATGGCCATCGCCGATCCGTATACTGATTTTGGCTTCTGCACGAACGAGGAGCTCAAATCCAGCGGCCGGTTCCATGATCCGTTCGGGCTGAAGTTCGTTACTTTCGTGGGCGTCTCCGAGGCGAGCATGCGCCAGTTCGAGCTGCCGAACGCCCGATTCCGATGGACCTACGAGTACGATCCCGCCAAGCAGACCACCGATGCATTTCGGCGGCTTTGGCATGGGCCGTGGAACGGCTCCAGGTTGGACGATATCGGGGCGGTCATCCGTGATCTCAGCGTCGCCGGCGAATACGTGATGCGCAAAACGCTCAGCAAGCCCGCCCTTCTCGTGCGGGGGCTGAATGTGCACATGACCGGCGAACCGCTACCCAACCCGGACAGCCGCATCAGGCTCGGGGATGAGCGCGACGCGTTGGGCATGCGCCGCGTTGTGGTCGACTGGCGACTGACCGCTCAGGACAAACAGAAGGCCTTGGCGTTGCAACGCCTGCTGGGCACCGAGGTCGGCCGTACCGGACTTGGCCGCCTGCGGATCGCCATGCAGGACGATGATGCCACATGGCCGGACGACACCTACGGCGATGAACACCACATGGGCACCACGCGCATGCACGCCGATCCGGCCCTGGGAGTCGTGGATGCCCAATGTCGCGTGCACGGCATGGAAAACCTTTTCATCGCCAGCAGTTCGGTGTTCCCGACCGTGGGCGTGGCAAATCCGACTCTGACCATCGTGGCTTTGGCGCTGCGCCTGGCCGACCACCTCAAGCGGCAACTGACATGAGAGACTCCATACGGAATGATCGACGCGCGGTCGTGGGTGGCCTTGGGGCCGGTCTGCTGCTGGGATTCGCACCGACGGCAGAGGCTGGCGGGGAGAGGGGACGAAGACGCGTCCTCTCTGGTCTGTTCACGGCGTTGCCGTCCGCTCGGGCGATCGGTGCGGCGTATCTGCGATCCTGTGCCGATGACGGGCTGGATGCAGCGACATTGGCCGCGGAGTTACCGGCCGAGGTGACAATGACCGCCTTGCGCGAGACGGTCGCGGCGCGCGTGCGTGACGATTTCGCCACTGCCCGAGTCGTCAACGTGGATGGCTGGCTCCTCGCCCGCACCGAGGCGCGGCTTTGCGCCCTGGCGTATCTGGTGGCGTGATTCCGATCATATGCACAGTCGCGAGATCACGGTGGTCGCACGCCTGGCGTCGTCCGCTCCGGTATATCGCTACCGTGTTGCCATGCGCTGGTGCCTGACGGTCGCGTGGGGCATTATCGCTCGGTGCGCATCCGGGAGGATAGCGGTGCCGTGCGCCCGGCCGGTGGTCGGATGACGCAGTAACCGAACGAGCCGAGGCAATGATCCAACTCCTGGTGGCGTCTTTGGTTTTTGTGAGTGTGCTGGCCGGCGCGATGGTCGGCATGTGGCTGCGTCAGCGGCTTCCCGAACATCACCGCAGCAGCGACTCGCTTGACGCCATCAAATCCATGACCAACATGATTTCCGTCCTCGCGGCCCTGATGCTCGGCCTGCTTGTCACCAGCGTGCGGACCGATTTCGACGCGTTGAACGGCCAGGTTCGAGACTTCGGGGCACAGCTTGTCACGTTGGACAATACGCTTCGGGATATCGGTCCTTCGGCGGATCCCGCGCGCCATCTGCTGCTTGATTACACCAACCGGGTGATCGACAGGATTTGGGGTTCCGAGACAGGCCACCACAAGCCCTTCCTGGCCCGTGGCGCGGACGCGGTGAGCAGCGTGTATGAACGGATCAGTGGTGGCACGGACGTGATCTGGCGCGAACAGGACGAGGCCGCGTCGATATTGGGATCGCTACGGCTGGCCATTGTCGGCCTGGAAACGGCGAATCACGCCTTGCGCGAGAGTGCGTTTCGCGGGGCGGAAACCCTGTTGCAGACACGCGGGATTTTACATGGGCGCACGGCAAGCCCAATTCTGCCGCCGCTCATGCTGTTGCTGACGATTTGGGTTACGGCGGTCTTCATGAGCTTCGGACTCACCGCGCCGTGCAACCCGACGGTCATGACCGCGTTCGTGGTCTGCGCTTTCACGTTGGCCGCGTGCTTCTACCTGGCCGTCGAAATGGACCGGCCGTTTGACGGCTTTCTTACCGTCAGCGGTTTTCCGCTGCGGGATGCCGTTTCTCATATGGTGCGATGACGCAGTCCGGAGCGACGCGTCCCATGGCATCCACCGCCTGCGTCCGGCTTGATCGATTGTTGGTCCACTCGTATAGGCGTTCCAGTCGGGTGGCGGACCCGCAAATGGAAGCGGCGCCAACGAATTGGTCCGCGGAAGGCTGGGCCGTGGGAGGAAGCGCGTTGGTGGCGAACCGTCCTCTTTTTGTGTCTCGCGTCGCATGATGGCGCGCCCGGCTTCGGCATGGCGATGACTCAATCCACGCAGGATCCGCTGATGCGCGTTGTCGGGGTCGAGATGCGGTTCGGCGGCATCGTAGCGCTCGCCGGCGTCAGTTTCGACGTCAATCGCAATGAGATCTGTGGACTGATCGGACCGAACGGTTCCGGCAAGACCACGATGTTCAACTGTATCAGCGGCTTCTACCGCTATACGGAGGGCGACATCGTCTTCGACGGAACCTCCTTGAAGGACCTGCCGCGCCACCGCATGGTCCAGCTAGGGATCGGCCGCACTTTCCAGAACGTGGCGCTGTTCCGCAGCATGACCGTGCGGGAGAACATGCTGGTCGGCTACCACTATCGTGGCCGCACCGGTTTCTTCGCCAATGCGCTGCGACTGCCGAAAACCGTTGCCGAGGAGAGAGAGGCTGGCAAACGGGCCGAACACCTGATCGACCTGCTGGACCTGCGCGCCCAGGCCGACCTGCCGGTGGCTGGCCTGCCATTCGGCTGGCAGAAGCGGGTGGAACTGGGGCGAGCACTGATTTCGGAACCAAAATTGTTGCTGCTGGATGAGCCGGCGGGTGGGTTGAACCATGGCGAGGTCGATGAACTCGGCGAGCTCATCAAGCGCCTGAGTGCGCATTTCAGCATGAGCATCCTGCTGGTCGAACACCACATGAGCCTGGTGATGCGCGTTTGCCACCGCGTGATCGCATTGGAATTCGGCAGTAAGATCGCGGACGGCACGCCCGAGCAGGTGCAGCAGGACCCCGAGGTGATCCGCGCCTATCTCGGCGATGGCGCGGAGGCGGAGCATGCCTGAGACGACAAGGGATGTGATGACCCGGGATGTGATCACCCAGGGGGCGATGACCCGGGAGGCCCCCGTTCTGGAAGTGAAAGGGCTGCATGCGGGCTATGGCGAGGTCCGAGTCCTGCGCGGCATGGATTTCGTGGTCAACACCGGCGGGGTCACCGCGTTGCTGGGGGCCAATGGTGCCGGAAAGACCACCACGTTGCGCGCGATCAGCGGCATGATCCGCTCGACCGGCGACATCCTGTTCGCCGGGGAGCGCATCAACAACCTCGCCACCGAGGTGATTGCCGCCAAACGCGTAGGCCATGTCCCCGACGGGCGAGGCACTTTCATGGAACTCACCGTCGAGGAGAATCTCCGCCTCGGCGCCTATTCGCGGCGCGATGACGCAGAGCCCGACCTGGAACGGGTCTGTCTCTACTTCCCAAAGCTCAAGCAACGTTTCCGCCAGCAGGCCGGCACGCTGTCAGGCGGCGAACAGCAGATGCTGGCGATTGCCCGCGCGCTGATGATCAAGCCGCGCCTGCTGTTGCTCGACGAACCGTCCTTCGGCCTGGCCCCGCTGATCGTACGCGAGATCTTCGAGATCATGCGGCAAATCATCGCGACCGAGCGCACGTCCATCCTGCTCGTCGAGCAGAACGCCTCGCTCGCGCTTACGATCGCCGATATGGCCTATCTGCTGGAAACCGGGCGGATCGTCATGTCCGGTTCGGCCGAGAACATCCGCAAGGACGAGTCCGTGCGCCGATCTTATCTCGGCTATTGATCGTGTCATGACCGAAGGAACCGGCATGCGTCTCGTTATTTGTCTGATCCGATGCCGCGCCGCGGCTTTGATTCGTTAGGGGGCGGCGATGGAAGGCATCCTGCATCAGATCGTCTCTGGCATCGCCACCGGCAGCATCTATGCTTCTATCGCGCTGGCCCTGGTGATGATCTTCCTTGCCACTCACCAGATCAACTTCGCCCAAGGCGAGATGGCGATGTTCTCCACCTACATCGCCCTTACGCTGATCCAGGCCGGCCTGCCTTACTGGGCGGCCTTCCTGATGACCATTGCCTTTTCCTTTGTGATGGGGGTGATGCTGCAACGCATTCTATTGGAGCCGCTGTCCGATGCCCCGGTACTGGCCTCGGTCGGCGTATTCCTCGGGTTGCTGCTGATCTACAACAATGTCGCGGGGTGGCTGTTCAGCTACACGCTGAAGCCGTTTCCCTCGCCATTCGGAACCGGCGATCCGATGCTGGGCGGGATGTTTTCGCGTCACGAACTCGGCTCGACGATTGTCACGATGGTCGTGCTGGTTTCTGTCTGGGCGTTCTTTCGCTTCACCCGGCTTGGCCTGGCGATGCGCGCGGCGGCCTACAACCCGGTGTCCAGCCGCCTGGTCGGCATCCCGGTGGCGCGCATGCTGGCGCTGGGCTGGGGGCTGGCCGCCGGCATCGGAGCCATCGCCGGCATGATGGTGGCACCGATCGTCTTCCTTGACCCCAACATGATGGGGGGCGTCCTGCTCTATGCCTTCGCCGGCGCCCTGTTAGGGGGTATCACAAGTCCGCTCGGCGCCGTGGCCGGCGGCGTCATGATGGGGGTGATCGAGAACCTTGCCGGCGCCTATGTGGTGGGCACGGAACTGAAACTCACCACAGCGCTGGTCATCATCGTCGTCGTGCTGGTGTTCAAGCCATCCGGTCTGTTCGGCAAGACCCTGGCGAGTCGGGTGTAGACCATGCCGACTATCTCTCCCACTCTCGGCAAGGTGTTGTTCGTCGTGGCCGCGGCGATTGTGCCAATGGTGTTCGCCTCCGGGTATCAGTTGTTCCAGCTCACGATGGTCGTTATCTACGCGCTCTCGGTGCTGGGCAAGAACCTGGTCACCGGCTATGGCGGACAGGTGTCCCTCGGTCAGGGCGCGTTCTATGCCGTCGGCGCCTATACCGCCGCAATCATGATGGACCAGTGGGACGTACCTTACTGGGCCACCCTGCCGGTGGCAGCCATCACCAGCGGTGCGGTTGGACTGATGCTCGGTTTGCCGGCGCTGCGCCTTGGCGGCCTCTATCTCGCGTTGGTGACGTTCGCGCTGGCTGTTTCTGTACCGCAATTGTTGAAATACAAGGCCTTCGACGGTTACACCGGTGGCGTGCAAGGCATCGTCATCAGCAAGCCCGATGCGCCCTTCGACCTGCCGCTGAATGCCGACCAATGGGTCTATCTGTTTACGCTCGCGGTCGGTGTCGTCTTCTTCATCGCGACGAGCAATCTGGTGAACTCGCGCATCGGGCGCGCATTAAAGGCGATCCGCGACCAGCCGTTGGCCGCCGAGGCGATGGGCATCGAACTGGCCCGCTACAAGACACTGACGTTCGGCACCGGCGCCATGCTGACCGGCGTCGGCGGTGCGTTGTCGGCGGTCGCCGTCGGGTTCGTTTCGCCCGACAGCTTCTCGATCACGCTGTCGCTGACCTTGTTCGTCGGCATGGTGATCGGCGGCGCGGCGTCGATCTCGGGCGCCATCTATGGAGCGCTGTTCATCCAGTTCATTCCGAATATCGCGGAAGTCATTTCCAAGGCCGTGCCCGGGGTGATCTATGGCGCCATCCTGATCGGCTTCATGTTCTTCGCACCCGGAGGGATCGCCTCGGTGATCGCCAAACAGCGCCAGCGGCTGTTGACGGCGAAGCCCGTTGGCAGCCGCAGAGGCACGCCCTAGACTGACGTCGTGCCCCGCGGAGCCGTGCGCCGTGTGCGACCGCCATCACCAACAATTGCCTGGAGGAAGACATCATGAAGCGTCGTACCGTTCTCGCTGGTCTCGGTGGGGTTGCAGCCGCGACGATCATCCGGCCCGCACGCGCCGTCACCGTTGGCGTGACCAAGACCGAGATCAAGATCGGCCACACCTGCCCATACAGCGGCAACGCGTCCTCCTATGGCGTCGGTGGCAAATCGCATACCGCGTTCTTCAAGCGGGTGAACGACATGGGCGGCATCGCCGGCCGCAAGATCAACTTTATCAGCTATGACGACGGCTATAACCCGGCCAAGACGGTTGAGCAGGTCCGCAAGCTGGTCGAACAGGATGAGGTTGCGCTGCTGTTCAACAACCTGGGCACACCGACCAACACGGCGATCCACAAATACGTCAACCAGAAGAAGGTGCCGCATTTGTTCGTTGCCACCAGCGCGGACAAGTGGGGCGACTACAAGAACTTCCCCTGGACCATGGGGTACGCGCCGAGCTATCGGACGGAGGCGCAGATTTATGGGAAATATATCAAGGCGGAGCGGCCGAACGCGAAGGCGACGCTGATCTACCAGAACGACGATTTCGGCAAGGATTATCTGCACGGTCTGCAAGACGTCTATGGCGCGGACTTCGACAAGGTTTTCGTCAAGGTCGTGACCTACGAGGCATCCGATGCCACCGTCGACAGCCAGGTCGTTACCATGAAGGACTCAGGCGCCGATGTGATGGTTAGCGCCTGCATTCCCAAATACAGCGCGCAGATCATCCGCAAGGCGTTCGACATCGGCTGGAAGCCGCTGCATGTCATGTCCAACGTTTCCGCCTCGATCGCGTCCACCATCACGCCGGCTGGTCCCGAGAAGGCCGAGGGCATCGTGACATCCGCTTACCTGAAAGATCCCACCGATCCGGAGTGGAAGGACGCCGCCGACATGCAGGAGTGGCGGGCGTTCATGACCAAATACATCCCGGACGGGGACGTGACGGACCTCAATTACGTTTATGCCTATGGCGCGGCGAGCATCATGTTGCAGACGCTGAAACAGTGTGGCGACGACTTCTCGCGTGAGAACATCATGAAGCAGGCTGCGAATATCCAGCCGACGGCCTTGCCGTTGCTACTGCCCGGCATGACGGCGGCGACCACGCCCACGGACTTCCGCCCACTGAAGGGGCTGCAACTGATGCGCTGGAAGACCAGCACCTGGTCGCGCTTCGGCGATATCATCGGGGCGTGAGCGTCGTTGCGGTGATTAGGGCCTGATCGTGTCTGCTTGGAGGAGGATGGCCCGGGATCGAAAGGTCCCGGGCTTTTTTTCGGGGCGGCGACGGCCTGGTCCTGCGCCTCGGTAATGCGTTCCACAACCAGGGCACGGACCGTTCGCGCTCAGCCGAGGGTAACGGCCTGTCGTCGCACGAACCGCAAGCGCCGGTGGGTTGCGCTAGGCCGACGCCGTATGCTCACCGCACCAGATCGCGGCCATCACCGGACCCAATGCGTCGTCTGAGGTTCAGCAGTCCACCTTCAGGGCCAGTCGGGCAGGTCCGGCGAAAACCGCCACGCGCCGATTCGGCTGGAAACCGCGCACAGGTCGAACCGGGGCTGGCAAACCTATTCTCAAGGTTCGCGCAGTCGTGCCTGATCATCCGACCTGACGTGCTGTTGTGACCGGATTGGTGGAGCCGAGGGGAATCGAACCCCTGACCTCCTGAATGCCATTCAGGCGCTCTCCCAACTGAGCTACGGCCCCGTCCACCGAGGGCGCGACGTATAGACCGGCCTGTTCGGCGGGATCAAGAGGCAGATTTCACCGACGCGCCGTTGCGTTCGCCGGCGGGCCTTTTTCCGGCAGCCACACATCGGTCCAACCGGTGATGGTCGCGGCATCGGTCAGGCGGACCTGGGTCCGGCCAGGGCCATTGCGCTGCATGATGGTCACCGCGGTCGGGACGGTGACGATACGGCAATTGGCTGGTCCGTCTTCGGCTCCCAGGCGTCGTGACGCCAGCCGCTCCAGATCCGCTTCCTGTCGGCACAGGGCCGCGCCAGGGTCCAGCCTAGGCCACGCCAGAGGCGCCGGCTTGATGTCCGGCAGTCCGGGGGGTGGCTTTTTTATCACCAGACCCGGCGCGTCGAAAATGATGTTCTGGGCATGGGCACCCGTTCCCGGGGCGGCCGCGGATGTAGCCAGCGCCAAGAGCCACAAGAGGTTGAATGCGCGCATGATCGCTCCCGATAGACAAGTCCGGCCTATTCTATGCCGGACGGAGGCGGTCGGGCGCAACCGTCCGGCGTCGCGGTTCGGTCTGGCGGCTGAAGCCCCCGTTATTCGTCGGGCCTATGCGTTCGGCGCCGTGGAACCGCCAGTCCGGCACACTGAGGCCGCGGTATGGTCCGCCCCCATGACCGCGGCGCCCAAACAGGCAATACTGCCTCACTGGAATCCGTCCGAGAGGCATCATGCCCGATCAAACCTCGCCGCCCCCGCTGCTCGATGTGCGGGGCGTCACCTTGCAATACAAGACCCGAGACCATCTGGTCACGGCGACCTACCGTGTGGACTTTACGGTCCAGCGCTCCGACCGTTTCATCCTGTTGGGGCCGTCCGGGTGCGGCAAGTCGACCCTTTTGAAGGCGGTGGGCGGCTATATGGCCCCGACCGAAGGCGACATCGTCCTGAAGGGCACCCGCGTCACGCGCCCAGGTCCCGACCGCATGATGGTGTTCCAGGAGTTCGACCAGTTGCTGCCTTGGAAGACGGTGTTGCAGAACGTGATGTTTGCGCTGGAAACCTCCGGCCGGCTGCGCGGCAAGGCGGCACGCGAGCGGGCGCTGGATTACATCGATAAGGTCCACCTGACTCGATTCGTCGACGCCTACCCCCACACGCTGTCGGGCGGCATGAAACAGCGCGTCGCCATCGCCCGCGGCATGGCGATGGAACCCGATATCCTGCTGATGGATGAGCCCTTCGCGGCCCTCGATGCGCTGACCCGTAGGCGCATGCAGGACGAACTGCTGCAACTTTGGGACGACACGCGCTTTACCGTGCTGTTCGTGACCCACTCGATCCCCGAGGCGGTGAAGATCGGCAACCGCATCCTGCTTATGTCGCCGCATCCCGGGCAGGTGAAGGCCGAGTGGAACAGCGTCCCCCGCGATGCCGACCCAGCCCTGGCCGTCGCCCTGGAGGAACGCATACACAGCGTCCTGTTCGCCGATCGCGTAGAGGAACAGGAGCATGTCTGAGACAGTTGAACGGCCGGAGATCAATCGGCCCATACGGGGGGCGGAGGATTTCGGCATCGTCGAAAAGGCCCTGACCCCGTGGGAACGGCTGTATCATCAGGTCTGGCTGCGCAAGACGGTCCTGCTGATCGTGCTGGCAACGATCTGGGAAATCTACGGCCGATACCTGGACAATCCGCTGCTGGTGCCGACTTTCACCGAAACCGTGTCGGCGCTGTTCGACGGGCTGAAGTCGGGCATCATCGTCGACCGCGCCTGGACGACGTTGAAAGTCCTGCTGCTGGGGTTTTCCGTGGGTGTGTTACTGGCCGCGGTGCTGACGATCCTGGCGATCACCACGCGGGTGGGCACGGATTTCCTGGAAACCGTGACCGCGATGCTCAGTCCGCTGCCAGCGATCGCACTGCTGCCTTTGGCGCTGATCTGGTTCGGGCTTGGCATTGGCAGCTTGGTGTTCGTCATGGTGCACTCGGTGCTTTGGCCGCTGGCGTTGAACACCAATGCGGGGTTCCGTGCCGTTTCCCCCACGTTGCGGATGGTGGGGCGCAATTACGGGCTGTCCGGCCTGGGGCTGGTGCTGAAAATCCTCATCCCGGCGGCGTTTCCCTCGATCCTGGCGGGGCTCAAGATCGGCTGGGCGTTTGCCTGGCGCACCCTGATCGCGGCCGAACTGGTGTTCGGCGTGGCATCCGGCAAGGGCGGCCTGGGCTGGTATATTTTCGAGAGCAAGAACCAGCTCGACATTCCGGAGGTGTTTGCCGGGCTGCTGACCATCATCGTCATCGGGCTGGTGGTGGAAAACGTGATCTTTCGCACGATCGAACTGCGCACGCTTCGTCGCTGGGGCATGCAGAACTGAACGCAAAACGGGAGAGCAACCATGGACAAGATCGTCGGCAGCGGGAAGCATACGTTCCGGGTGCATGAGGACTGGCAGCAAGCGCCTGCCGATCTGGAGATCAAGGCCGCCGCCGTCGCGGTCGATTCGCAGGACCGGGTGTTCTGCTTCAACCGGAACCCGGCGCATCCGGTGGTCATTCTTGACCGCGATGGAAATTTCCTGTCCTCCTGGGGGGCCGGGCTGTTCAAACAGCCGCACGCGATTCGCTTCGACGACAAGGGCGCGTTGTGGCTCACCGACGGGTACGGCATGCAGTTCTTCAAGTTCACCCCGGATGGAACGTTGCTGCAAACGATCGGCGTGAAGGACCAGCGGTCCGACACCGGAGTGCCAGACGACGACCTGAGTTCCACCGCCTGGAAGAAGGTGCAGCGCGGCGCCGGCCCCTTCAACATCCCAACCGATATCGCGTTCGCCGCGGACGGCTCGATGTTCATGACCGACGGCTATGGCAATGCCCGCGTGCACAAATTCTCCGGCGATGGGACTTACCAGTTTTCGTGGGGGGAGCCGGGGGATGCGCCCGGTCGGTTCAATTTGCCGCACGGAATCTGGGTGGATCGGGCCGGGCGGCTGCTGGTGGCGGACCGGGAGAACGATCGGGTCCAGGTGTTCGACCAGGCCGGGGCGCTGCTGGGCATTTGGCCCACCGAGTTGATCGGGCCGGCGTTCTTCTATGTCGACGCCGACGACGTTGTTTACATCCCCGAGCATAATGGCGGGATGGTCAGCGTGCTGACGTTGGAGGGGGAACGGCTGGCTCGATGGGGTGGCCCGGTGCACAAGTCCTGCCATGGGATTTGGGGTGACTCGCGGGGGGATATCTATGTGGTGCAGCCTGGGGATTGGGGGCGGGTCCGGCGGGTTGTGAAATACGAACGGGTTTAGGCGGGGCGAGGTGAAGCGTCCCCGGTGGGTGGGCCGGGGACGGCGCTGGGTGAATGTGGTCCCGTCGGGGGGCTGCGGACGGATCTTGGCGTGTGCGGACTGCAACAGGAAAACCGAACCTTATCATGGGTGGACTTTCGGTACTGAATTCTTGAATTTTGCAACTGGGCTTATGCCTCAGCACAAGCGGCTCGTTGCTTCGATACGACCACGAATTCACGTCACCGACCCAGTCCCCACCGCTGGTTGGAGCGGCTACAACAACGGCGGCACAAACTGGATGATGGCCTATAAGCTTGCTGCCCTGACGACGAAAAACAAAACCAGTTCGGTATTTATGCAACGACCTCAATGATGCGGATTGTCGCCTCGCGCGATCATCATGCGGTGTTGCTGGTGGTGCATGCCATGCGTCATCACTCCGATAAAGCCAAGCCCGCGCAATTTCATGGCATCCTGGGCGGGAACGCGCACCGTGAGGGATGCGCCGCGCTCGATCTCGGACGCCTCGAAACGCCAGCCACCCACGCCATTCATTGTCGCGGCATGCGCCATGATCATCCGCCGGATTGAGGCCCGTATGGAGCCATCGCCCGTGACATCGAATGTCACTCCGCCTTCGATGGCTTCTGACTCCACCTCAGCGTGGAGCGTCACGCGGTCCATGTCGATCAAGTGCCGACGAAGTGCCTCGATGTTAACCTTGCTCCAATCGGTCGCCTGGTCTGCTTCCAAAATCTCGACGATTTCCTGAATGGCGGCGAATGCGGCCTGTCCCGGCTGGATCGGTGTTGACGCTGCTGAGCGGCCAGCAGTGGGGGACGTCATGTGATGGGTATGCGCGGTCTGTGCGGACGTCTGCATGGGGATCAGCACGGCGAGGAGATAAGCGACACGCAGCATCATCGACTCCCTTGTAGGCGCCCCTGTTCGCCCTTTTGGCCGCGGAATGCAAGAATGGACCAGGTCCGTGAACGGGGTGAACCGACGAGAGGAAAAACAATGACGAACCTTGGATTCATGCCTCGCCACGTCAACGCGGTAGGACATTTGTGACCCCCACACCATCATCCCGAGGGAGTCGTCTTCTTGAGGTCATCGGGTATTTCCTGCGGCTCGGTGCAACGGGGTTCGGCGGCCCGGTCGCCTTGTGCGGCCTGATGGAACGCGATCTCGTTGAGCAACGCGGCTGGCTCGACAAGTCTGAAATGCGCGACGTGATCGCGGTCTGCCAGACGATGCCCGGTCCGCTCGCCGTGCAGGTGGCCATCTTCATAGGCTACATGCGTTGCGGCTACTGGGGTGCATGGGCGGGTGGCTGGGCGCTGATTCTGCCCGCGTCAGCCATGGTGGCACTGCTTGCCGCCGCTTATGTCCATCTGCAAGGCCTGCCGTGGCTGAGCGCAGTCATCTATGGCGTGAGTCCGGCGGTCATCGCGCTGATTTTGGTCTCGTGGTGGCGGCTGGTTCGGTTGGGTATGGAGGATCGCTTTCAATACGTCGTCGCGGCGGTGTCCGTCGCGGCCACGCTGGCGCTGCCAGGTGTTCTCACCGCCGTGTTCCTCGGCGCGGGGCTGTTGGGCATTGGCTGGTATTTCCTGCAAGCGCGACGGCGCGATCACAGCCCCAAGTTGCATGATATCGCGTCGTTCCTGATACTTGCCAAGCTGGCATGGTTCTTTTTCATCACTGGTGCCTTTACCTTTGGTGGCGGCCTCGCCGTCGTGCCTCTGCTGGAGAAGGAATTGGTGCAACAAGGGCAGTGGCTGACAGCCGCCGACTTCTTAACGGCGATCGCCGTTGGCATGGTGACCCCTGGCCCGGTGATGACGGCGGCGACGTTCGCCGGATATATTGTGGCTGGCCCGTTAGGGGCGCTGGTCTGCACAATCGCGATCTACCTGCCTTCCTTTCTGCTGGTTTTGTTCGCGGCCCCGCCACTCATGCGGAACCGCGCCAGTGTTCTC
>Ga0082335_1001151_pt1 | contig 59472 bp, 46 predicted proteins | sample Subgrocontami58m_FD_72375 | JGI IMG/M metagenome (GOLD analysis project Ga0082335, IMG submission 72375) | Subsurface groundwater microbial communities from S. Glens Falls, New York, USA - GMW37 contaminated, 5.8 m (SPADES assembly) (version 2) ... | reverse complement strand
GGGGGGGGGGGGGGGGCGGGGGGGGGGGGGGCCGCCGGGGGGGGGGGAGGGGGGCGGCCCCCCCCCGGAGCCGGGCCGGGGCTCGCTGGCTGCGGAGCCAGCATCACCCCCTACGGCGGGCGCCCGGTCGACCCGCCGCTCCCTGCGCCTGCCCGAACAGCCGCGCCATACGCACGCTCTCTGCCTCGCTGTTCGGGCTGTGAATGGTCCATCGTACTTGACAGTTACTCACGGCTTGCTTACAGTCGCCAGAGACTGGCTGCTCCGCCTCTACCGGGCAGCGTTCTAGCTAGCTGGAGGAGCAACGTGCACCTACGTCATTCTCACCTGTTCGGAGCCCTTGTCGCGCTCGCGCTGCTCACCACCACCGGCTGCGGCACAGCCCAAACGCCGGCGGCGCCGGCAGGCGGCGGGACGGCTGCACCGGCAGGACCCAAGACCGGCGGTGTGCTGACCGCGGTGTTCGCCTCCGACCCCAACGAATGGGACATGCGGGGGCAGGGCAAGACCGGCGTGAACGTGCAGTTGCATGGCCTGGTCTACGAGACGCTGCTCCGTTTCAAACACGGCTCCGACGTCGAGTACTCCAGCCAGATCCTGCAGCCGCGCCTCGCCGAAAGGTGGGAGGTTGCGCCAGACGGCAAGGCCTTCACCTTCACGCTGCGCAAAGGCGTGAAGTTCCAGAACGTGCCACCCGTGAACGGGCGTGCGCTCACCTCGGCCGACGTGAAGTGGAGCCTGGACTACTACTCCGCCCGCTCGGAATTCGAGGGAAAAAAAGTGCCCGCCAGCCAGGTCGACTTCATGTACGAAGGCCTGGACAAGGTTGAGGCTCCAGACGCGAACACCGTGGTGGTCCGCTTCAAGGACCCCTACGCTCCATTCCTGAACTACGCCGCCAGCCAGTGGATGCCCATCGCCGCCAAGGAGGTCTACCAGCAGGATGGCTCGCTGAAAGACCACCTGATCGGCACCGGCCCCTTCACGTTCGATGACAAGGCAACCCAGAAGGGCACGGTGTGGGTGGTCAAGAAAAACCCCGACTACTGGAACGCCAGTTCCATCTATCTGGACGGGATCAAGCGGCTGGTTCTGCCGGAGATCGCCACCGCACAGGCGGCCTTCGCCACCAAGCAAGTAGACGCGTGGGCCGACGCCCGGATCGTGGCACAAACTGCCCAGGCGGTTAAGAGCACCAACCCGCAAGCCACCCTGTTCACCTACCGGGTACCCATCGGCAACGCGCTGCTCATCTCGCAGAAGAAGACGAAGGCGCTCACCGATGCGCGGGTGCGGCGGGCCATCTCCCTCGCCATCGACCGCGAGGAACACAGCAAGGTGTTGTTCGGCGGCGAGGGTGCACCGTTCATCGCTGGCAGTTGGCCGGGCATCTTCACCCAGCAGGAAGCGGCGGCACTGACCAAGTACGACACGGCACAGGCGCAGCAACTGCTGCAGCAAGCCGGGATTCAACCCGGTGGCCTCACGCTCGAAATGATCATCACCAACACCGACGACACAGCGCAGCACCAGTTGCTGCAGGCCCAACTCAAGAAGGTGGGCATCGAGGTCAAGTTCACCATCCTGCCACGGGAGCAGCACCGGCCGCGCCTATACGCCGGCGACTTCGACATCTACCGCAACTCCGGCGCCGGTCTGCTGGAAGCCGACGTCGACTCGTTCCTGTTCGGCGAGTTCTACAGCCAGAGCACCCTGAACTGGGTGGGCACCAACGACCCCGAACTCGACAAGATGCTGCTGGCCACCCGCCAGACGCTGGACCCGCAAAAACGCAACGAAGCCATCAAGGCCGCCGCCCGGCGCATCAACGAGCAGGGGTACGACCCCGGCATCGTCTACCCGGCCAACTGGGCTTTCTCTCAGAGTTACGTCAAGAACTGGCGACCGCACTTCGCAAACGGCGAGACCGAAGCCTTTGCTTGGCTGGATAAGTAACCCGCCCATAACCATGGGCAGATGGAGGACTAGATGGAGATCGCGCAGTTGGTACCTGGAAAGAAGGTACTGCTCGAAGATGGATCGGTGGCCGAGGTGATTGGCGCCGCAGCGAAGGCCGGGTTCGTGCGGGTACGCGTTACGGAAGCGCCCTTCGACGCGAGCCTGCAGGGGCAGGAGATCGAGTGCTCCGACTACGACATCATGGCCTTTGCCGAGGGCGAGGTCATGGACTCATCGGGCCGAGTCTAACCGCCGGCACACCGCACATCGACCGTTCACAGGAGGACCACGAGAATGCTCAGCGTAGAAGCTAACAAGCGCCTGACCCAAGTGGGGCCCGGCACCCCCGGCGGCGAAATGATGCGCCGCTACTGGATTCCGTTTGCCGCCGCCGCACAACTGCTCGACGACCCGGTACGTAAGGTGCGCCTTCTTGGCGAGGACCTGGTGCTCTACAAGGACAAGTCCGGCACCCTCGGCCTCATCGGCGACCGCTGCCTGCACCGCCTGGTGGACATGCAGTGGGGCATCCCCGACGAGCACGGCCTGCGCTGCCCCTACCACGGCTGGCAGTACGACGAGACTGGTCAGTGCACCGACACCCCGCTTGAGGCCGCCGACAGTACCTTCAAAGACCGCCTAAAGCTGACGTCCTACCCGGTGCGTGAACTGGGCGGCATGCTGTTCGCCTATATGGGTCCGTCGCCCGCGCCGGCGCTGCCCCGGTGGGACATCCTGGTGTGGCCCAACGCGGTACGCCAGATCGGCATCAACACGATTAACTGCAACTGGCTGCAGTGCCAGGAGAACACCGGCGACCCGGTGCACAGCGTGTGGCTGCACGGCCACCTGTTCAAGTACGCACTCGAGAAGATGGGCCAGTGGGAAGCCCGCGCCGAGGATAAGCAGACGTTCACGGTGTACCAGCGCATCAAGATGGGCGTGGGCATCAAGGGGCTGTACGCCAACCCCACCCCCTACGGCATGGAGAAGGGCGTCATCTACTCCAAGGACCTGGGGGCCGATGAGGACCGGGTCACCCGCCACTCCACGGTCATCTTCCCGTTCTACACCCAGACCGGCAGCGCCGGCGCTCCCCGCAGCGAGTTCCAGATCCGGGTGCCCATCGATGACACCCACACGCTGCACATCTGCTACCAATGCTACTCCTCGCCTCCGGGCGTGGACGCGCCGAAGCAGGAGTACGTGCCCTGGTACGAGGCCCCGCTGTACGACGACAACGGCAAGCCTATCCTGGACTACGTGCTGGCCCAGGACATGATCGCCTGGTGGGCGCAGGGCGACATCGTGGACCGCAGCAAGGAGAAGTTGGGCCGCACCGATGTGCCGGTCATCTTCCTGCGCCGCCAGCTCGACGAGCAGATCCGGCGGGTGGAGCAGGGCCTGCCGCCCATGAACTACTTCGGCACCGACGCCGAAGCCGGCGACATCCTGTACGGCAGCGGGGCGCCGCCCGCCCGCTGGCTCTCGCCCGAATGGGCCAAGCAGGAGATGGGCGGATCGGGCAACTTCCGCGCCAACTACCACAAGGGCTTCGTCAAAGACGACGCCGACCGCTACGGCCCGGCCGTCCCGCTGGTGGTCGAACTCCACAAGCGCATTGAGGCCGCCCGCGAGGTCGCACTGGCCAAGCTCTAGGCCACACACAGCAACATAAAGAGGCCGGGGTATATGCCCCGGCCTCTTGCTGTTCCAGTGACCGCCGGACGAAGCTAACTGCGTCCGGCGGCCGCCCGTCCCTTTTGCAGCACCGTGAAGCTGCGCGACGGGCCCGCCATCAGGTAGCGGTAGCCGTCCGAGACCAGGCGCTCCACATTGTCGTTGGTGGTGTGCCAGAAGCCGTTGGGCATGTTGTGCGCCTTGCAGATGTCCAGGATCTCGTGCACGCCCGCCAGCACCTCCGGATGGTCGTACTGCCGCGGCACGCCAAGTTCCTGCGACAGATCGCCCTCGCCGGTGATGATGACGCCGATGCCGGGCACCTCCTCCAGCATCTTCGGCAGGTTCTTGATAGCGGCGGTGCTCTCGATCATCAGCGCGCAGAGAATCTCACCCTTCGGGTCCAACGGCCACACGTCGGCCCGAGCGTAGTACTCGTCGCCGGTCACGCCCCAGTAGCGGGCGGCGTTGCCGGGCGAGTCGCCGCGCAGGCCGAAGGGCTCGCGCTTGGGGTGCCCCTCCCGCTTGGGGTAGCGCATGGCGGCCACCGCGTTGTGGGCGTCCTGCACGGTGTCGATGTGCGGCCACACCACACCGTACACACCGATGTCCAGCACCTGCTTCGCGATCCAGTTGGCCTCGCCCGAATTGGGCGGAATGCGGACGATGGGCGTGACCTTGGGCGCGACGCTGCCGCTGTTGGCGATCTGACGGCGGTCCAGCAGGGACTGCAGGTCCACCTGCAGCGAGCGGATGTCGTAGGGCCCGTGCTCCATCTCGAACAGCACGCCGTCGAAGGAGGCCCCGTTGGCGGCCAGCGGGTCGGCGCCTGCCGAGCCCACGAACGCCACCTGTCCACCCTCCAACGCCTTGATAATCCCGTTCAAGCGGGGAAGTTCTGCCATGGTCTACCTCCACGTGATGTCTTGGCCGGCGGGGGCACGGCGCCCAAACCGGCCTCAATGCGGGGGGAGCCTAGCACCCGCGCGAATCTCCGGTCAAGTCTGGTGAAGCCAGCCATACATTTCTTGAGACCGGTGCGACTCTGTTAGTGAGCGCCGTCGCAGACGGGCCCAGTCCGCCACAGGAGCTGAGCGCATGGCTGTTACCACCACATCCGTCTCGAACCGGGCAACCACCCGGCGGGGCTTCCTCACGGGAGGGCTAAAGGGTCTGCTGGCCGGTGCGGCCCCCGGCCTGCCCACCGTCGCCGCCGCCGAGGACGCGCCCAACCCACTGGCCGACCCACGGGTGCGGATGGCGCACCTGCTGCGCCGGGCCGGCTTCGGCGCCACCCCCGCCGAACTCGACCAGTACCTCGCAATGGGCTATGAGGCCACGGTCGACTGGCTGCTGAACTATCAGGACCGTCCCGACCCTGCAGACGTGCTCGCAGAGGTGCTGGCGTTCGACTTCACCCGGCGTGACGAGCTGAAGCGGTGGTGGGTGGCACGGATGCTCAAGACCAACCGGCCACTGCAGGAAAAGATGACCCTGTTCTGGCATGGACTGCTCACCAGCGGGTTCTCGAAGGTGAACAAGCCGGAACTCATGAAGCAGCAGAATGAGCTGTTGCGGGCCAACGCCCTCGGCAATGTGCGGACGCTGCTGAAGGCCGTCTCCAAGGACGCCGCCATGCTGGTGTGGCTCGACGGCAACAACAGCCGGAAAAAGGCCGCCAACGAGAACTACGCACGCGAACTCATGGAACTGTTCACCATGGGCATCGGCAACTACACCGAGGCCGACGTCAAGGAGTCGGCCCGGGCCTTCACCGGTTGGACCATCAACAAGGACACCCTGCAGGCCGAGTTCCGCAAGGCCCAGCACGACGACGGTGTGAAGACCTTCCTGGGGCAGACGGGCCGCTGGAGCGCCGACGACATCGTGGATATTATCCTGCGTCAACGGGTGGCGGCCGAGTACCTGAGCCGCCGGCTCTTCACCTTCTTCGGCTACCGCAACCCGTCGCATGACACGGTGGGCCTGCTGGCTGACGTGTTCTCCGCCAGCAACTGGGACATCAAGGCCGTGATGCGGGCGCTGCTCCTTTCCGACGAGTTCTCGTCATCGCAAGCGTACCGGGCGCTGGTGAAGAGTCCCGCCGACTATGTGGTGGGAGTGCTGCGCACCCTCAAGGTCGAGACCGACGGCGACGGCATGCCGTTCCAGCTCCGGGAGATGGGGCAGGACATCCTCGACCCGCCCAATGTGGCAGGGTGGCCCGGCGGCGGCGCCTGGATCAACAGCGCGACCTGGCTGCAGCGGGTCAACTTTGCGAACGGGTTGATCACCCGGCGGAAGGGCAGCCCCAGTGCATCGCTGGCCATCGCCCAACCGGGCGAGGACTCGCGTGCGCTGAGCCAGCGCCTCATCGACCTGCTGCTCGACGGCAACTTCGACCCCGACCGGCGGGCGAGCGTCGAGGCCTGGATTTACCAGAACGCCCCGGCCACGCTCACCACCGCCTTCCTCAACCGGCAGGGGCGGCACCTGGCCTACCTGCTGCTCGCCAGCCCCGACTACCAGCTCGCCTGACCGGAGGTACCCCGATGCTTTCTCGACGCTCCTTCCTCAAACGCGGTGTGGTGGCCGTCTCGGCCGGCCTGGCGCTGCCCAGCTTCCTGACCAAGGCGGTCTACGCCGGCGCGCTCGAAGGCGCCCCCGACCCTGCCTTCGCCAACCGCATTCTGGTGGTGGTGCAGATGGCGGGCGGCAACGACGGGCTGAACACCGTGGTACCGTACGCCAACGGCCGCTACCACGACCTGCGCAAGGCTATCGGCCTGGCCGATGATAAGCTCATCCACCTCAACAACGAGGTGGCGCTGCACCACAGCCTGGCGAAGTTCAAAGAGCTGTGGGACGAGGGCCGCCTGGGGATTGTGCAGGGGGCGGGCTACCCCAACCCCAACCTCTCCCACTTCCGGTCCATGGAGATCTGGCAGACGGCCAATACCGGCGCGCCCACCACCGGGTGGTTGGGCCGCTACCTGGACCAGGCGCTGCAACAGCCCGACCACGTCATCGACGCGATCGCCTCGGGCGGTTCGCCGCTCTCGTTGCGAGGGCAGCACGACCAGGTGGCGGTGGTCGACCGGCTCGACGGGTACCAACTGCGCGGCGACGGCGCCTTCCCCAAGGACACCGACCCGCGCGTGGGCGCCCTGCTACAGCTCTATCGCACCTACCCGCAGGCGGCCCCCTACGCCGCACTGCTGAACACGGTGCCCCAGGGCACCTACGCCAGCGCCCAGGAGCTGCAACGGGCCGCCAAGGCGTATGTCCCGGCAGTGGACTACCCGAACACTCCGCTGGGCAGCGGCTTTAAGCTGCTGTCGCAGGCCATCAGCAGCAACCTGGGGGTACGGGTGTTCCACGTGGGCATGGGCGGCTTCGACACCCACACCGGCCAGACGACAGCCCAGGCCCGCCTGCTCACCAACCTAGCCGAGGCGGGCACCGCGTTCTATCGCGACCTGCAGGCCCACGGCCGGGCCCAAGACGTGCTGCTCATGACCTGGAGCGAGTTCGGACGGCGGGCGCAGGAGAACGCCAACAATGGCACCGACCATGGCACCGCCGGCCCCATGTTCCTGCTGGGCGGTGCGGTCCAGGGCGGGCTCTACGGCCAGATGCCCAGCCTGATCGATCTCGACAACGGCAACCTCAAGCACACCGTCGACTTCCGGTCGGTCTACGCCTCCGTGTTGGAAAGCTGGCTGGGCGCCCCCGCCGACGACCTGTTGGGCGCTCACTACGAGCGGCTGCCATTCGTGGCGGGAGCGGTGCAGGGCGTGGCGGCGGCAGGGCGCTAACGGCTCAGGTTCGCCTACACCCGGCCCCAGACGTCGCGGACCACGTCCACAATCACCTTGAGCTTATCCCACTGGTACTGGTCATCGGTCTCAACGCTGTCCAGGACACTTTTTGACTCCGTCAGGCGCACGCGCTATCGTGGCCGCACTGCCTTCGGCGGGTCTAAAAGCCCGTCGCATTCACCGTCGCCAGATGCGACACCCAAGGAGCATGCGTATGGTGGCGCCTTCCGTCAACGTCTTCCGGGCCTTAGGACCGCAGCTATTGTGCCTGGCAATGTTGTTTGCCGCGGCCTGCTCGTCGACCGCCAGCACGCCTGCAGGCGGCTCCGCTGTGGGTGGCGCCACCGATGGCGAGGGCGGCGGACAGCCCAAGGTCCAGCGGCTGGTCTTTGCCCAGGTACCCATCGAGAGTGAGAGCAACGAGATTCGGGTGCTGGCCGGCCAGACATTCCTGCAAATCCGGCCGGTGTACGAATACCTCATCGGTGTGGATGCCGAGAACGGCAAGTACACGCCGCAACTGGCCACCGAGTGGAAGCTGGAGCCCGACGGTCTGTCCTTCCGGTTCAAGCTGCGCCAAGGCGTCCAGTTCCACAACGGCTACGGCGAGTTCACGAGCAAAGACCTCGAAGAGCCGTGGCGGCAGCGCACCCGCACCGACTTTGTGACCACCCTGGCCGGGTACTGGCGCGACACCCTCTCCGGCATCGAGAAGGTGGGCGACTACGAGGCGGTGTACCACCTGAAACGGCCCGACGGGAACTACCTGCTCACCATGTCGGAGCAGCGCGGCAGCATGGAGATGTTCAGCAAGAAGAACTTCGACGAGGCGGGCCAGCCCACCATACAGAATCCGATGCTGGCCGGCACCGCGCCGTACCAGTACCTCGACCGCCGGCAGGGCGAGTACCTGCGGTTCAAGCGGGCGCCGTACAAACACTGGCGTGTCACGCCCGACTTCGAGGAGATCGAGTTCCGGTTCATCAAAGAGCCGTCGTCGCGGCTGGCGGCCTTCATCACCGGCGAGGCGCAGATCGCCACCTTGCCCGAGGACCTGCTGGCCGTCGCCGAGAAGGGCGGCGGACGCATCATCAACGGGCGCGCCGCCGGGCTGCGTACCTTCGTACCTCTCTACTGCTGCTACCTGAAGGACCCCAAGGACCCGTCGAAGGGCCCCCTGTGGCCCGACAGCCCGCTGCAGGACGTGCGGGTGCGCAAGGCACTGGCCAAGGCCATCAACCGCGACGCGCTCAATAAGGCCTACTTCGGCGGCAAGGGCACGCCCATGCTGCTGCCGCACCACCACCCCACCCGTCCCGGCTGGAACCCTGACTGGGAGAAGCGGGCGCAGGAAGCCTATGGCTATGACCCCGAAGCGGCCAAGAAGCTGCTGGCAGAGGCTGGCTATGGCCCCGGCAAACCGGTGGTGACCAACATGCTCATCGCACCGGCGGCCGGCTACTCCGGCGGCGAGGACGTTGAGGAGGCCATCGCCACACAGTGGCGGGCTATCGGCGTGGACGCCAAGCTGGTGACCATGGACTCCGGCGAGCGCGATAAGCTGCTGCGAGGCCTTCAGCTCAGCAACCACGCCATCGTTGACGCAACCGGCTCCGACATGTGGACCGGCACTACCAACGGCGGCAGCACCTTGGGCGTGCGCGGCCGCGGCGTCGAACTGGCCGACCTCGACAAGGTGCTGGCCGAAATGGGCAACACCCTGGACGAGAAGAAGCAGGACGAGCTGTGGCGCAAGGCCGGCGACATCATGTTCGACCAGTACCAGAGCCTGCCGCTGTTCTGGCTCCCCACCCAGGTGGTGGTGCGCAAAGACGTGGTGGCCGGCTACAGCTTCCCCGGCAGCATCACCGGAAGCTGGACACACCTGTATACCATCAAGGCAGTGAAGTAGAAGAGAGGAATCGGGAAGCGGGAATCAGGATTGACGCCCTCCCGACTCCCCCTTCCTGATTCCTGCTTCCTGACTCCCAACTACGAAGGAGACCCGCCATGCTGAGCCGAAACGACAACGAGTACATCACCCGTACCGGCCCGGGCACGCCGATGGGCAACCTGTTCCGGCGCTTCTGGCTGCCGGCGCTGCTGCCCGAGGAGTTGCCGGAGCCGGACTGCGCGCCCATCCGCTTCCGCCAGTTGGGCGAGGACCTGGTGGCGTGGCGCGACAGCACCGGCAAGGTGGGCGTGATGGCGCAGGCCTGCCCGCACCGTGGCGCCAGCATGTTCTTTGGCCGCAACGAAGAGGCGGGACTGCGCTGCGTGTACCACGGCTGGAAGTTCGACACCACCGGTACCTGCGTGGACATGCCGAACGAGCCGGCCGAAAGCAACTTCAAGCACAAGATCAAGGCGACGGCCTACCCGGCTCGCGAGTGGGGCGGCGTCATCTGGCTGTACATGGGGCCGGCGGACTCTGTACCAGAGCTGCCGCAACTGGAGTGGGCGCGCGTGCCCGACGAGCACCGCGTGGTGGGCAAGTACGTGGTGGAGGGCAACTATCTGCAGGTGATAGAGGGCAGCGTCGACGGCTCGCACAACGCCTTCCTGCATAGCTGGCTCGACTTCGAGACCGAGAAGGGCGGCCGCCGCCAAGACGACGTGCTGAAGCTCATGGACAAGTCGCCCCACTTCTCCACCGTCGACACCGACTACGGTGTGCTGGTGGCCACCCGTCGCGAGGCGTACGAGCAGGGGTACCTGTGGCGGCTTACCCAGTTGCTGGCCCCCACCTACGCCATGGTGCCCGCCGTGCCGGGCGGCAACATCTCGGTTATCGCCGCCATCCCCATCGATGACGAAACGGCATGGGCCTGGAAGTTCATCTGTTCGCCGTCGAAACCGCTCAGCGAAGAGCAGCGGCGCGGCTCGAAGACCGGGTCGGACTGGTCGGGCAGCCGCACCGGCGAGGGCCCGGCGGGGGCGCGCCGTGGGGCGGCCGGCATTTCGTATCCAACGCTGCTGCCGGGCACCTACCGGACGGTCGCCAACGCCCGCAACGACTACCTGATCGATCGCAACGCCCAGAAGAAGCTCACCTATACAGGCATTCCGGGGGCCAGCGAGCAGGACCTGGCGGTGCAGGAGAGCATGGGGGCCGTGTGCGACCGCACCCGCGAACACCTGGGTACCACCGACCTCGGGGTCATCGCCACCCGCCGCCGGCTGCTGCAACTGGCGCGCGACCTGGAGCGCGGCGTGCCACCCGAGCCGGCCCTCCACGGCGACCTCTACCGGGTCCGCTCGCTCATCATGACGCTCCCCAAGGACCGCTCTATCGAGTCGGACCCCGCTGCGCTGGAGGCTATGGCCTCGAAGACCTAGCGGTGGTCGCTACGCTCACGGGCGCGGCGAAGATCCGTCGTTGCGAGGAGCCGGAGGCGACGTGGCAACCGTGACGGCGAAGGTGCGGACCGCTCGGCCAGTGCTTCGACACCACGATTGCCACGCCGTCGGACGGCTCGCAATGACGATGTGAGGGCGGGCACGGACGGAGGGACGGGGGATGGTTGCTGCAGGCCGGTCGCCTCGCGTCCGCCGCCCGTAACACAACCGATCCTCCCGCGCTGATGTTATCTTAGCGCTCATAGCGCTATCATGGTGGCGGCTGCGCACGGACAGCCTCAATCCGCATGTATGGGCCTGTATCCAGGAGGACACCTATGAACCGGTTCAAACTCTGGGGCGCGCTGCTGCTGACCGCCGCCCTGTGCGCGGGGTGCAGCAGCACTGCCCCCGCTCCGCAAGCCCCCGCCACCGCAGGCAATGCCGTTGACGGCGTGGAGATTACCAAGCCGGTGGAGCTGACCTTCTGGCACCGCCAGACCGGCGACTCGGAAGTGCTGCAGCAGAAGCTCATCGACGAGTTCCAGGCTGCCAACCCCACCATCAAGATCAAGGCCGAGAGCCTGGGCGACTACAACAAGCTGTACCAGAAGGCTATTGCGGCCATTCAGGCCAACGCTGCCCCTGACCTGATCGCAGCCTACGAGAATCAGGCAGCCGAGTATTACGACGCTGGGGCCTTGGTGCCGTTCGATGACTACGTGAACAGTAAGAAGTACGGCCTGTCCGAAGCCGATCTCAAGGACTACGTCAGTGCTTACCTGGAGGCGACACGCTTCTCGCAGTACGGCGGGAAGATGCTGACCTTCCCCTATACCAAGAGCGACCTGGTGATGTATTCGAACATGGAGGTGCTGCGTGCTGCCGGAATAGATAGGCCGGCCGGTACCTGGGAGGAGTTCCTGGCGCAGTGCCGCAAAGTGGTCGCCATCGGTAAGCAGTGCTACGCCTTGGAGGTCAGCGCTTCCACCTACGATGGGTTTGTCTTCAGCTTTGGCGGCGACCTCGTATCACCCGATGGTAAGAAGACCCTGTTTGACCAACCCGCTACCACAAAGACTCTGCAACTATATGAAACTCTTGCCAAGGAGAAGTTAGCGTACCAGATTCAGGGGACTGATGACCAGAACGATGTGCTGGCAGGCCGCGCCGCCTACATGATCCGATCGAGCACCAGTGTCCCGAGGCTGGCGAGCGGGTTTAAGGATAATGCCAAGTGGCAGGTGAGCATTATCCCCCAGGGTACGACCGGCAGGCCCTCTACTGTGCTCTTCGGAGCCAACATCAGCATGATGAAGAGCACGCCTGAGAAGCAGTTGGCCGCCTGGCAGTTTGTGAAATGGCTGACCAGCAAGGATGTCACCGCTCGTTGGGGCCTGGACCCCTCGAATGGTTACTTCCCGGTACGGCAGTCGTCGCTCGACTCGGCGGCTGCCAAGAAGTTCATGGATGACAACCCCCGCTTCCAGCAAGCATTCGAAATTTCGAAGCAAGGGCGGGTTGAGCCCAGTGTGCTCGGCTGGCAAGAGGCTCGTAATGCCATTGAGGACGCCGTTGGGAGCATCCTGGGGGGCAAAGCCTTGGCAGCTCAAGCGCAACAAACGTTGGTCCAGCGGGCCAATAAGGCAGTGGGTGGGCAGTAGCAAGCCTAGCGTAAGTGACTTACCATGAGCGAAGTACTTACCCAACCCGTTTACTTCTCAATGGCCGATCGTCAGCTTGAATATTGGTTTGGTAATCGGGCCACGTCAGCATTCGAGACTAGTCTCATCTTAAACCTACTCTTTGAAGATAAGATTCTTGTTCCGGACATCTTTGTCTTCATCTCACATAGCCTCTCGGAACATGTAAAACGTGCAGAGAACTCCGGAACGGAATCACTTTTTGAGGCTGCCCTTGCCAGCGGTGTGATTGTACCAGCCCTACGTGGGCATGCCGGAAGCTTTACTCAGGCACTCCAGGTTATCGTTGGTCTCGAGCAAAATCCCAAAGCTATTCAAGGGGTGATTGACGGCTCGACTGAACTTGCAGCACGCCTGGACCATACGACGAAGGGAGCGATATTGCCCGTATCTTGGCCGGGTTTTGATGTTGGTGAAGCTTATGAATCCACCGTCCGACGATACTTGATGAGAGATAACGCCCCCCGAATCCTTCCCAATTTAGGGATCAACCAGAGTGAACTCGATACCTTTTGGGCCATGACACGACGCTACCGGATGGATTGTGTCGCCGAAGCGTTGCAAGACACAAGGGCATATGCAGGGGTTGGCCTTCGGCGTGGCGAGTTAATGAATGCGGTCGGAAGAGCTTTGGATATTAGGCCGAGCGAAGGTATTCAGGATGTGGTTGAACTCGTCAGAACCAGGCACTTTCAAGAACGAAGAGCGCTTGAGCTCTTCTGCCTCTGGATGTCTCAGTGTTACCACCTCAACCAAGCTGAAGCTTTCGGCGCTCGCCCATCGTTCCCTGAATTCGATCCTCTGACGGGCGCAATAATGACTGAGCAATTCGAAGAGGGTACCCAGGAAGATGAAGGTGCTAGCTCTGACTCGGCCCTCAGCGAGGTTTTCACCATTCCTTCCCTCGCCCGTTTGAAGAAGATGCCCCCGGACTCGCTACTAGGAGTAAGAGGCGACTACGGTAAGGACTACCTGCGCTCTGTCGACGCGTGGTTGGGCGCTCCGAGCGATACAGCGAAGCGAGAACAAGTCGCCACAAACTTACAGGCTTATGCAGCGGAATTGGTTAAATGGGCATCGCTGGACGGTCCGATTCCAGTTAATCCATTCCAAGTTGTGGCACAAGGGGGGCAGCCCAACAGGGATGCGCTAGCTAGTGTTCTCGACGCCGGTGTTCGGGTCGCGGGGGCTGTCACGCCGGTTATTCCCCTTCTAGTCGCGTTGGGGCAGACGGGCTACATCCTGTACAGGCTCGTGTCTAGGGCCTTCCTAGCTAGAGATACTCAAGTAGTCACCTTCCGTCTGCCAGCAATCGTTCATAGGCGAGGGCCGGAATTGACTTTGTCGTCCCCTTCTGGGACTACGTGACTCTCCAGCTACTGAGGAGTGGCAGGAGGCTAGTGCTCCAGGCAGATGCGCCGATTGTCTGATGCGCCTTGATAATTGCGGCCTATTTAGGTTTGGGTGACAAAGATGAAAGCCCGTCGAAAACGCCCCAGCCCCTCATTGGAAACGCGACTCGAAACGTTTTACGAGGCTAAAACATGCGTTGTGACAGAGGGAACTACCGCGGTTGAATGGCATCACTTAGATGAGGATCGCTCCCACACTACCTTCGAAAATTTAGTGCCGCTCAGCAAGGGCATTAATGGTATTATTGATACCAAACGTAAGGTTAAAGAAGCTGATCTCGGCCGTGAACTGAGCTATCAACAGCTCGAGTTCAAAGCGAAGGAACTGAATGATGCAGGGAGGTACTCACGTGCGTATGCGTGTAATCGCGTCGGGTCTTGGGTTCACCGTTACGATATTGATCGTGCGCTTAAATTTACAGCCTTCGCCTTGCTTAATTTGCGCCCGTTACACGCAATGGAGCTCGCCGAGGATGTGCTCAAACGAGATGTAATTCCTTTACTCCAACAGGAACAGAGCCTGACGATTAGTACGAAGGCTCAACTTGCTCATGAAATCGGTCTTTATTACAGAGGGCTATGGGCTCCTGCACCGGCAAGGACATGGTTGGAGCTCGCAAAGCGGTTAGCGAAGAAGGAGCGTTCTCTGCCTGCACCATTCCGAGGTAGGTTGATGCAGTCTGAGGGAATTAATCGGCTGATAACTCGGGACCTGCGAAATGAAACCTTAGATCTGTTCGAGGAGGCGAAGGACCTAGCTGGCGAGGGCCAAGATTTCCTATTTTCTATTGGGAACCACGCCCTGTATAAAGCCCAATGGCTGCGTCTAAAACACGAACATAACCCAGACGGATTGACCAAGTTCGGTTCCCTCATTAAGGCTCAGGAAGTAATCGATAAATTCGAAGATCGGTATGGAAATATCCCGACAATGGGCCGTGTAAGCATTAGCCATGCTAGGAATTTATCTACCGTATTGTCCCCTTGGTCCCGTGGTGAGATAAACCTGCTACGAGGGCATATTGCGTTGACGGAAGGCGCGACCGAAAAAGGACACACGATCATAACGGAGACCCTAGCCTTTTTCAAGGAGAAACGGATTGCACCGATTAATGAACTGGTGCCGGGGACCGTGATTAGGCATCTAGGGAGAGAGGATGGTTACGGTGGTATCGAGGCCCTGTATGCTCAGACGTCGTGGACTTCCCGTGAATTCGATCGATTGGCTGGCGAAGTGCAGTCGCTCCTCGTACGGTAGCAGAGGCAACCGGCAAGCGGCGTGGTGATGGACCGGACTGCCTCTGCTATACTTCCCTCTACCAACCCGGGCGCACCCATTCAGAAGGAGCCGCACATGACAGTCCTCCTCTCCCACGGCGGTCGTAACCTCTACCAGTCCACCGCGCCCGATGGCGAACTGGCGGTGGGTACGGTCAACGGCATCGTGTTCGCCACCAAGGGGGCGGGCGGGTGGGCCGTGTCCCGCCGCGCCATGCAGGGTAAGCACATCAGCGGCCTGATGCAGACCGTGAACGGCACCATGTTCGCCGGCGTGCACAAGGGCGGCCTGTGGGCCAGCGAGGACTTCGGCGACACCTGGGAGCGCCGGGATCAGGGCATCGCCTCCGACAACATCTACGCCATGAACTGGTGTACCCGGCCCAACAACATCCGCATCTTCGCCGGCACCGAGCCCGCCCACCTCTACTACAGCGACACCATGGGCCACGCCTGGACCGAGCTGCCCGGCATCATCGAAGCCGCCACCACCAGCCGCTGGACCTTCCCGGCCCCGCCGCACGTGGCCCACATCAAGAACATCAACTTCGACCCCCGCTCGGTCGAGACCATGTACGTGGCGGTGGAGCAGGGCGGCCTCTATAAGAGCACTAACGCCGGCGTCAGCTTCCGCGAGCTGTCCGGCTTCGACGACGACGTGCACCGGGTGGTGATGAGCCCGCTGGAGCCCGACCACCTGTACATCACCACCGGCATCGGGGCCTACCACAGCACCGACGCCGGCGAGACCTGGTCGCAGATCACCGGCCGCAAAGACCGCATCGGCTACCCCGACGCCATCATCCCGCACCCCGGCCAGCTCGGCTACATGTTCCACGCCGGCGCCCGCTGGAACCCCGGCGAGTGGCGCACCACCCACGATGCCGATGGCGCCATCGCCAGCAGCACCGACGGCGGCAAGACCTGGGACTGGATCGAGGGCCGCGGCCTGCCCGCCCACATCCAGGGCAACGTGGAGGCCATGTGCATGAACGACTGGGGCGCCCGCTTCGCCCTCTTCGCCGGCACCACCGACGGCGAGGTGTTCCTGTCGGAGGACGGCGGCGCGACCTGGCAGGGCATCATCGCCGGCGTGGCGCCCGTCTCCAAGGGCGGCCACTACTACGCGCTGCAGACCGAAGCCCCCGAACTCATCGCTGCCCGCTAGCGCCGTTGCAGTCCGTAATCAGCAAGGGGCGCCTGACCGGCGCCCCTTCGCTTTGCCCGTCGCAGCGTTTGGCAGCGACTACTCGATAGCCGGGTACTCGCGGGCGGTGGGGCCGAGGGCGTGCATGTCGGTCACCACGTCCACCACCGCGACGCGGCCGGAGGCTAGCGCCCGGTCGAGGGCCGGGCGGATGTCCTGCGGGCGTCCCACCCGTTCGGCGTGGCAGCCCATGGCCTCGGCCACCTTGGCCAGATTCACGTCGGTGAAGTTCATCAGTTCCATCGCGCCGGCGGGCGGTTCGCCGCCGAAGGCCGAACGGATGGGCCCCCACTCCTGGTTCAGCGAGTGGTTGTCGTTCACCACGATCACGGGGGCGATGCCGTGGCGCACGGCGGTCTCCAGTTCGGCGATGTGGTACCAGAAGCCGCCGTCGCCGGTGAAGGCTACCACCGGGCGGTCCGGCGCGCCGCACTTGGCTCCGATGGTGGCGGGCAGGCACCACCCCAGCGAGCCGGCCGCCCGCAGGTAGTTGTTGCCGGTCGGTTCGATGTCGATCATGGTGGCGGTCCAGATGCCGGAGTGGCCAGTGTCGGCGGTCAGGATGGCGTCGCTGGGCAGCCACGCCTCCAGCTCGGCGCACAGACGCTCCGGCCGCATCGGCGTGGCGTCCGACGCCCGGTGCGCGGCGTGCTCGGCCCGCCACTCGGCCACGTAGCGCTGGGCGCGGGCCGTCCACTCGCCGGCGGGGCTGGCGTCCACCGCATCGGCCAGTGCCGCCAGGGTGAGCTTGGCGTCGCCCATCAGCGCCACCTCGGCAGGGTAGTTGCGGCCGATCTCCTCGGGGTCGATGTTGATCTGGATAGTGCGGACGCCGGGCCGCGGCACCCGCCACTCGTAGGTGGTCATGCCGCCGGCGCGGGTGCCGACGAACAGCACGAGGTCGGCCTCGCTGACCACGCGGTTGGCGCACCAACGGGAGTAGCGCCCCACCACGCCCACCGACAGCGGGTGGCGGTTTGGGAACGCCGTCTTGGCGTTGAGGGAGGTGGCAACCGGCGCCGACAGCCGTTCGGCCAGCGCCTGCAACTCGTCCCACGCCTGGCTGGCAATGACGCCGCCGCCCGCCACAATGACCGGGCGCTGCGCCGTCTTGAGCGCCGCCGCGGCCCGCCGGACGGCCGCTGGGTCCGGCCCCGGCCGGAACGGTGGCACCTGTAGGTAGTCGGCCTCCAGCACAAACTCCAGGTCGGCGACGCCGCTCAGCGCCTCCTCCCGCACGTCCAGGTGCACCGGGCCGGGCGTGCCGGTGGTGGCGGTGCGAAAGGCCTGACGTAGCAGGTCGGGCAGGCGCTGCACCCGGTCCACCAGCACGCTGCTCTTGGTGACATCGGCGAACTGCGAGTGCTCGAACTCCTGATAGGCGTGGCGATAGCGGTGCATCGGCTCCATGGCGCCGGTGAAGACAATGACCGGCGAGCAGCCCATGAACGGGTCGGCCATGCCCGCCGCCAGGTTGGCCGCACCGATGTTCTGCGCCATGCACACGCCGGGCCGCCCAGACGCGCGGGCGTACCCATCGGCCATGTAGGCGGCGGCCTTCTCGCCGTGGGTCAGCACCCGCTGCACGTTAGAGCCCTCCAGCGCAGCCATGGTCTGGAACAGCGCCGTCGGTACGTGGAATACGTGTGTCACTCCGCTCTGCTTGAACACCTCGGCGATGAACTGAGCGCCCTTCATGGACGGCATGGCGGTTCCTCCTCGTGGGAAGACAGGTTGATGGCCCATTGTAGCGAACCCGCGCACCGTCGTCCCAATCTGCGATACTGCAACAGTGCAACTACCTGGAGGTCAGTCCGTGAGTCCTAAACCCGCTAATAATTACCACTGCGAGGTCGTCGGCAGCCTGCTGCGGCCCGAGTACCTGAAGGACGCCACCCGCACGTTCGACGCCGGCGAGATCACCGCCGCGCAGTTGACGGCCGTGCAGGAGCAGGCCTCCATAGAGGGCATCCGCCTGCAGGAAGAGACCGGCGTCGAGTGCATCACCGATGGTGAGATGCGCCGCCGCGGCTGGACCGCCCCGCTCACCGAGAGCCTGAACGGCTACGGGCGGGCGCCGCTGCTGTCGGTGAATTACCACGGCACCGGCGCGGGCGGCCTGCGCGAGGGGCTGCAAGCGGTGAGCGGCACAACTGTGCCTGAGGGCGCTGCGCCCGTCACCATGGGGACCGCGGTCATCGGCAAGCTGAGCCGCAAGACCAACATGATGCTGACCGAGATGCAGTTCGTGCAGCAACACTCCAAGCTCCCCACCAAGATCACCTTCCCCAGCCTGGCCCATGCCAGTGTGCTGTGGTCGCCGGGCGTGTCGGACCAGGTGTACCCGGACCGCGCGCAGGCCATGCACGAGATCCTGGAGATTGTGGCCGGGCTGGTGCAGGAGTGCATCGACGCTGGGTGCACCTACATCCAGATGGACTCGCCGCGCTACACCCACCTGGTGAGCGAGGCGACGCTGGAGAACTTCCGCCGGGTGGGCCTTGACCCCCGCACTTGGCTGGGCGACGTGATTGCCGAGGAGAACGAGCTGATCGACCGCTTCCCCAACGTGACCTGGGCGCTGCACCTGTGCCGCGGCAACGGCGCCCGCGGCGCGTGGGCGGTGGACGGCGGCTACGACCCGATCGCCGAGCAACTGTTCAACGACATCCACGTCGACCGGCTGTTCCTGGAGTACGACTCGCCGCGGGCGGGCACCTTTGCCCCGCTGCGCTTCGTGCCCAAGGGTAAGGTGGCGGTGCTGGGCCTGGTCAGCACCAAGGACCGCGAACTCGAGTCCGAGGACCTGCTGAAGCGCCGCCTGGACGAGGCCACCCAGTACCTGCCGCTCGACCAGATCGCGCTCAGCCCCCAGTGCGGCTTCGCCTCCGCTTTCGAGGGCAACGTAACCGAGGAGATGCAGCGCGCCAAGCTGGAGCGGATGTCGAGCGTGGTGCGGCAGGTCTGGAAGTAGGCGCCTGGGTACAACTCGCAGCCCTGTCCGGTAGGGGCGATTCACGAATCGCCCTGCCTAGTGGGATGTGCTGCGAGGGGTTCCATGACATGGCTCCGGCCGGAAGGCGATTCGTGAATCGCCCCTACGGCAAAGGCGGGCCGATGCAACGGCTCAGGGCGTCTCGCCAGTGGTTTACGCACATGGGCCGCTATTTCGTGCCTGTTGACTTGACGTTCACGACAGACTTAGAGTGACGCAAGGCCCCTTGGCCTCCTCCCGCCATTTACCCGCATGATCGAACCGGCCCCTAACCCTCCCGTCACCGCCGTCGTGGCTCCAGCCGTGGCCGAAGCCCCGGCAGCCGCGTCGCCGGCCACGGAGGGTCGCGGGGGGCGGGGCGGCCGCTACCACTTCGGCCGCGACCTCACCGAGGGCAGCGTGCCCCGCAACCTGTGGCTGCTGGCCTGGCCGCTCATGGTATCCGGCCTGCTGCAGACCGTGGACCAGGTGCTGGAACTGACCTGGGCCGGGTTCATCGGCTTCCGGTCCATCGCCAGCGTGGGTGTGGCGCAGAGCTGGATCCAACTCTTCAACACCGGCCGCCAGGGGTTCGACACCGCCACCCGGGCCATGGTGTCGCGGGCCATCGGCGCGAAGGACTATGAGCTGGCCAACCACATCGCCAGCCAGGCGCTCATCTTCAACATCACACTGGCGTGGACCACCATGCTGCTGGGCACCCACTTCGCCCCCGACCTGCTGCGGCTGCTGGGCGTGTCCGACGAGATGGTGGCGGCGGGCAGCCAGTACCTGCAACTCCGGTTCGTGTCCACCTCCACCTTCGCCCTGCTCTACACATCGGGCAGCATCCTACAGGCGTCCGGCGACACCATCACGCCCATGAAGGCGCAGTTCGTGTCTCGCCTCATCCTCATCCCACTCAGCCCGCTGCTCATCTTCGGCTGGGTGGGCCTGCCGCCGCTGGGCCTAGCGGGGGCCGCTACAGCGGCGTCCATCGGCCAGATCTGCGGGGTGGCCATGACGCTGCGGGTGCTGTTCTCGGGCCGGTCGCGGGTGCGCATCACGCTGGCGGGCCTCCGCCCCGACTTCCCGCTGTACTGGCGCATGGTCAAGCTGGGGGCGCCAGCCTCCTGGACCACGGGCGAGCGGTCGCTGGCCCAGTTGCTGCTGACCGGCGTGGTGGCGCCCTTCGGCGATACGACGCTGGCGGCGTACGCGATGACCCAGCGCCTGCAGCAGTTTGTGATGCTGGGCCAGTTTGGCGTGGGGCAGGCGGCCGGCGTGCTGGTGGGCCAGAACCTCGGCGCGAAGAAGCTGCAACGGGCGTACACCACCGCCTGGTGGGCGCTGGGGCAGTGCGGCGCCCTCAGCCTGGTGGTGGGCAGCCTCATCTTCCTGTTCCCGCACACCTTTCTCAGCTTCTTCACTCGGGAGGCCAACCTGCTGGAGGTTGCGGTGCCATGGATGCACATCATGGTGGTGGGCTTCATGTGCATGGCGGCGGGCAACGTGCTGACCCAGGTGTTCAACACCGCGGGCGACACCATGGTGACGATGGTGACGGGCATCATCACCATCTGGGCGGTGCAGCAGCCGCTGGCGCGCATCCTCTCCGGCTCGTTGGAGCAGTGGGACCTGTTCGGCCTCCATCTCAGCATCCCGGGCGTCGAGGGCCTGGGCGCCTACGGCATCGCCTGGGCCATGGTGATCGCCGTCGCCCTGCGCCTGTTCGTGTTCTTCCCGTACTTCATGTGGGGCCCGTGGTACCGCAAGAAGGTGCTTTGACGTGGTGGATACAAACCCTCCCCCTCGAGGGAGAGGGTAGGGAGAGGGTGACCGCCGCGGCGTGCCCATACCCGGAGAGCGTGCTTGGCGCCCCTTCAGGCCCGGTGTTATCCGCACCCAGGGCTATCGCATTCTCCCGCGGTCTAGGGGTTCCGCTCGTGGTGAGCCCTTCGGCAAGCTCAGGACGGCGCTTGTCGAACCACCCAACCTAAGTGGCGAGACGGTGCGCTCCGCTGCCGGTGGTCTCGTCCGGTCCTTCGACGAGCTCAGGACGAGCGGTTTTTGATGACGGGCGAGAGAATGCGATTGCCCTGCATCCGCAACGACATTTGTTGACATAGCTCGCAGGGGGCTGGTAGACTCTGCGTACTCTGTCTGAGGGGCGTTGGTTACGAGCATGGCAGGCACCTTGTACTCGATGATGACGGCGGCGACCACCGCTGGCGATGTCGCGCCTGCCACCTCGGCACTGCTCCTCCTCGTAGTAGCCTAGCCGGCCCGTGCGGCCGGCATGGGGACGGAGGCGTCCGGTCGGCCGCTGACAGCGCAGACCACCGCAGGTTACCTGCAGTAGCGTTCACTCCGTCCCACTGGGGCGGAGTTTTTGGTGTCTGGAAATCTTGCAGACGATAAAGGGAGGCAAGGGCGCACATGGCTCTACCTAGCGACGCAATAAAGCAGGGCATCGAGCGGGCCCCCAACCGTTCGATGCTGTACGCGGTGGGTTTCACCGCCGAGGACTTCAAGAAGCCCTGGGTGGGCGTGGCCAGTTGTTGGAGCGAGGGCACGCCCTGCAACTTCAACAACCACCGCCTGGCGGGCGACGTCAAGGACGGTCTGTTGCAGGCCGGAGCGCTCGGCAAAGAGTTCAACACCATCTCGGTCACCGATGGCATCGCCATGGGCACCGAGGGCATGAAGGCCTCGCTGGCCAGCCGCGAGATCATCGCCGACTCCATCGAACTCTACATTCGCGGCCACTCTTACGACGGTCTGGTCGCCATCGGCGGGTGCGACAAGACCAACCCCGGCGGCATCATGGCGCTGGCGCGGCTGAACCTACCGGGTATCTTCCTCTATGGCGGCAGCATCATGCCGGGTATCTTCCGCGGGCGCGATGTCAGCATCCTCGACATCTTCGAGGCGGTGGGACGGCACGCCGCCGGTGAGATGAGCGCCGAAGACGTGCTCGAATTGGAGAAGGTGGCCTGTCCGGGCGAGGGCGCCTGCGGCGGCATGTTCACCGCCAACACCATGTCGTCGGTCAGCGAGGCGCTGGGTATGGCGCTGCCGTACAGCGCGTCCATTCCGGCGATCGATCCGGCCCGGGTGGAGCTGTGTCACGCTACCGGCGCCGCCGTCGCCCGCATGATCGAGACGAACCTGCGGCCGCGCGACATCATGACCCGCGCTGCGTTCCTGAACGCCATCGCCGTGGTGGAGGCGCTCGGCGGGTCGACCAACGCGGTGCTGCACCTGCTGGCCATCGCCAGGGAGTGCGGCGTGCCGCTCAGCATGCAGGACTTCGACGACGTGAGCAGCCGCACGCCGCACATCGGCGACATGTCGCCCAGCGGCCGCTACAACATGTACGACCTGCACAAGGCGGGCGGCGTTCCCATGGTCATGAAGGCGTTGCTGGACGCCGGCCTGCTGGATGGCGATTGCATCACGGTGACCGGCCAGACCCTACGCGAGAACCTGGCCAACGTGCAATGGAACCCCAACCAGGATGTGGTGCGCCCGCTCAGCAACCCGCTGCGGGCGAGCGGCAGCATGGTGATCTTGAAGGGCAACCTGGCCCCCGACGGCTGTGTGATGAAGGTGGGCGGTCTCGCCGTCACCAGCCACACCGGCCCGGCTCGCGTGTTCGACACCGAGGAGGCCTGCATGGAGGCGGTGGTCAACCGCCGCATTCTGCCCGGCGACGTGGTCATCATCCGTTACGAGGGCCCCAAGGGCGGGCCGGGCATGCGCGAGATGCTGGCCGTCACCTCGGCGCTCTCGGGCCAACACCTAGGCGACAAAGTGGCGCTGCTGACCGACGGCCGCTTCTCGGGCGCAACCCATGGCTTCATGATCGCCCACGTGGCGCCCGAGGCCGCAGTGGGCGGCAACATCGCGCTGGTACGCGAGGGCGACATCGTGGAGATCGACGCCGACACCCGCAAAATCCACATGCAGGTATCGGACGAAGAGCTGGCGCGCCGCCGCGCCGGCTGGACGGCCCCGCCGCCCAACTACACTTGGGGCGCGCTGTGGAAGTACATCCGCCTGGTGGGGTCGGCCTCCGAAGGTGCGGTTTGTAGCTAGCGGACAGGCGTTATGGAAATAAGGCAGTCAGGAAGTGGGGGTCCACGAACCGCAGGTCCCATTGCAGCCTCAGAGTTCCTGAGTTCCTGAGTTCCTGAATTCCTATCCTCCTCACCTCCCGATAGGAGAGAGCGATGAAACTAACCGGTGCGCAAATAGTGTTCGAGAGTTTGCGCCGCGAGGGGGTGCGCCACGTGTTCGGCTACCCCGGCGGCTCGAACCTGCCGATCTACGACACGCTGATCCAGTACCCCGACATCCAGCACATTCTGGTGCGGCATGAGCAGTCGGCGGCCCACGCCGCAGACACGTATGCACGTGTCGCGAACGAGGTTGGGGTGTGCTTCGCCACCTCCGGCCCCGGCGCCACCAACCTCATCACCGGTATCGCCAACGCGTTCATGGACTCGGTACCCATGGTGTGCATCACCGGGTCGGTGGTCACCGAGCTGATCGGGCGCGACGGCTTCCAGGAGGCTGACATCACCGGCATCAGCCTGCCGGTGACCAAGCACAACTACCTGGTTCTCGACGTGGCAGACCTGGCCCGCACGCTGAAGGAGGCCTTCCATATCGCGCGGACCGGCCGGCCCGGCCCGGTGTTGGTGGACATCCCGCGCGACATCCAGCAGCAGTTGTGCGAGTTCGAGTACCCGGAGACGGTGAACCTGCGCGGCTACCGCCTGCCGCCGCCGCCCGAACCGGCCGACCTCAAGAAGGCGGCGCAACTGATTGCGGAGGCGAAGAAGCCGCTGATTTTGGCGGGCCACGGCGTCATCCTGTCGCAGGCATACGACGAACTGCGGACGCTGGCCGAGACCTGCCAGATCCCCGTCATCACCACGCTGCTGGGCATCAGCAGCTTTCCAGGCACCCACGACCTGTGCATGGGCATGCCGGGCATGCACGGCATGTATTGGAACAACATGGCCATCAGCGATGCCGACCTGCTGATCGCTGCCGGCATGCGCTTCGACGACCGGGTGACCGGCCGCCTGAAGGACTTTGCCCCCAACGCCAAGATCATCCACATCGACATCGACCCTGCCGAAATCGGCAAGAACGTGCGGCCGGCGGTGGCCATTGCCGGCGACCTGAAGGCGGTGCTGACGGCGCTCAACAAGGAGGTCAAGCCCAAGGACCATCCGGAGTGGAAGCGCTGGATCAAGCAGATGCGCGATGACCACCCTTCGATCGCCCTGCCCGAGACCGATAAACTGCTGCCGCAGTACGTGATTTCGCGCATGTACGACCTGACCGACGGCGACTGCTACGTGTGCACCGGCGTGGGCCAGCACCAGATGTGGGCGGCCCAGTACTTCCACTTCGACAAGCCGAACAGCTTCGTGACGTCGGGTGGGCTGGGAACCATGGGGTTTGAGGTGCCGGGCGCGCTTGGTGTGCAGGTGGCCAAGCCCGGCGAACTGGTGTGGAGCGTCTGCGGCGACGGCGGCTTTCAGATGACGCTGCAAGAACTGGCGACCATCGTGGAGTATGAGTTGCCGGTGAAGTTCGCCATTCTGAACAACGGCTACCTGGGCATGGTGCGCCAGTGGCAAGACATGTTCTACAAGGGCAATAAGTCGGCCGTGAAGATGTACCAGCCCGACTTCGTGAAGCTGGCCGAGGCGTTCGGCATGACCGCCCTGCGGGTCACCGACCGCACCCAGGTCGACGCCGCCATCCTGGCGGCGCTGGACCATCCCGGCCCGGTGCTCATCGAATTCGTGGTGGAAGAGGACGAGAACTGCTATCCGATGGTGCCGCCGGGCGCCAGCCTGCAGGAGACGGTGGACCAACCGCCGATGCTGAAGCCGGTGCGAGAACCGGTGGCCCTGCGATGAAGCGCGAACACTTGCACACGTTGGTGGCGTTGGTCGAAAACAAGCCAGGCGTCTTGAACCGCATCGTCAGCAAGGTGCGGCAGCGCGGCTTCAACATCGAAAGCCTGGCGGTTGGCCACTCGGAGGAGGCCGGTCTGTCGCGCATGACCTTCGTGGTCGACGCCTCGGCGGTGGATACGGAGCAGGTCGTTAAGCAGGTGGACAAGCTGATTGATGTCGTGCACATTGAGGACATCACCACGAAAGAACGGGACATGGTGGCCCGCGAGCTGCTGATGGTGAAGCTGAAGGCCACAGCCGACACCCGCAGCGAGCTGCTGAACATCGTCAATGTGTTCCGCGCCAACGTCATCGATGTCACCCCAGAGTCGATGATCATCGAGGCGACCGGCGACGAGGACAAGCTGGACTCGTTGCTGGACCTCTTGGGTGGGTACGGCATCATCGAAGTGTGCCGCACCGGCCGGGTGGCCATGGTGCGGGGGCCCGAGCGGGTTGGCCCCGACACGCCCTCCCACCTGGTGCTGCCGCACCTCTCGGGTGGCCGCGCACCGGGCGGGCTGTTTTAGAGGGGAGTAGGAAGTCATGGCAGGGCTGCCTCCAGTGGACCGTACGGCGATCGAGCGCGTGCTGGACGGGTTCGATGCCGGCCCGGCGTCACCGCAATGGCGGGGGTTCGACTGGCAGCACCCCGGCCGGCAGAAGGCCGCCGTGCGCTACAACGGGCGTCTGTATTCGTTGGCAGAGGTGGTACGGCGCGTCGTGCACCAACAGACCGGCGAGTGGCCGGCACGGGTGCCGCCACGCGATGCGGCTATGGACTACATCTGCCATCCCGGTTTCACGGTCGTGATGGCGCCGTTCATTGAGCCGTATTCCGGTCCGCCACGCCCACGGCCGCGTTACACGGTTGTCCTAGAGCCGAGCGAGGAGGGTTGGTTTGCCCATGTGCCAGCACTCCGGTGCCAGGGGTGCTACGCCTGGGGCAAGACGCAGGAAGAGGCACTGACCGAACTGGGCGTTGTCTACGACATGATCATGGGAGAGTTCGACGACATGGGCGTAGACCCACCGGCTGACGTGGCGGTTTCGGCGCTTGCCGCCGCGAGCTAGGGAGGTTGAGCGACTGATCGAACGGCTGGGGTTCGTATTCCAGCGCCAAGAGGGCAGCCACCGGCAATACGAACATCAAGACGGGCGGCACATAACGATTCCGTTCCATGGAGGAAGAGACCTAAACAGAGACGTGGTGCGAAGTATCGTGCTGAACCTTGAGATAACTCGGGCGGAGTTCAACCGGTTGCTCCGCGGGCGGTGAGCCGGAGACTGTCAACTGGAACCGGGGAGTCCAGAGGGGTAGGCCCCCTCTGGTAGGTGGCTAGGCGGTATCCCCCCAACCGCCCCCACCCTCCGCCCCCGCCCGGGGGCGGGACCAACATTCGGAACGGAGGTGCACGTAAATGGCAACGATTTTCTATGACAAGGATGCCGACATTGGGCTGCTGAAGGGCAAGCTCATCGCCATCATCGGCTATGGCAGCCAGGGCCACGCCCACGCGCTGAACCTGAAGGACAGCGGCATGGACGTGGTGGTGGGCCTGCACGAGGGCAGCCGCAGCGCCGGCCGCGCCACCGAGGCAGGCCTGAACGTGGTGACCGTCGATCAGGCGGGCGCCGACGCCGACATCATCATGATGCTGGTGCCGGACCAGACGGCCCGTCAGGTCTACGACCAGAGCCTGGCCAAGCACATGAAGTCGGGCAAGACCCTCATGTGGGCGCACGGCTTCAACATCCACTACAACCAGGTGGCCCCGCCCAAAGAGGTGGACGTCAGCATGATCGCCCCCAAGGCCCCCGGCCACATGGTGCGCCAAGTGTTCACCGAGGGGTCGGGCACGCCGTGCCTCGTCGCCGTGCACCAGGATGCGTCGGGCCGTGCGCGCGACATTGCGCTGGCGTACTCGAAGGGCATCGGCGGCACCAGGGCGGGCACGCTGCTCACCACCTTCAAGGAAGAGACCGAGACCGACCTGTTCGGCGAGCAGGTGGTGCTGTGCGGCGGCATCTCGGCGCTGATGGAGTCGGCGTTCCAGACGCTGGTGGACGCCGGGTATCAGCCGGAAAGCGCCTACTTCGAGTGCCTACACGAGATGAAGCTGATCGTCGACCTGATGTATGCGGGCGGCCTCAGCTACATGCGGTACTCCATTAGCGACACTGCGGAGTACGGCGACTACAGCCGTGGCCCCCGCATCGTTACCGACGAGACCCGTGCCGAGATGAAGCGCATCCTGGACGAGATCCAGTCGGGCTCGTTCGCCAGCGAGTGGATTCAGGAGAACGCCGCCGGCGGCCGCGCCAAGTTCCTGGCCGAACGCCGCCGCCACAGCGAACTCTCCATTGAGACGGTGGGCAAGGAACTGCGCAGCATGATGAGCTGGCTGCCCAAGGTGCGCGAGTAGCGAACTTGGCCGTGGCAGATGAATCGCGGCATGCCGGGTTTCGCACTTGGATGGTGGGAGCGCGAGATATCGAGTTGATTCGTTCCTATCGGAGTTTGACGGCAAACCTGAGAGAGCATGAGCAGAAACTGGCGGAGGCCCAACGAGGCCTGAGTCCCGAGGCTGTCCGAAAGCTTGAACATGAGTTACGAGTATTTGCGGAGCAGCGGAGACTGTTAGTAATCGAACTCTCGAAGCGGGGGGTGACACCGTGAGTCTAGCAACACCAACAACGGGAGAGAAGGGCGTCTCCGCTGACGCTTGGTCGCTTGCTCGCAAGGTGGCCGGAAAACTCCAGGGTGCCGAAGAGGATGACATCGGTTCCCTAGAGGTGGGCATCATCGACATCTTTGACACTGTCGTAAGCCTTTACTCAGGCTTGTATCCTCGATTTGCCGCCCTGCCAAGTCCATCCGTAGATAGCGTTTTGGGCGAACTCGCGGAGTTGCGTGTCGATCTCGAACATATTCGATATCATGCTCAACTGACGATCGAGGGCATCGACGGTATCGCTAGGTCGTTGCGTAAACGCACATCTCTCGGCGCTGCGGTCGGTGCAGACCCGAACGACCAGATTGACGGGATCGCGGGATCTTTGCGAAAACGCGCTGTGCCTGCAGCGTATAGCCCTGAGTGGAAGCGGAATCCAAAGGGTGTCCCGCGCGAGTCGGAGTTCTACTGCCATATCACCGATGAGTTGGCGAAGAGAGGCAGGCTTTCGGCTCAGGAGCTGATTGAAAGCATTCGGTTTCGGGCCGAGAGTCTATTTCCCGGGATCCCCAAAGAGGCTCTAACGGCACAAGATCATAGAGATGGACCGTTGTCATTTGATCATCGGATTCATTCGGCGCTTCAAAGGCTAAAGCGGCGAAGGGAAGTCACTGGGCCGGAAAATGGACATTGGCGTCTCACATCTGCTGAGCAGTAGATTATTGAGGAGGCACAGGATGCGAATGCAGGAGGTAGACCATGTAGCTCCGCCGTTTGCGGCGGGCTACGTGCTGCTCCGGGCTGGTTGTCGTTAGGTTGTCATCGACAAGCAGTACAAGGGAGCACAACAATGGATAAGGTCGTCATTTTCGATACCACTATGCGCGACGGGGAACAGGCCCCCGGCGCGACCATGAACAAAGAAGACAAACTGAAGATGGGCCGCCAGCTCGAACGGCTGGGGGCCGACGTCATCGAGGCCGGGTTCGCCGCCAACTCGGCCGAGGAGGTTGAGGCGATCGCGGCCGTCGCGGCTGAGATCCGCACGCCGGTCATCTGCAGCCTGAGCCGGACGGTGGCCGGCGACGTGGACGCTGCGTGGCGGGCGCTGAGCAAGGCCGCACGGCCGCGCATCCACGTGTTCACGTCCAGCAGCGACCTGCACCTGGCGCACATGCTGCGCAAGAGCCGGCAGGAGGTGCTGGACAGTGCGGTGGCCGCCATCCAGCGCGCCAAGGGCTACGTGCAAGACGTGGAGTTCAGCCCGCAGGACGCCACCCGTTCTGACGTGGAGTTCCTGATTGACCTCTACACCGCCTGCATCGAGGCGGGCGCCACCACTATCAACGTGCCCGATACCGTCGGCTACGCCATCCCGGAGGAGTTCGAGAAGCTGATCCGCCGCCTGCTGACCGAGGTGAAGGACAGCAACAAGGCGGTATGGAGCGTGCACTGCCACAACGACCTGGGGCTGGCGGTGGCCAATAGCCTGGCCGCCATCCGGGGCGGCGCGCGGCAGATCGAGGTGTGCGTCAATGGTATCGGCGAGCGGGCCGGCAACGCCGCGCTAGAAGAGGTGGTGATGGCCATCCACACCCGCAAGGACTTCCTGGGGGTGGAGCATAGCCTGGACACCACGCAGATTTCGCGCACCAGCCGGCTGTTCACCGACATCACCGGCATCGGCGTGCAGGTGAACAAGTCCATCGTGGGGGCCAACGCCTTCCGGCACGAGTCGGGCATCCACCAGGACGGCGTGATCAAAGAGCGCACCACCTACGAGATCATGGACCCGCAGGACATCGGCCTGAGCGGCAACATCATCAGTATGGGTAAGACCAGCGGGCGGGCGGGTTTTCGCGCCCACCTGGTGCAGATGGGCTACCCGCTGACCGACGAGGAGTTCACCAAGGCGTGGAACGCCTTCCGTGAGCTGGTGGCCAAGAAGAAGTTTGTGGACGACCGCGACCTGGAGGCCTTGGTGGCCGAGGAGATGCGGTCGGTGGCGGTGGACGAGCACTACACGCTGGACCAGCTCAATGTGTCGTGCGGCGAGCCGGGCATCCCCACTGCCTCGGTGCGGCTGCGCACCGCTGACGGCCAGGAGCTGACCGAGGCCGCCGTCGGCGATGGCCCGGTGGACGCCGTGTACAAGGCCATTACGGTGGCCGTGGGCCTGCACAACAACCTACAGGAATTCAGCGTCAAGTCCATCACCGAGAACACCGAGGCCCAGGGTGAGGTGACCATCCGCATCGAAGTGGACGGCCGCACCTACACCGGCCGCGGCGTCAGCACCGACATCATCGTGGCGAGCGCCAAAGCGTACCTCAACGCCATCAACCGCAAGCTGGCCGACCAGGCCGACCGCCACGTCTTCTCGCTGACGGGCACCCCGTAACTCCGAACGCAGCGGAAAGGGGCGGAACGCCGGTTCCGCCCCTTTCTCGTGCCCCGTGCCAGCGCCTATGGCTGGTATACTGTTCACTGCTGTCCCGCCTCCCCGGCGGGTGTTCACTCTGGTAACGAGGTAAGCATGGCCCCGAAAACGCTGTTCGAGAAAGTGTGGGAGACGCACGTGGTGCGCGCGGAGCCGGGTAAGCCGGTCATCCTGTACGTGGATCTTCACCTGGTGCACGAGATCACCACCGCGCAGGCGTTCGAGGGCCTGCGGCTGGCCGGCCGTAAGGTGCGCCGTCCCGACCTGACGGTGGCGACCGTGGATCACAATGTGCCCACCTGGGAGCGCAGCCGGCCCACCACCGACGCGATTGCGGCGAAGCAGATCGCGACGCTGGACCAGAACGCCAAGGACTTCGGCCTCCCCAACTATTACGACATCTTCAGCGAGGACCAGGGCATCGTCCACGTCATTGGGCCGGAGTTGGGGTATACCCAGCCGGGCAAGGTGGTGGTGTGCGGCGATAGCCACACCAGCACCCACGGGGCGTTCGGCGCCATCGCGTTCGGCATCGGCACCTCCGAGGTGGAGCACGTGCTGGCCACCCAGACCATCCCGCAGATGAAGCCGAAGACCATGGAGATCCGGGTCAACGGCACGCTGCCGGCGGGCGTCACCGGCAAAGACATCATCCTGAGCATCATCGGGCGCATCGGCATCGGCGGGGCCATCGGTTATGCGGTGGAGTACACCGGCGAGGCCATCCGCGCACTGGACATGGCCGGGCGCATGACCGTGTGCAACATGTCCATCGAGGGCGGCGCCCGCTGCGGCATGATCGCTCCCGACGAGAAGACCATCGAGTACGTGAAGGGCCGGAAGTTTGCGCCGAAGGGCGCCGACTGGGACAAGGCGGTGGAGCGCTGGCGGCAACTGCCGTCGGACCCCGGCGCCGTGTATGACCGGCTGCTGGAGATCGACGCCAGCGAGCTGGTGCCGTTCGTCACCTGGGGCACCAACCCCAGCATGGTGGCTCCGGTCACCGCCAGCGTGCCCGACCCGGCGTCATTTGCCACCTCGCAGGAACGGGAACTGGGCGAGCGGGCGCTGAAGTACATGGACCTCGCAGCGAACACCCCCATTGAGGAGATCAAGCTCGACCGGGTGTTCATCGGCTCCTGCACCAACTCGCGCATCGAGGACCTGCGGGCGGCCGCCGCGATCGCCAAGGGCAAGCACGTGGCGTCCAGTGTGTACGCCATGGTGGTTCCGGGCTCCACATCCATCAAGCACCAGGCCGAGGCGGAGGGCCTGGATAAGATTTTCATCGAGGCCGGGTTCGACTGGCGTCATGCCGGCTGTTCGATGTGTCTAGGTATGAACCCCGACGTGCTGCAGCCCGGCGAGCGCTGCGCCAGCACCTCCAACCGCAACTTCGAGGGCCGGCAGGGCCCCGGCGGCCGCACCCACCTGGTCAGCCCGCAAATGGCCGCCGCCGCCGCCATCGCCGGCCACTTTGTGGACGTGCGTGGTTGGGTGTAGTCGAGGCTAACGCGAGGATAAGAAAGAAGGCGCGGGATGGCTGACTTTTCTGGTACTCCCCTAGACTTCATTGATCGGATCCGAGAGCTGACGGCTAGAGTGCGTCAACTCCGGCAGCAAACGAATGTGCTGCTAACAGAAGAGGCGGTCAAAATGGCGTTGGTGGTGCCATTTATAGACCGAGTCTTAGGTTACGACGTTTTCGACCCGACAGAGGTGGTGCCAGAGCTCGTCGCGGATGTCGGCCTTAAGAAGGGTGAGAAGGTTGACTACGCCATCATGAAGGATGGGAAGCCTGTGATCCTGTTTGAATGTAAACAGGTCGGTAATCCCTTGAGCGTGGAGCAGGCATCCCAGCTCTTCAGATATTTCCATGTCACTGAGGCACGAATCGGAGTCATCACGGACGGCATAAGGTATCGAATCTTCTCTGACCTCGAAAAGGCGACGTAATGGACTCAAAGCCCTTCCTTGAGTTCACTCTCGATGATTTCGACGACTCGTTGGCAAACGAAATCAAGAAATTTTCAAAGGGGACATTCGAGATTGGGGCAATCCTGGCAACTGCTACTGAACTTAAATATACCCGAGAGATTCGGCGTGTCCTTCTTGAAGAGTACTTGGCTCCATCGGACGAATTAGTCAGGTTCTTTGGCAAGCAAGTCTACAGCGGGTCGCTCACACAGGGACGCCTTCAGCAGTTCCGAGACCTGACGCGTACCGCCCTTCAACAGTTTGTCAGCGAGAAGATCAACGATCGCCTGAAGACGGCGCTCGCGAGTGAATCAACAGCGCCAGTGATACCTCCGGTGCAACTGGTTCCGGAGGGGGTGGCAGCAGAGGTCGCTCCTGCCGGTGACATCGTTACAACTGATGAGGAGCGGGAGGCGTACTTTATCGTCAAGGCAATCTTGCGGGATGCGGTGGATGTGCACCGAATAGCTATGCGGGATCAGAAGACTTACTGCTCTGTCCTACTTGACGATAACAACCGGAAGCCAATATGCCGGTTCTACTTCAACGGCGGGAAGCGCCAGATCGGCATCATCGCTGACGCCGAAAAGCATGAAGAGCGGTTTACGATTGAGACCGTCGATGACATCTATCAACATGGCCCTGAGTTGCGTAAGTCCATCGGACTCTACGAGGGTTCGACTGCCGATTCGAAGTCGTGAGCTTACGCATAGCGTCAACCTGTTGAGACGTGTACTGTCTCAGTAGCGAAGTCGAGGAGTAACCACATGGAGCCATTTATTTCCGAAACGGGTATTGTATGCCCGGTGGACCGCATGAACGTGGACACCGACCAGATATGTCCCGCCGAGTTCTTGAAGCGCATCGAGCGCACCGGCTATGGCGAGTTCCTGTTCTACCGCTGGCGGCAGGACGAGGGGTTCGTGCTGAACCACCCGGTGTACAGCAAGGGCACCATTCTGGTGGGTGGACGCAACTTCGGCAGCGGGTCGTCGCGCGAGCACGCGGTGTGGGCCATCGGCCAGTACGGGTTCCGGGCCGTCATCGCCCCTAACTTCGCTGAGATCTTCCACAACAACTCGTTCGAGAACGGGCTGTGTCCGGTGATCCTGCCTGAAGAGCAGGTGCGGCAGATTATGGACAAGGCGTTGGCGAAGCCGGGTTATGAACTGACGGTGGACCTGGAGCGCTGCGAAGTGTACGACGACCAGGGATTGCGCTTTCCTTTCGTGGTGCACAACGACCCCAGCACCCACGAGTTCCGGCGGCAATGCCTGATGAACGGCCTCGACTCCATCGCCCTGACGCTGCTGCACGAGGCGGACATCACGGCCTATGAGCGCAAGGCGGCAGCGACGGCCTAGCGAGGCGGTACTGGTCAAGTTCTGGTTCGATCCGTGGACACGATGAGGACGCAATGAAGTACGACATCGCAGTGCTACCCGGTGACGGCGTTGGGCGAGAGGTCATGGACGAGGGGCTCAAGGTGCTTGAGGCCGCAGGGAAGCGCTTCGGCCACGAGTTCGCCTACAAGCAGGGCATCGTGGGTGGCGGCGCCATCGATAAGTTTGGCACCGCCCTGCCGGACGACATTGTGCCCATGTGCAAGAGTTGCGACGCACTGCTGTTCGGTGCTGTCGGCGGCCCGAAGTGGGACAACCCCACCGCCAAGGTCCGGCCCGAGCAGGCCATTCTGGGCCTGCGCAAAGGTCTGGGCGTGTACGCCAACCTGCGTCCGGTCAACGTGTACCCCATGCTGGAGAATGCCACACCGCTCAAGCCCGAGATAGTGAGGGGTGTCGACATCCTCGTGCTGCGCGAGCTGACCGGCGGCATCTATTTCGGCACGCCGCAGAAGACCTGGACCACCGCCCGCGGCCGCCAATCGGTGGACACGCTACGCTACTCCGAGAAGGAGATCGAGCGCATCGTGCGCACCGGCTTCGAGCTGGCCCGCTCCCGCCGCAAGAAGCTGACGTCGGTCGACAAGGCGAACGTCATCGAGACCAGCCGTCTGTGGCGACAGATCGCCACCGAGCTTTCGGCCGAGTACCCCGACGTGAAGTTGGAGCATATGCTGGTGGACACCGCCGCTATGCGCCTCATCCGCGAGCCGGGGTCGTTCGACGTGATGGTGATGGAGAACATGTTCGGCGACATCCTCACCGACGAGGCATCGGTGCTGGGCGGGTCGATGGGCATGATGGGCAGCGCCAGCCTGGGCGGCAACACCGCCGCCTTCAACGCCCGCCGCCGGGTGCGCCGCATGGGCATGTACGAACCCATCCACGGCACCGCCCCCGACATCGCCGGCCAGAGCAAGGCCAACCCCATCGGCATGATCCGCAGCGTCGCCATGATGCTCTACTACTCGCTGGGCCTGGAGCGCGAGTACAAGGCCATCGAGAAGGCCACCCTGCAGGTCCTTACCGCCGGCGCCCGCACCGCCGATATCGCGCAACCCGGCGACAAGGTGCTGACCACCCGCGAGATGGGCGACCTGATCACCGCGGCGGTGGCGAAGGCGTAACGAGGGATGGGCGGCGACGCCTTCCAAGTTGACATAGGATTTTGGGCTGGGCTAGCATAGTCTCGTAGAAGCGTCGACGGAGACGAGTACGGGCGCCACAGCCGGCCAGCGAGTCTGAGCTTGGTGGAAGCAGACACGGCGAACGCCCCGAACATCCCTCCCGAGCTGCCGACCGAAAGGCATTGAACGCCCAGTAGGCTCGGCCGGAACGCCCACCGTTATCAGGGGCAGGAGCATGGTGGTGCTCCGGTAGAGCGGCCTGCATGGCAGGCAATGAGGGTGGTACCGCGGGTTGTCAGCCCGTCCCTTGTGTGGGGACGGGCTTCTTGTTGTCTGGAAAGAGGTGGGCCATGGATGTGGTGCTATACGACACGACGTTGCGTGACGGCGCTCAGATGGAGGGCATCTCCTACACCGCCGACGAGAAGCTGGAGATTACCAAGCGCCTCGACCAGCTAGGCGTGCACTACATCGAGGGCGGCTGGCCCGGCTCCAACCCCAAGGACGCGGAGTACTTCCGGCGGGTGCAGGCGCTGCCGCTGCGCAACGCCGTGGTGACCGCCTTCTCCATGAGCCGGCGGGCCAACGCCCCGGTGGAGGACGACAGCAACATCCGGGCGCTGCTCGACTCGGGCGCCAGCGTGTGCACTTTGGTGTGCAAGACCTGGGACCTGCACGTGGAGCGGGTGCTGCACACCACCCTCGAAGAGAACCTCAACATGATCGCCGACTCGGTGCGCTACCTGCGCAGCCAGGGCCGCCGGGTGTTCTTCGACGCCGAGCACTTCTTCGACGGCTATCGCGCCAACCAGGAGTACGCACTGCGCTGCCTCACCACCGCCGCCGAGCAGGGGGCCGAGTGCCTGGTGCTGTGCGACACCAACGGCGGGTCGCTCACCACTGACATCCGCGAAGCGGTGCGCTCGGTGCAGAAGCTGACCAAGCTCGACCTGGGCATCCACGTGCACAACGACTGCGATCTGGCCGTTGCCAACTCCCTTGCCGCGCTCGACGAGGGCGTGGTGCAGGTGCAGGGCACCGTCAACGGCTACGGCGAGCGCTGCGGCAACGCCAACCTGTGCTCGCTCATCCCGGTGCTGCAGCTCAAGATGGGGATGCAGTTAGTGCCGCCGGCCCAGCTCGCGCAGCTTACCGATGTCTCGCACTACGTGGCCGAACTGGCGAACCTGCGACCGGAGCCCCGCCAGCCTTTCGTGGGCGTCAACGCCTTCACGCACAAGGCCGGCCTGCACGCCGATGCGATGGGCAAGGTGGAGGAGAGCTACCAGCACGTGCCGCCGGAGTCGGTGGGCAATCGCAAGCGCATCCTGGTGTCGGAGCTGGGCGGCCGCGCCAACGTGGTGCAGAAGGCGGGCGAGTTGGGGCTGGAGCTGGACGCCCGCGACCCGCGCGTCCGCAGCATCGTCAACAAGGTGAAGGAGATGGAGCAGCTCGGCTACCAGTTCGAGGGCGCCGAGGCCAGCTTCGAGATGCTGGTGCGCCGCATGGACGACGACTATAAGACCCCCTTCGACCTGGTGGACTTCATGGTGGTGGTGGAAAAGAACCGCCGGGTGCCCCGCCGCCGCACCGACACCATGCTGTCGGAGGCCACGGTGAAGGTGGCCGTGGGCGGCAAGCAACTGCACACCGCGGCCGAGGGCAACGGCCCAGTGAACGCCCTGGACGAGGCGCTGCGCAAGGCGCTGGTGGAGTTCTACCCCGAGGTGGCGCATGTGAAGCTGGTGGACTACAAGGTCCGCATCCTGGAGGGCACCCAAGGCACCGAGGCTCAGGTGCGGGTGCTCATCGAGAGCACCTACGCCGAGGAGACCTGGCGGACGGTCGGATGCTCCAGCAACATCATCGAGGCGAGCTGGGTGGCGCTGGCCGACAGTCTGGAATACTGGGTGGCGCGAGTGCTGCCGCTCGCGCGAGCCTAGCCCGCTCCTTCTCTGCAGGGGGCTCCTGGGAGGAATCATGAAGATAATCAGTTTCGGCGAGACGACCCCCGCGCTTTTGGCTCGGCGCAAAACGGTGACACGCCGTAAATGGAAGGCAGAGTACGCCACCAGATTCCATCGCGGAGAGTTGTGTAGTGCCTACGACACGGCCCCTTTCAATCATGGCAAACAGGTAGCTGTCATCCGCCTGACGGCGCCCCCGATACTGGAGGAGACCGGCCCCTCGCTGCCGGTCGGCGACTGGGAGGCCGAAGGGTTTGCCTATCTCGCTGGTAAGGGGTTCCGAGTATTCAAAAAGGACCCTAAGGACGTGTGGGCTGACTGGATTGACCACCCTCAGAAGCTGTGGGTTGTCCGCTTCGAGGTTGTCGAATTCAACCCGTTGGCACGGGCTTAGTCGCCGCCGCTCACGGGCACCGGCCCAGCCTGCGTGACCGGCGGTGCATCCACCACCCGCCGGCGGATGAACAGGCAACTGACGGCGCTGGCCACCAGCAGCACAATGCTGACCGACAGGGCGGGGCGCATGGCCTCCACGAAGCTGACGGCGAACACGTGGTTGCCGAGGGTCTGGAGTTGCACCACGACGTCGGCGGGCAGGGTGGACGGTAGCGACGCTGCAACGTCGCGGATGCGGCCGATCTCCAGGCCGCCGGCGTTCACGCCCGAGAAGCCTGCCACGAAGTCGCTGCGGTAGGCGTCGGGCACCTGGGTGGCGGCAATGGCGGCCTGCTGCCGGAGGGCGCCGGCGAGCTGGCTCTCCAGCACCACGCCGGCCACGGCGCTGCCCAGCACGCTGCCGAGCTGGCGGCTGGTGTTCATGAACCCTGATGCGGCCCCCGACATGCTCACCGACACCTCGCGCATGGCGATGGTGGCAATGGGCGCGAAGATGAGCCCGAGCCCGATGCCCGCCGCCCCCAGCGGCAGGATGAACGTGGCGGGCGGCGACTCGGGGCCCGCCAGTACCACCAGCGCCGCCATGCCCAACGCGAAGATGGACAGGCCGGCCATCAGGATGTACTTGCCGCCGATGCGGTCCGCCATGCGCCCGGCCACCGGTGCGATGAAGATGGAGAACACCGACATCGGCAGCAGCGTCATGCCGGCATCGAACGCGTTGAGGCGCAGCGCCGACTGCAGGTAGATGGTGATAGGGAAGAACAGGCCCAGCATGCCGAACGACATGGCAGCGCCCACCCAGTTCATCAGGATGTAGTTGCGGTTCTGAAAGAGCTGGTACGGCACCAGCGGCTCCGGCTGCCGTCGCTCCCACACCACCCAAGCGGCCATGAGCACCGCGCCGCCGAGCAGCAGGTGCGGGATACCGACACCAAACGCCACCGTGCCCCAGTTGTAATGCTGCGCCTCGATGAGCCCGAACACGAGGCCGAACAGCCCGGCGGTGGCCAGCAGCACGCCCACTAGGTCCAGCGAGTGCCGGCGTCCGGTATGCAGGTTCGGCAGGAACTTGAGGGCGGCTATCACGGTGAGCGCCCCCAGCGGCAGGTTGATAAAGAAGATCCAGTGCCAGCTCAGCTTGGTCACAATCAGGCCGCCGAGCGCCGGGCCGATGACCGACGCCAGGCCCGCCACGCCGCTCCACGTGCCAAAGGCCGCGCCGCGGCGCTCGGGTGGAAACACCGACGCCAGCATCGCCAGCGTCTGCGGCCCCAGCATGGCCCCGCCCAACCCCTGCAGGGCACGGAACGCCACCAGCGCCCCCACGTTGTCCGTCAGCCCACACAGCCCCGACGCCACGGTGAACAGCGTGAGCCCGCCGATGAACATGGGCTTCTGGCCCACCATATCGCCCAACCGTCCGGCGGTGATGAGCAGCACGGCGTACACCAGTACGTAGGCGTTGATGACCCACAGCACCTCTTCGACGGTGGCCCCGAGGCTCGTGATCATCGCCGGCAAGGCGATGTTCACGATGGTGATGTCGAGCAGGATCATGAAGAAGCCGGCGCACAGCACCGAGAGTACCAACCAGGGGTTGGCGCCGGTGGCGACGTCGGGCGCGGGGGCGTGCTGAGAGGAGGTCGTGGCAGTCATGGGTTGTGCGGCGGGCGGACAGTAGTGCGTACGGCCGGGCGGCTTTAGTGTACTACTCGCCGAAGTAGCGCGAGATGCCCCGGAAGTAGCCCTGCGCTATGGCGTCCTGGACGGCGTCCTGGGCGAGCAGCGCGGCTTCGGTAGGATTGGAGAGGAAGAGGCTTTCGCCGAGGGCGCCGGGCATCATGGTGGCGCGGGTGGGCCGGGGCTCGGTGCGGGGATTGCCCAGCACGAACAGCGAGAACACCCGTCCGTTGAACTCCCGGAAGGTGGCGCCGTTCTTCAGGCCGCGGTTCGGGTCGGCGTAGCCTGCGGCCCGCAGCTCGCCGGTAATGCCCTCCAGAATGCCCATTGCCAGCCGAAAGTTGGCATCGGCAAAGGGCCGGGAGGCGTCGTACCACACCTCGGTGCCGGCCTCCGCCGCATTGCCCGACCCGTTGTTGTGGAGGGCGACGAACAGGTCGGCCCGGGCGGCGTTCGCCAGGTCGACCCTTGCCTGCAGGTCAGCGCGCACCGGGTTGTAGCTGTTCGCCGCGTCCGCTTCCGGCATGGCGTAGACACGGGTGTCGGCAGTGCGGGTGAGCAGGGTCTGGTAGCCGGCGCCGTCCAGGAGCCCCTGCAGCTTCAGCGCGATGGCGAGGTTCACGTTTTTCTCGGCCAGCTTACCCGATGCCGCCCCCACCTCCGGGCCCCCGTGGCCGGGATCGATGACCACCAGGCGTTGCTTGGGGTTGCGCACGAAGCCCCGCACCGCCAGTTCGCCAGCGGCCCAAGCGGCCGGCGGGTAGACGGTGGCGGATTGCTGGCTTCCGCGGGTGCCGGCCCCGCTGGCTGTGGGGGGCGCCGCCTCCTCTGCCGTGGCAGGCGGTGTGGGTGGCACGCCCGGCGGCGGGGTGACAGGCGAAGCCAGCGATGCCGCGGCGCCGGACGCGTCCGCAGCGGTGCTTGCTGGTTGGAGTGTCGCTGCTCCGATTGTTGCGGTCGATCCGCCATCGATCACCGACTGCGGGGCAGGCGAAACGGCGGCGCTTCCCGGCGTACAGCCGGTCAACGCCGCCGCTACGAGAATCGCTGTGAGGCGACGTGGCAGCATCAACGGTCCGTGGTTAGAACCCGGTGGCGGGCGCCTCGTTCGGCATAGCGCCCCACCGTCCCTGGCGGAAGCCCTGCATCGGCCCGCCGGAGAAGCCGCCCTGGCCCCACTGGGGCATGGCGCCCGGCCCGCCGCCCTGCATAAAGCCGCCGAAGTCGCCGCCAAAGCCCTCGAACGCTGAGGTCCTGCCATTACCGCTATTGGGCTTGGCGCCGCCCTGCGGGCCGGACCGCTGACCAGGGTTCATGATGGCGAGCGCGTCGGTGGCGGCGTTCTTGGTGATGACCACAACTCTGGTATCCGCCTTCAGGCCGCTGCCCTTGCCGCGCAGCTTCGTATCGGCCGTGATGCCGTAGGTGAGGTTGGCGCCGCCGCCGTTGGGTTTCACCACCACACTGGTATCGGTAGCGCTTACCACCTTGCCGTCGGTCATGGTGATGGTCAGGTCGTTATTGTTCTTGTCTTTGAACTTGAAGCTGCCGCCCATCATGTGGTCGAACATGTCCTGCGGGGCGATGCCCTGTAGCTCCGGCAGCATGCCGAACGGTGCGGCGAATGGGGCCATGCCCACACCGCCACCAGGGCCGCCGGGGCCATGACCGGGCCCGCCAGGGCCGCGCCGTCCATTCGCCGGCGGCTGGCCCGGTTTGGACCGCTGCGGCGCTGCGGCAGCGGTCACGCTGATGGTCTTGGTGGTAGTTCCGGTCACAATGGCGAATTGGACGGTGTCGCCCGGCTTCACGTCCTTCAGCTTCGCCATGGCGGTCTTCAGGTCGGTAACCGTGGCGCCGTTGATGCTCTTCACGACGTCGGCCTTCTGCACGCCTGCTTTGGCAGCGGGGCCATCGGGCGCCACGTTCACGACTGCCAGCCCGTCCTGCTTCTGGATGCCCAGCTTGGTGGCGACGGCATCCGTAATCGGTGCAAGGGCCATGCCGAGCCAGCCATGGCCAGCAGGCGCCACATCGGGGGCGGCGGCCACGGTGCCGGCGCTGTGGGTCCAGTAGACGCCGCCGGCGAAAGCCACCGCCGCCGTCGCTGCGATGGCTACTGCCACGCGCAAGGTCGAGCTTCTGAGATTGATGCTCATGTCGTGTCTCCTAGGGTGCTTACCCAATAACGGCTGCAGATAACGTCGTGCGTTCGCTGATCCAGTACCGTCAGGGAATGGGGAAGTTTCAACCCCTATTCGTAGCGCAGCGCCTGAATGGGGTTGAGGCGCGACGCCTGCACGGCGGGGTAGATGCCGAAGAAGAGCCCGACGGCTGCGGAAACCGTCACGGCCAGCACCGCAATCTCGGGCGCTACCACCGTTTGCAATGGCTGGCCGTTGAGCTGGAAGCCCGACACCATGCGCGAGATGCCGACGCCGAATATCAGGCCGGTGCCGCCGCCGAACACGCTCAGCACCGTGGCTTCGACCAGGAACTGCGACAGGATGTCGCGCCGCTTGGCGCCCACCGCCTTGCGAATGCCGATCTCGCGGGTACGCTCGGTGACCGACACCAGCATGATGTTCATGATGCCGATGCCGCCCACCAGCAGCGAGATGCCGGCGATGCTGCCCAGGAAGGCGGTCATCACGCCGGTCACTTGGTTGAGCGTGGCCAGGGTGTCTTCCTGGCTGGTCACGGTGAAGTCGTCATCACCGGTGATGCGGTGGCGGTCGCGCAGAATGCTCGCAATGCCATCCTTGGCGTCCTGGATCAGCTTCTCGTTTTCCACCTTCACGTTGATAACTGAGACGGTCTTGGCGCCTTGGATCGACCGCTGCTGCGATAGGCGGGCCATGGAGGTGGTGATCGGCACCATTACCACGTCGTCCTCCAGCGCCGACGCGCTGCCGCCCTTGCTCACCAGCGTGCCGATGATCTTGAACTGGATGCGGTTGATGCGAATGTTCTTGCCCACCGCATCCCCGTCGGGGAACAGGTTGCTGAGCACGGTGGCTCCCAGCACGGCAACCAGCGACTTGGCGTCGAGCTGGGACTTCAGGAAGAAGTCACCCTGGTCGATCTCATAGTTGCGCACGTCCAGGTAACTCTCGTCGACGCCGCGGATATTGGTGTTGGCGTTGAGGTTGCCCGCGACCACCTGCGAGCGGCTGCCCACTTCGGGAGCCACGCCGGAAAGGCTGGGGACGGCGCCGCCACCCAGCGCTGCCGCATCATCGAGTGTGAGCGTGGCCGCCGAGCCCTGCGCCTGCCGTACCCCGCCCTGTTGCGGTGCGCCACCGGCACGTACGAAGATGAGGTTGCTGCCCAGCGACGTGATGCGCGAGGAGATCTGGGCCTGGGTGCCGCTGCCGATGGACATGAGGACGATCACGGCGGCAACGCCGATGATGATGCCCAGCATGGTCAGGGCCGCCCGCAACTTGTTGGCGCGGATGCCGTCGAGCGCGATGGCGAGGTTTTGGCCGAGCCTCATGCCAGGGCCTCCTCCACCAGGCTGCGGTTCCGGTCCATATCCGCCAGGATCTCGACGGCCAGTAGTTGGCGCTCTACCGGGTCGTCGCGCTGAATGCGGCCGTCGCGGATCTGGATGATGCGCTTCGTGTGCTGGCCGATGTCCTGTTCGTGGGTGACGAAGACGACGGTCATGCCGTCGTCTTGGTTCAGCGACTGGAACAGGGCCATGATCTCTTCACTCGTCCGGCTGTCCAGCGCGCCGGTCGGCTCGTCGGCCAGCAGGATGGCAGGCTGGTTGACGATGGCGCGGGCGATAGCCACCCGTTGCTGCTGGCCGCCCGATAGCTCGTTCGGTTTGTGGTGCACCCGCTCACCCAGCCCAACCCGTTGCAGTGCTGCAAGCGCCCGTTCTTTCTTGTCGCGCACGCCGGCATACACCAGGGGCAACGCAACATTGTCGAGGGCGGTGGTGCGCGACAGCAGGTTGAAGCTCTGGAACACGAAACCGATCTTCTTGCTGCGAATCGCCGCCAGTTCGTCGTCGCCCAGGTCGCTTACCGCAATGCCGTCCAGTTCGTAGCTGCCGCTGGTCGGCACGTCCAGGCACCCAATGACGTTCATAAGCGTGGACTTGCCGGAGCCGGACGGACCCATGATGGCCACCATGTCGCCCCGGCAGATACTGAGGTCGGCGCCCTGCAGGGCATGCACCACCTGGTCTCCGATGTAGTAGGTTTTCGTCAGGCCTTCAATGCGGATGACGGGCGCTTCGTCGAGCATGCGGGGCATGCTAACGGCCGGCCGGCCGGAAGTTGGCAGCGCCGCCGCCGCCCACGCCAAGCGCCGCACCGGGGATGGCCGCAGCGCCCGCCGGCACCCGTGTGGTGGCCGAGGTTGCGCCGCGTGCAGCCTCGATAAGGACGGTGTCGCCTTCGTTCAGGCCCGATGTGATCTCGCTGCGCTGGTCGTCGGCCAGGCCAACCTGAACGGTGCGGGTCTCTGCCTTGCCGTCCACCAACACCTGCACCTGGCGTTCCCGGTTCACGGTCTTGATGGCCCGGTTGGGCACCAGCAGCACGTTCTGCTTGCTCTGGTAGATGACGTTGGCGGTGGCCGTCATACCGGCCTTCAAGCCCTTCGGGTCGGGCACCTTGATGGTGACGGTGTACGATGTGACACCGGAGGTCACCGTGGACGCCGGCGACACAGCAATGACCGTACCCTGGTAGGGCCGCGTGCCCGCCGCTTCGACCGTGAGCTGCACACGCTGATTCACATCCACCTTGCTGATGTCGGTCTCGTCGACGCTTATGTCCACCTGCATCTCAGACGGGTCGATGATGGACATGACGACGGTGGACGAGCCCACGCCCTGGCTGGCGCCGGGGTTGATGTTCACCTTGCTGACGATGCCGTTAATGGGCGAGATGAGCGTGCCCTGGTCCAGGTTGTATTTAGCGGTATCGAGGTCGATCTGTGACTTGTCGACAGAGAGTTGCGAGCGGGCGATGTCGAGCACGCTGCCCGGCTGCACCGTCTTCGAGAGGGTCGTCTCCGCCTGAGTGACGGCATTGCGTTGCAACGCCAGGTCGAGTTCCTTGTTCGGCGTGCGGGTCTTTTCCAGCGAGGCCTCGGCGGAGCGGAGCGACGCGGTGGCCCCCGCCACTTCAGATTCGGTAGGGCTGGTTAGCTGGACCAGGCGGGCCTGCGCGGTAAGGGAGTTGGCGCCTGCAAGGTTGAGCGACGTCTCAGCGGCGGCGACCGCTAGTTCCTGGGTTTGTAGGTCATCGGGGGTGGGATTGCGCAACTGCAGGTACCTGGCGTTGGCGGCGTCGAAGTTGGCCTGCGCCACCGCCACGTCGCCGGGCGACGGGTTCAGCAACTGCGCCAGCTTGGCCTGAGCGCTGTCTAACGAGCCCTTGGAGGAGGCTACGGAGTTCTCCAAGGCAATCACGTCCGTGGCGAGCGGCGACAGCAGCTTCGCCAGCTTGAGCTGCTGCGACTCGAGGTTGCTCTGTGCGTTCTGAATCGAGGCCTTGGCCGATACGATCTGCTGGGCGGTCACCCCGGCGTTCGGCATATTGGCTTCGGTCTCTAACGCGATGGTGATCCGTAGGAGACGGGTTACCTCTGCTTCAATGGGGGCCACTACATCGCTGGGGGCGTTGGTATCGCGCGCGTCTTGGAGCCGTTCGCGGGCCACGATGAGGGCTGCGTACGCGTCAACGAGCTGCTTCCGCTTGTCGGTGGTGAGCTGTGACTGCAGGCTCTGCAGGGCATTCTGGGCGTTTGCCAGCGACGCCTCGGCGGACCGGACTGTGGCTTGGGCAGAGGCGACCGTGTCGGCGGGCGGATTTTTCAGGTTGGTGAGAGCCACCTGAGCGTTACTATAGTTAGCGCTGGCCGATGCCACAGACGACTGCGCGCTCGCGACGTCGGAGGCCAACGGGTTCTTCAATAGCTCCAGCTTCTGGCGGGCCGAAGCCAGCGTGCTCTCCGCGGTGCTGATATCGGCCGGCAGCGGATTCTTCAGCTGCTTCAGCTTAATCTGGGCGCTGATGAGGTTCGTCTCGGCCGTTTTCACCTGGGCCTTGTTTGATTCCACCGTAGCCTGGGCCGCGAGCAGGTCGGCCACCGCTGGATTTCCCAGCGCTGCCAGCTTGGCCTGCGCGTTGGCGAGGTTGGCGGAGGCGGCGGCCACGTCCTCCGGCAGGCCCTGAGTCTCCATGTTGGTCAGCTTCAGGCGGGCGTTCTCCAGAGCGGCCTGGGCGTTCACCACATCTTCGGGCCTTGCGGCTGCCACCTGGCCCTGATAGTTGAGTTGTGCCGTACGCAACGAGATCTCGGACTGGTTGACGGAGAGTTCCAAGGGGCGAAGTTCCAGCCGGGCAACAGACTGCCCCTTTTGGACGGTGTCACCCACCTGCACCCACACCTGCTCCACCACACCACTGGAGCGGAACGAGAGGTCGGCCGATTTGGCCGCTACCGGCTTGAGCGACCCGGTGGCGGTGACGCTGAGTTGCAGGTTGCCCTTGGCTACCTGTACCTGCTGTGGGGCAGCCACCTGGTCCGAGGCGGTGCTGAAGCGCGTGTAGGCGAACGCGCCCCCGGCCACGGCGATGCCCGTACCTGCCACAAGGATCCAGCGATTAAGGTGCAATTTCATATCAGTCCATCTCCGCCAGCGGCGCCAGTGACCAGCCGTGCGGGCCTCCGAATTTTGTTGCGACAACGGCGCCCACCCCAAACACGGACAGGGCGCCGATGATGACCCAACCGGCTACCGGAACGAGACTGAGCGGGAATACGGCCAGCACGCCGATGGCAAGGTCGGCCAAGGGGTTGGCCTGAGCGACGCCGGCCCGGGATCGCAGGCCATGGCCCAGCGCCAGAACCACCGCCGAGAAACCGAGCAGTACCGCGGCGGCTACCACCGCCATCACCACCGGCGCGAACACCACGTTCACCACCAGTGTCCACAGCACCGTGATCAGCGCCGCCGAAAGGCCGAGGCCGATGACGCCGATAGCTGCGAGGATGAGCGAGCGGCGCCACGAAAGTTGCATCGCAGTGCGGACAGTCTGTAGACGGTCCGGAATGAGCAACGCCGTTAGCGCGCTGAGGGCCAGCAGCGTCACCAACGACAGCATAACCATGCCGGCGCCGCCGATGCCCGGCTGGTACATGCCGAAGGGGGTCATCCAGGCCACGGTGACCGGCTGGTTGGCCGGTCCGTAAACCCGGGTCGGGTCAGGAAACCGGACGCTGTTAAAGCGGCTGCCGGGCTGCGACGTCCGGGCTGCGTTGTCACCCTGCGGGCGGGCCATAGCGGCGTCCGGCGATGGCTGTGCCGCGAGCAGTGCGGCGGCGGGAGCCTGGCCCTGCGGCACCGTTGCGCCCTCAATGGCTTGGTCGTCCTCGCCGATCTCGCGGCGCACAATAGTGCGGATGCGACTGTCGAGCTGAGGCTGGCGCGGTACAGGCACAAGGAAGCTGCGGACGGTGTCGGGGACTACCAATGCCACAGCCTGGGGGAAGGCGTTGCGGGTTCCAGCGAGCGCGTTCATGTTCGCCGAGAGTACGGGGATCACCACCACCGTAGCGGCGAAGGCCGCTGCGATGTTGAGTGCCGTCAGCCCGCCCAGTAACGCCCAGAGCTGCATATTAAGCGGCTGCCGCGCCGAACTCGCGCCGCACGGTGTGATAGAGCGCCACGGCGCACATCACCATCGAACCGGCCAGTCCCAGCAGTGTCCCCATGTCAACGTTCGCCGATGCCTCTACCAATTGCTCCAGGAACTCGCTCGGGTCGTCGAAGAACAGGTCAAGTCCCGAAAGGAGGGCTTCGTTGTTGTCGAAAAAAACCATCGTGACGCCTACCACGCTCAACACAGCGGCCACCATCGTGGCGGTAACCCACCACCCGGCCACCGAACGGCGGCGCTCCTGGTCATGCCGGACCGCCGCCATGGTGCGGGCCAGGCTGAATGCCGGCGCCGGCTCGTGCGGTATCGACTCCAGCAGCAGGATCGTGCGCTTCAGTGCGGTGAACTGCCGGCGGCAGTCTGGGCAGCCAGACACATGCTCCTCCACCGCCGCAGCGTCCGACGAACGGAGGTCGCCATCGACGTAAAGCTGGAGCAGCTTTTGGGTTATCCGACAGGTCAGCATTTCATTCATGGTGTCACCGTTGCTTCAGCCGCAGCTTCGGCGCCGATCTGTTCGGCTTGCGCCCGCAGGCCGGCTGCCATCAGCTTCTCTTGCAACATGGCCCGTGCCCGGTGCAACCGCACCTTCGCGGTGCCCAGCGGCACATCCAATGCCCGTGCAATGTCCTCGTACGCTAAGTCGTTCACATGGCGCAGCAGCACCACCGCCCGGTAGTGTTCGGGTAGGCCGGCCACCGCGGCGCTGATGACCCGCTGGATCTCGCGTGCCTCCGCGAAATGTTCCGGCGAGTCCTCGTTTGAGACACTCGGCACGTACTCTTCCAATACCAGCACAGGCTTGCGCCCCTTCAAAAGGTTGATGGCCAAGTTCGTAGCGATCTTGTACACCCATGGCCGGAACGGCGCTTCGAGGTTGAAGCGGGGCAACGCCCGGTACACGCGTACGAAGGTTTCCTGAGTCAGGTCCTGGGCATCCTCGCGGCTGCCGGTCATGCGGTAGAGATAGTTATAGAGACGGTCTTGATAACGTCCCACCAAAGTGGCGAACGCATCCGGATCGCTTCGTGCTTCCTCTATGAGTACCGCTTCCAGCTGTTCCACGTGTCTTCTGCCCTGCTGGACGACTTCTTCTGTTACTACCGGCCAAACGCTGGATTGGTTACAGCAGCGCCACGATCTCGATCGGCTCCTCAGTGATGACGTGGGTCTCCTCGTGAATGCTGAACGCCCGGATATGGGGATTGGCCGGGTCGCGCAGCGAGACGATGAGATAGATGGCTTCCGGGCCGAGGTGCGCTTCCCGAACGTCCGTGGGCGATGGGTAGGCCTCCGAGTGGGTGTGCGAGTGGTAGTTACCCACCACCTTCCACGGTTTGTCACCCCACTCGATCTCCCGGAACAGGCGGAACAGCTCCTTGCTGTCAATCACATAGCGGTAGGGGCTGGCGGCGGCATTGGCGGCCGGCAGCGCTGCGACCACCTCGCCGTCCTCCCCGGCCAGCAGGCCGCAGCACTCGTTGGGGTCGTCCTGCACGGCATGGGCCACAATCTGGTCGGCGATGGGCTTGGGCAGACGGAACACAAAGGCCTCCGGGGTGCGCCGACTGGAACAGACGTTCCGCCGATGCTCTGCTCCGAGTCTAGAGATTGGCTTGACACAGTGTCAACCGGCGGGTAGCATCACGCGGATTCTCGAACCCCGCGGGCTTGGTCCGCAGTCACAGGAGGTGCCTCATGGCGCCAAAAATCATCATCTCCTCCCGTATCGGCCGGCCCGGCATCGAGGCTGCGCTGCGGGAACAGGGCTTCAACGTGGTCATCATGCCGATCCAGGAGCCCAACAACGGCTTCCACCACTTCAACGAGCACGAGGTAGCCACCTTCTGGCACGACGCCGACGCCGCCATGGTGGGACTGCGCGACCTCGTGCCGCGGGAAGTGTTGGAAGCCGCGACCAATCTGAAGTGCGTGTGCGGGCCCGTGATCGGCACCGAAATGATCGATGTGAAGGCCGCGACCGACCTGGGCATTGCGGTGGGCTTTGGCGCAGTCACCGAGAACTTTGTGGGCGTAGCCGAAGCGTGCGCCATGCTTTCCATCGAGTTGTTGAAGCATCTGCCCCAGAAGTGGAATGCGGTGCGCACCGGCGGGTTCCGCGTCGATACCCAGGGCTCCATGGTGAAGGACCACACCATCGGGCTGATTGGGCTCGGCAACATCGGCCAGGCCACCGCGCGTCGGCTGCAGGGCTTCAAGTGCCGGATGCTCGCCTACGACCCCTACCAGAAGCAGGAAGTGGCCGATACGGTGAACACGCAACTGGTGGACATGGACACCCTGCTGCGGGAGTCCGACGTCATCTCTATCATGGTCACGCTCACCGACGAAACGACCAAGCTCATCGGCAAGCGTGAGCTGGACATGATGAAGCCGGGGGCGTATCTCATCAACACGTCCCGCGGCTCGTGCGTGGACGAGACGGCGCTGCGAGCGGCGCTGGACGGCCATATGGGCGGCGCCGCCATCGACGTGTGGGAGCAGGAGCCCTCGCCGGTGGACAACCCCCTGCGCAACCACCCCAAGGTCATTCCCTCCGGTCACAACGTCGGCCATTCAACCGAGCTGTACGAGGCGCTGACGCCGGCGGGCATCGAGAACCTGAGCCGCGGCGCTGCGGCCCGCCTGCCACTCTACCTGCGCAACCCTGAGGTGGCGCCGGGATGGAAGGCCCGCCTCATCCGCATGGGCGTCACCCCCCAGGAAGGCTAGGGGCGCCTGGCCGCTAGCCCTTCACGCCCGAGCCGGCCACGCTCTCGATGAAGTAGCGCTGGGCGAAGAGGTAGAGGCCGACCACGGGCAGCAGGGTGAACGTGGCGGCGGCCATCCACAGGTGGTACTGGACCCGTGCGTCCGACTGGAACGCGGAGAGGCCCACCTGCAGCACCCGCATATCCTCGCTGCCGGTCACGATGAGCGGCCACAGCAGCGAGTTCCAGGCTCCCAGGAACACCAGCAGGCTCACGGTCACCAGGGCCGGCTTCGACATGGGCAGCGCGATGCGCCACAGGAACCCGAACCGGCTGCAGCCGTCCATCTCGGCAGCGTCGTAGAGTTCACGCGGGATCGACAGGAAGAACTGGCGCAGCAGAAAGATGGAGAACACGTTGGCCGACCACGGCACGATGAGCGCGAAGTAGCTGTTGTACCAGCCGAGCTGCTTCAGGATGATGAAGTTCGGCACCAGAATCACCTCGAGCGGGATCATCATGGTGCCCAGGAACGCGAGGAAGATGGCGTTCTTGCCGGGAAACTCCATGCGGGCGAAGGCGTAGGCGGCGAGCGCACCCGTGATGATGACGCTGATGGTCTGTGCCACCGCCACGAACAGGGTGTTCACCAGGTAACGCCCGAACGGTGCGTTGTTCCAGGCCTCTACGTAGTTCTGGGGCAACCAGTGCGAGGGCCAGAGGGTGGGCGGGAACTGGCTGGCCTCCTCCAGGCTCTTGAACGACGTGCTGACCATCCAATAGAACGGGAAGAGCATGAGCAGCGCCCCCGCCGACAGGAGCACGTGCACCAGCACGCGCCGCGGCGTGATGCGGAGCGTGGGACGGGACGGCGCGGCGGGCTGGGTAGCCACGGCTACTGGTAGTGCACGCGGGGCCCCAGCACCCGCATCTGAAACAGGGTGAGGCCCATGATGATGAGGAACAGGATGAACGCCGCCGCCGAGGCATAGCCCAGCTTCGTGAACTCGAAGAAGTTGAGGAAGATGTACATGGTGGCGTTGCGAGTGGTGCCCAGCGGCCCGCCGTGCGCGGGGTCCGTCATCACGTAGATGCTGTTGAAGCTCTGGAACGCCCCGATGGTGGACACCACCGACACGAAGAACAGCGTCGGCGACATCATGGGGATGGTGACGTGGCGCAGCAGCGACCACTCGCCGGCGCCGTCCACCTTGGCGGCGTCGTACAGCTCGCTGGGGATGTTGGACAGACCGGCCAGCATGACCACGATGGCGAACCCCAGCCCGTGCCACACGGTGAAGATGATGATGCTGACCAGGGCCAGGCTGGGGCCAGCCGCCCACTCCGGTACCGCCACGCCGGCGGCGCCCAGCGCCAACTCCACCACACCGCGTGGCTCCAGCAGCCACTGCTGCGGCGGTAGCCCGGCGAACCCCAGCATCCAGTTGAGCACGCCGTACTGCGCGTGGAATATCCACCGCCACACCAGCGCCACGGCCACGGTAGCCGTCACGTACGGCAAGAAGTACACCAAGCGATACACCGCCCGGCCCCTGGTCACCCGAAACAGCGCATAGGCGATGAGGAACGACAGCACCAGCGTGGTGGGAATGACCCCGGCCGCGAAGTAGAACGTCACCTTCAGCGAGTCCCAGAAGTCTGGGTCGGTGAGGATGTCGGCGTAGTTCTGCAGGCCCAGAAACGGCCCCTGGCGGATGCGCCAGTTGAACAGGCTGACGTAAAAGGCGTACAGCAGCGGCAGGAAGTGGAACGCCAGCAGCACAGCGAAGGCCGGCAGCAGATACAGGTAGCTGGTACCCTGCCGCGCCAGCCGGGTACGGACGGCGCTCAGCACAGGGCGTCTCCGGTGGTGGCATCGAACAGTTGCAGGCGGGACAGGTCGGCTGTGCAGGTGATGGACGCGCCGTTGCGTACGGCGGTGTCGGGGCCAACGCGAGCCACCAGCGTCTCACCGCCGGCCGACAGGTGCAGCAGCTTCTCGCTGCCCAGCGTCTCCACCAGGTCGACCGTGGCCTCGAAGCGGCCGGTAACGTCGGCGGCGGTCGCGAGCGCAAGGTGCTCGGGACGCAGGCCCGCCACCACCTCCTGGCCGGACTCGACGGCGGCGGCGAGCGCGGCGGGCAGTAGCCAGCGGCCCAGCGCCGACTCGAACACCCGCCCGCCCTCGCCGGCGACGATGCGGCCGGCGCAAAAATTCATGCCGGGGGTGCCGAAGAAGCCGCCCACGAAGGTGTTGGCGGGATGGGCGTAGATGGTGTCGGGCGATGCCACCTGCTGCAGCACACCGTGGTCGAGGACGGCGATGCGGTCGGCCATGGTCATCGCCTCCGACTGGTCGTGGGTGACGTAGACCACAGTGGCGCCGAGGCGGCGTTGCAGCTTCACCAGCTCGGTGCGGGTCTGCACCCGCAGCTTGGCGTCCAGGTTGCTCAGCGGCTCGTCCATCAGGAACACCTGCGGCTGCCGCACGATGGCCCGCCCCAACGCCACCCGCTGCCGCTCGCCGCCCGACAGCTCGCGCGGCCGCCGCTTCAGCAGGTGGCCAATCGAGAGCAGGTCGGCGGCCTCCTGCACCTGCCGCACGATGGACGGCCGGTCAACGTGGCGCATCTTCAGCGGGAACGCCATGTTGTCGAACACCGTCATGTGCGGGTAGAGCGCGTAGTTCTGGAACACCACCGCCACGTCGCGGTCGCGGGACGCCACGTCGTTCACCCGCCGGTCGCCAATCAGGATGTCGCCGGCGGTCGGCTCTTCGAGTCCGGCGATCATGCGCAACAGCGTGGTCTTGCCGCAGCCCGAGGGCCCCACCAGCACCAGGAACTCGCGGTCCGCCACCTCCAGCGACACGCCGGCCACAGCGGTGACGGCGCCGAACTGCTTGGTGACGGCGTTCAGCACGAGTCGGGCCAAAGGCGGGCGCTCCTAACTGCGCGGGGTGTTACGCGGAGTCTACGGGACGTGGCGAATCGGCGCTAGCCCTGGAATCGGGAGGCGGTAGGCGGCAGTAGGAAGATTGGGTGGCAGGCGTATCTGTTCGTCCTGATCCCTGATTCCCAACTCCTCCGATTTCCCTCCGCCCCGCTTCCGCACTACCATGAAGGGGTGAAGCAACCCATCTCCCTCTACCTCCACATCCCGTTCTGCCGTCGCAAGTGCTTCTACTGCGATTTCAACACCTACGCCGGCATCGAGCACCTGATATCGCCGTTCGTCGAGGCGCTGCAGCGCGAGGTGCGGCGTTGGGGTCCGCTGGCGCAGGACTACGAGGTCACCACCGTTTTCTTCGGTGGCGGCACCCCCAGCCTGCTCTCCGGGGCGCAGGTGCAGGCCATCATGGACACCTGTCGCGCCACCTTTGCCTTCGCGCCCGATCCTGAGGTGACGATGGAAGCCAACCCGTCGTCGACCGAGTACGGGCGGCTGGCGGCCTACCGGCAGGCGGGCGTCGACCGGCTGAGCTTCGGTGCACAGAGCTTCCACGCCGACGAACTGGAGTGGCTGGGACGCCTGCACGGCAGGGACGACATTGCGAAGGCCATGCGGGCCGCCCGGCGCGCCGGGTTCGAGCGGGTGAACCTAGACCTCATTTACGGCCTGCCCGAGCAGTCGCTGGGACGGTGGGAGGTGAGCGTGCGCATGGCGCTCGACACCAAGCCCGACCACCTCTCGCTGTACGCGCTGACGGTGGAGGAGGGCACGCCGCTGGACGACTGGGTGCGCACCGGCCGCACCAAGGAGCCCGACCCCGATATGGCGGCCGACCAATACCTGCTGTCGGGCCGCATTCTGGCCGAGGCGGGCTTCGAGCAGTACGAGATCTCCAATTGGGCCAAGCCCGGCCAGGAGTGCCGCCACAACCTCACCTACTGGCACAACCTGCCGTACATCGGTCTGGGCCCAGGCGCGCACGGCCGTATCGGCGACATCCGGTATTCCGTCATCCGGTCACCGCAGGAGTACGTGAAGTGGGAGCCGTCCGTGGGCGGCGAGGGCGGCCTGGCAGGCGCCATCAAGGCCGCCAGCGCCACCGACGAGTTCACGCCGGTGGACGCAGAAACGGACCTGTTGGACACGCTGATGCTAGGGCTACGGCTGGTGAGAGGCGTGCGGTTTGCCGACGTGCTGGCCCGCCATGGGGTGGATGTGCCGAAGCGCTTCGGGCCAACCATGCAGGAACTGACCAACCTCTGGCTATTGGCGTTCGACCTTGACGGCATGTGGCTGACCTACCGCGGGCGGCTGCTGGCTAACGAAGTGTTCGTGCGGCTGATGGCCGCGGCCAAGGCGTGACGCTGGCGCCCAGCGGGCGTTATCGTCGCCATCTGGGCGCACACAGCAGCCGGAAGCGCCTGGTGGGCAGGGTCACTGCTCAAACCTTAATCGGTCCTTAACGGAATGCCAGCGATTGCCCGGTCCAGCGGTTGGTATGGTAGGAGTGGCCAACTGTTCGCTACTCCTTCGTTTTGAGGTGTTTCGTGTCCTTCCTCCCCAAGCCCGCGCGCGCTGCGCTGGCCATTGTGGTGCTCTTTGTGGTGGCGACGGCGGGAGTGGTGGTGGTGAGCGCTGGGCTGGTGGCGCATCGGACCGACTGGCCATTTGAGCGTCAGGTGGCAGATGTAGCCGTGGCGCTGGCCGCCAAGGTGGGGTCGAACGGCCTAACGGCGCCGGCGGCCGACCCGCGAGCAGCGCCCCGTGCCGCCATAGCCTACGCCGGCATGTGCGCGCAGTGCCACGGGTCTCGCGGCGACGGCATGGGGATGTGGGGACCCACCACCTATCCGCCCGCCCGGCCGCTGAACAGTGGTGACAGCAAAGAGCGGACCGATCCCGAGCTATTCTGGCTCATCAAGAACGGCATCAGCCTCACCGGCATGCCGGGGTTCGGCGGCCAGTTGCCCGACCGCGACATTTGGGGGTTGGTCAACTATCTCCGCACCATGCAACAGGGCAACCTCGCCCTCTTCACCGCGGCCGGGGCATCGGAGCGGCCGGTGGCGCCCGCTGCGGGCGACGCCGGGGCGGTGGGACGCGGAGCGGGGGTGTACTTCGCCCAGAGCTGTGCACAGTGCCATGGCTCGGTGGGCAACGGGCCCGGCGACCTGAACCTGACCCGCGGCCCCGGCGAGTTGGACGAAGCGGTGCGAAAAGGACGGCCCGGCATGCCCAGCTACGGCGCCGACCAGGTCACGGACAGCGATCTAAAAGACTTGACGGCGTTCTTGCACTCGCTGGCGAACCCGGCCCAGAGCCGCACACCTGCGGGCGGCGGCGCCGGTCAGCAACGCGGGCCCGGCGGTGGCCCCGGCGCAGGACAGCCCCAGCCGGCGAACCCGCCCGCGCCGTAGCCGGCGGTGCATCTCGAAGCGTGCGCCCGCACTCAAGCGCAATCCCCCACCCCTCCTTAGGCGCAGGCGGGCGTTCGATTCGCCCCCCTGCCTAGGGGGGCGCTAGAGGGGGGTTGGCCCGTCGGGCGTCAGGCGCTGCACCATGCAAAGCCTCCCCGCTCACCGCACAGCCAGTGAGGCCCTCCCCTGCAGCTACCCAAGCAGTGCGCGGACTTTGGCGAGGTGGGCCTCCGCTTCGGTGGCGAGGCGGGCGACAAGGACACCGGCAGCGGGCAGGTCGGCGATGGCGCCCACGGCCTGGCCGGCGTAGATGTACATCTGGCGGTAGTCGCCGGCGGCCCGCGCCGTGTCAAAGTCCCGGAACGCATCGGCGAACTGCTGCTGCAACGCGGGCTCTTGGCCATGCCAGCGGTCGGTGAAGGCGTTGCGCAGGGCGCGACCCGGATAGGCGTCCGGCCAGGCCTGGCTGGTGATGAGGTCGAACACGTGGGTGTGCACCGTGTCGGCCTCGGTGGCGGCCAGCATGGCCTGTTTGGCGGCCGGCGCCCCCATCGCCTCGGCCGTCGCGGCGAAGCGCGTGCCGATCCACACCCCGGCCGCCCCCATGGCCAGCACCCCGGCCATCCCCCGTCCGGTGGCGATGCCGCCCGCCGCCAGCACCGGCAGCCCCGCAGGCTCGGCGAGATCGAGCACCACCTGCAGCAGCGGCAGCGTGCCCACCAAGCCGGTGTGGCCGCCGGCCTCGGCGCCCTGCGCCACCAGACCGTCCACCCCAGCGGCAATTGCCTGGCGGGCCGACGCGGCATCCTGCACCTGCGCGAGCACCCTGGCCCCGGCGGCGTGGCAGCGTTCAACGTACGGCGCAGGATCGCCGAAGGAGAGCGAGACCACCGCCGGGTGCTCGGTCAGCGTGGCATCCAGCAGGTCAGGGCGGTCGGGCAGCGTCCACACCATCAAGCCGATGCCGAACTGGCCAAAGGGGCGGGCAACCGCCGCCTGCTCGGCAATCCAGGCGGCCGGCGTCGAGCCGCTGATGCCGAGCATGCCCAACGCCCCGGCAGCCGACACTGCCCCCGCCAGTGCGCCACCCGCCACGCCCGCCATGGGCGCCTGCACAATGGGGTGCCGCAGCCCCCAGCTTCGGGTCAGTTCGGTCGATAGCATGCTCGTCGCCTCCTAGCGGTAGGTGAGGATGTGCTGAAACAGCAACAGGGCGGGGATATCCCCGCCCTGTTGCTGTGCTCTGTCAGGTTTAGGCTTCCGGCTCGGCGTCGTCACCGGCGTCGCCCGGAATATCGGCTGGATGGATCTCCATGCCCAATTCCATCTGGGTGGCCGAGGGACTGCCGCTGAAGGTGGTGACGGCGACGATCGGGTCGTCGGTCACCCGCTTCACAATCACGCCCTGCGTGATGCGGCCGATGCGGGCCACACTGTCGACCGTGGTGCGCAGAATGTCGCCGCTCTTGGAGATGACCATAAGGTCCTGCCGCGGCAGCACGACGCGAGCAGCGACAATCGGGCCAACTTTGTCGTTCACCTTCATCGCCGTGACCCCCTGGACGCCGCGGCCATGCGCCGTCCAGTCTGACAGCGGTGTGCGCTTGCCCATGCCGTTGGCGGAGACCACCAGCAACTCAGCGCCCTCCACCACCACGTCCAAGGCCACCAACTCGTCGCCTGCGTCCAGCTTCATGCCCCGGACACCGCCACTGGTACGTGACGCGGCCCGCAACAGGCTGATGGGGAACCGGGCCGACATGGCCTTGGCCGTCACCAAGATGACGTCGTCGTTGGCCTTGGCCGCCTTGGCAGCCACCAGCGCGTCCTCTTCCTCCAGGTTCATGGCGATGAGGCCGTTGCTGCGCACCGCGGCGAACTCACGCAGCGGCGTCTTCTTAATCTCGCCCTTGCGCGTGGCCACCACCATGAAGTCGGCCTGGTCGAAGTTCTCGACGTGCAGCATCTCGGTGACCGTTTCATCTTGCGCCAGGTTCACCACGTGCACCAGCGGCACGCCACGCGCCTGGCGGGTGGCGTCGGGCAGGTCCCAGCACTTGATCTGGTACACCTTGCCCTTGTCGGTGAACACCAGCAGGTCGTCGTGGGTATCGGCCACCAGCAGACGGTAGGGCGCATCCTGGTCGCGGAAGTTGGTGGCCTGGATGCCGACGCCGCCACGCTGCTGCCGGCGGTACGTATCGGCCGCCACGCGCTTGATGTAGCCGCGTCGGCTGAGGGTGACCACCACCTCCTGGTGAGGGATCAGGTCGGCATCGGTCAGCTCGGTGGCTTCGTCGGCGGAGATCTGGGTGCGGCGAACGCCGCCGTACTTCTTCTTGAGGTCGATGGACTCGTCCTTGATCAGGCCGTCGATCTTGAGCGGGTTGGCGAGCAGGTCCTCCATCTCGGCGATGAACTTGAGCACCTCGGCCAGTTCCTCCTCCAGCTTCTCCCGCTCCAGGCGGGCGAGCCGGCGGAGCTGCATGTCGAGGATGGCGTTGGACTGGACTTCGCTCAGGCTGAAGGTGGCCATCAGGCCCTGGCGGGCGGCCTCCACGCTCTCGGACCCGCGGATAAGGATGATGACCCTGTCCAAGTTGTCGAGCGCAACCTTCAGGCCCTCCAGAATGTGGGACCGCTCACGGGCCTTGCGAAGGTCGAACTCCGACCGGCGGCGGATGATCTCGCGCCGGAAGTCGATAAAGTGCTGCAGCATCGGCTTGAGGCCGAGCACCCGGGGCTGACCGTCGACCAACGCCAGCATGTTCACAAAGAACGTCTGCTGCATGGAGGTGTGCTTGAAGAGCTGGTTCAGCACCGACCGCGGCTGCGCCTCGCGCTTCAGCTCGAACACCACCCGCATGCCGTCGCGGTCGCTCTCGTCACGCAGGTCGCTGATGCCTTCGATCTTCTTGTCGCGCACCAGTTCGGCCACCCGCTCCACCAGCGCGGCTTTGTTCACCTGGTACGGCAACTCGCTAACGATGATGGAGAAGCGGCCGGCACGGGTCTGCTCCTCCACAAAGGTCTTGGCCTGCACCACCACCCGGCCCTTGCCGGTGCCGTAGGCGTGGCGGATGCCCTCCCGCCCGCGGATGATGCCGCCGGTGGGGAAGTCGGGGCCGCGCACCAGGTTGCCCAGTTCCTCGACGGTGGCCTCCGGGTGATCCAGCAGGTACGTGATGGCGTCGCAGATCTCGGTGAGGTTGTGGGGCGGGATGTTGGTGGCCATGCCCACCGCAATGCCGGAACTGCCGTTCACCAGCAGGTTCGGGATGCGGGCCGGCAGCACCAGCGGCTCCCGCAGCGAGTCGTCGAAGTTGGTGCCGAAGGCGACGGTGTCCTTGTCGATGTCGGCCAGCATCTCTTCAGCGATGGGCGCCAGCCGCGCCTCCGTATAGCGCATGGCGGCGGGCGGGTCGTTATCCACGCTGCCGAAGTTACCCTGGCCGTCCACCAGCGGGTAGCGCAGCGAGAAGTCCTGGGCCAGCCGCACCAGGGCGTCATAGACGGGGGCGTCACCGTGGGGGTGGTAGCGGCCCAGCACGTCACCGACGATGCGGGCGCACTTCTTGTAGGGACGGTTGGGACGCAGGCCCAACTCGTCCATGGCGTACAGGATGCGGCGGTGCACGGGCTTCAAGCCGTCGCGCACGTCCGGAAGAGCGCGCGATACGATGACGCTCATCGCGTAGTCCAGGTAGGACTCCTGCATCTCCTGCACAATGCCGCGGTCGTGGATACGGTCGGCGGCGGTACCTTCGGCCATAGGGCGCTCCTACTGAGATGGCGTACCACAAGATGTGGTGGTGGGGCTGCGCGGCCATGCCGCGTACTTGGGGAAAGCCACCTGCAAGTGTACCATGCGAGAGCGGGACGAGGGGCAGCAGCTTCGCTGGTTAAGGCCGACTAACGGCCTTCGAGGTGTCGTTTTAGCTTGCCGAACTCCTCATTGGAGGGTACATTAGTCCAATCACTCACAGGTGCCAATGCAAATGGATGTGAATCCAACCCAACTTGTCCCGCTTACCTCCCTGCGGCTCGACTTACAGAATCCTCGCCTGGAGACACAGCAGGGCCAAAACCAAGCCATGGCGGCCATAGTCAAGGACCAGGGCCGAAAGCTGCTCAGGCTGGCAAGTGACATAGCCGATCACGGCACGAATCCCACTGAACTCCCTATCGTAGCGCCACAACCTGACGGCACACGGCTAGTCCAGCGATTCCGCAACAACCCTCTAAACCTTCCCGTAAGCAAGCGTCGGTTTCACGCAGCACACTTGTGCCCGGCGATCTTAGGCTCAAAATAACCCACATTAGGATTATGCAAATATTCGATGAGTTGAAACGCCTTGATATTGAAAGATTCCGGAATGCATGCTCAGTGTTATTACGCGTGTTTATTGAATCGAGTGTGGATGATTTCTGCCAGAAGAATACTATTACTCTCACCGTACTTGAGGTTAATAAAGAAGACGCCAATCGAACCTATCGGCGGAGCATGAGCCTACGGGAAAAAATCGGAGCGGTCACCTCCCATATGGAAGAGAACGGTCTAGTGGTCTAACGCGCGTACTGTGGGTAGAGGTGGAGGAGCTTGATACGGGCATCGGCGGTGGTGAAACGCCAGTGGACCGTGCCGCCGATGGCGTTGCGGTAGGCTTCCCAGGCGGCCA
>Ga0082335_1001150_pt1 | contig 59482 bp, 66 predicted proteins | sample Subgrocontami58m_FD_72375 | JGI IMG/M metagenome (GOLD analysis project Ga0082335, IMG submission 72375) | Subsurface groundwater microbial communities from S. Glens Falls, New York, USA - GMW37 contaminated, 5.8 m (SPADES assembly) (version 2) ... | reverse complement strand
GCCACGGAACCCCCTGTTCATCGCCATGCTGGTCATTGCGCTCTCGGCCGGGCTGCGCGGCCTCGCCGAAGGCCAACTCAGCCTGTTCCTTGCGGTTGCGTTGTTCGGCATCGGTGGCCCGCTGGTGTCGATCGGCGCGCCCAAGCTGGTGTCGCTTTGGTTCGAGGGAAAAGAGCGCGGACTCGCAATGGGCATCTACGTTTCCGGCCCGGCGCTGGGGGCGGTTTCTGCGCTGTCCTTAACCAATAGCGTTCTCATGCCCTGGCTTGGCGGCAATTGGCGCCAGGTAACATTGGTGTACGCGGCGATCGCTCTTGCTGCCGGCCTCATCTGGCTAGCGATCAGCGCGCATTCCGCCTCACGCGCGATGGATCGAAGAATCGCCGCAGCACCAAAAGGAACACAGCTGGCGGTGTTCGCCCATCTGCTCAGCCTGCGGCCGGTGCAGATCATCCTGGTAATGAGCGTTTTCATGTTCTTCTTCTCGCATGGCCTGAACAATTGGCTGGCAGAAATCCTTCGCCACGGCGGGATGAACGCCGCGGCCGCCGGCTACTGGGCATCCATTCCGATGGCAGTCGGGATTCTTAGCGCTTTATTCATTCCGCGCCTCGCCGTTCCGGCCCGCAGGATCGCCATCCTCGGCGCGTTGATCACATGTGCCGGCGCGGCGACGCTGCTGCTGCAGGCAGGCGATGCGTCGCTGCTTGCGCTTGCCGTAACCTGTCAAGGAATCGCGCGCGGCTCGATGACCACTGTCATCGTGCTGCTGCTGATGGAAACCCGGGGTGTCGGTTCCGCCAACATCGGCGCGGCAAGTGGATTGTTCTTCTCCGCCGCGGAAATAGGGGGCGTGCTGGGCCCTCTAGGCATCGGCATCCTGTACGACGCTACCGGCGGCTTCTCAACCGCGCTTTATGTCTCGACCGGGGTCTGCGTCGTTCTGCTGTTCCTGCTCTACCTGTTGCGAAAGTCGGGCCTTTGACGCACGCCGACGCCCGTACGAGCAAAGGCAGTCTATATGCCCGCTCAATGCTGTCTCCTTGCACAGATAGCCGCCGGAGCTTGGCCGTCGATCGGCACGTCCCGCCCAAGACCGAGGACCGCCGCCAGTGCGCCGCAGCAAGCGGGTGCATTAAGTCCAGCTGGAAAACCATCAAGTACGAAGTGGCATAAGATATGGCCCGCGCGGCATGTTCTGACCGTGCTCGCCGCAGTCTGATTGGAGTTAGTCATCATGCAGAGGTCTACACCAAGCGCTTCGGCCGAGGCTCCTCATATCGGCGAAGGCGGATTGCCGTGGTTCGAAATGGATCCCGCGTGGCCGCGGGTTCCTGCCGAGTGGAAGATGGGATTCGGGTCCGCCGTCGCTGTCGACGAGCGCGACCACGTGTGGATACTCAGCCGCCCGCGCACGCTGGCGAATCCGCGGTCGACCGCGCCCGACCGGACGTCGGTGGCCGCGCCGCCCGTCATGGAGTTCGACAACGAAGGCAACTTTATCCAGGGCTGGGGCGGGGAAAGCGGGCCGGGGTTTCAATGGCCATCGAACGAGCACGGCATCAGCGTCGATTCCAAGGGCTTTGTTTGGATCGTGGGCAACGCGGACGGCAAGCGGAACAATCCGGCGAATCTTCCGAATGACAATCAGGTTCTCAAGTTCACGCGCGAGGGCAAGTTCGTGATGGCCATCGGCAAGAGCGGCCAGACCGGCAGCAACAGGACCGAAGTCTTGAGGGGCGCGACGGCAATGCGCTTCTACGCCAAGACAAACGAATTGTTCGTCACGGATGGCTATGGCAACTGCCGCGTGATCGTGTACGACGCCGACACGGGACTATACAAGCGCATGTGGGGCGCGTACGGCAACCGGCCGCTCGACGAGGCGGATCGTCCGCCGCGCGCCGCGCCCGGCGCGACGCCGTGGCGCAGCGTCGCTGAGGCTCTGCAGCAATTCGGATCGCCCGTTCACGAAGTCATCATTTCCGACGATGATCTGCTTTATGTCTGCGATCGCGGCAATAAACGCATCCAGGTATTCACGCCCGAGGGCAAATTCGTGGCCGAGCAGTTCGTCGGCCTCAGCAACAGGTCCGGCCTGCAGGCGCGCGGCGCGGCGTTTTCGCCGGACCAGCGCTTTTTGTACGTCGGCGGAGCGCCGGTCATCTACATACTGAATCGCAAAACGCTCGAGGTGCTGGGCTCGTTCGACATCGCCGAAGGCGCGCAGGACCATCCCCCGGGCCACATGATCACGTCGGATCACAAAGGCAATCTGTATGTGGTGCAGGCCGACATAGCCGAGGGCCAGAGCGGCGGCACCGGCGCTTACAAGTGGGTGTTCAAGGGCTACACGCCGTCAATCAAATAGCCCTTGGCAAGTTTGACGCATTTATCCGAGGAGAACTTGCCGTTGAGCGCTTGCGCACCGGCGTCGCGGGCGTGTTGACGCAGGCGGCAGCGCGCTATTTCAGCCGGTAGAGGTCGCCGCTGGCCACTACCCTGGCTTCCTTTTCAAGCTTGATCAGGTGGCTCTTCACCTGGTTGCGGGCCAGATGCTGAACCCCCTCGCGCACGTCCGCGTAGAGAACGGCCGCCAATTGCTCGACAGAACTTGGTCCTTTTTCCAGCAGAGCGACGATCTGCCGCTCGCGTTCCGTGCGGTGCCGGATCAGCTCCTCGAGTTTTGCGCGCGGCTGCTTCACGACCGGCCCCTGGCCCGGATAGATGACCGCTGGGTTGTAGCGCAGGAATTTGTCCAGTGTCTGCAGGAAAAGTGAGATCTCCCCTTCGCCGGGGTTCACTACCGAACTGCCGGTGCCCATGACGGTGTCGCCGGTGAACAGGGCGCGGCTCTCGCGGATGAACACGGCCATGCTGCCATAGGTGTGCCCGGGGGCGTCGATGAATTCCAGCGTAATGTTGCCAAGGCTCAGGGTTTCGCCATCGCGCACCGGCCGGTCTACTTTGGCACCGAGCATGCGCGCGTCGATTTCGCCTTTTTCTGCGAACGAAGCGATGATCGGCGCATTGCCGCAGGCCTTCTGAATGGCGGGGGCATTGCCCCAATGCGGCGCGTGTCGGTGAGTGACGACGATTCCCTTGAGCGAGGGCCTGCCGAGCTTCGTCCAGTAGTCGATGCGGGCCTCGGCCTCTCCTGGCCGGTCCCACCCGGTGTCGATGAACACCGCGCCCTGCGTACCGACGACCAGGTAGGTATTTGTGACCCCCGTAGCCTGTTGCAGGTCCGTGAGAATATTGTGAATGCCAGGAGCGATTTCCATGCGGGTCTCCGATGGGTGAGACCGGTTCATCTTAGGCGTGGCATGCGTGCGGGTCAACGGGAGGAGTTGACACTTCGATCATGATTGACCACGGCGGCGGGCATCGACCATACTCGCGGTGGATCTCTGGATTTCCTTTACGCTGGGCCGGATTAGGGTGAGGAGCGATTATATTTGACGCGGCCAGGCCATTCGACGCACTGCGCGCCGAGAGCCGTTCCCAAATCAGAATGCAGGAGCTTTCAACAACTCTATCGAGGATAACTCATGAAATTAAGGCGAGCTATTGCAGTGCTTGGTATAGCGTTTGCGAGTGCGTTCGCGTACACGGCCGCGCATGGACAGTACCCGAACAAGCCGATCCGGCTGGTGGTGCCCTATCCGGCGGGCGGCCCGACGGATTTCGTCGGCCGCGCGGTTGCGGCCAAACTCACTGAGTTGCTGGGCCAACAAGTCGTAGTGGATAACCGCCCCGGCGCGGGCACGGTGATTGGCAGTGAAATGATCGCGCGCGCCGCACCCGACGGCTACAACCTGCTGTTTGGCACCGGCGGCGGCACCTTTCTCGCGCCACTGATCCTGCCCAAAGTGCCGTACGATCCGCAGAAGGATTTCGCTCCTGTAGCCATGCTGGTGATGAGTCCGCAGGTGCTGGTGGTGCATCCTGCGGTGGGAGCGAATTCCGTCAAGGAACTGATCGCGGTGGCCAAAGCCAAGCCGGGACAACTCAATTTTTCGTCCGTGGGCACCGGCACCTCGCCGCACCTGGGCGGCGAACTGTTCAAGTCTTTGGCAGGTGTGGACATCGTGCATGTGCCTTACAAAGGCACAGCACCGGGAATGACCGACCTGATTGCGGGCCGCGTGCAACTTGCATTCAGCAGCATTCCCACGGTGCTCACGCACGTGCAGGCTGGCAAGCTCAAAATGCTCGGCACAGGCGGCACGAAACGTTCGCCGGCGTTGCCCGACATACCGCCGATCGCGGACACCCTGCCCGGTTTCGAGCTTGTGACCTGGTACGCGGTATTTGCACCGGCAGGGACTGCGCCGGCTATCGTCAATCGATTAAACAGCGAAATCACAGCAGTGCTGAAGGACGCTGCAATACATAAGCGCTTTGGTGATCAGGGTTTGGAACCGGTGGTGATGACGCCGCAGCAGCTGATGCGCTACACCGAATCTGACGTGAGCCGGTGGACGCGGCTAATCAAGGAGGCGAATATAAAAGCGCAGTGATCGTCACATCGGCACAGCGCTCAGCGACGGACTGGTAGGATTCATGACGCCCGTTGAGACGGAAGTTTCGTCCTGTGACCGGTTTGTCGCAGGGACGAATCATCGCCACGCCTTCTGCCTCTCGCGCTAGAGGGGCGATCCCTCGATCCCATCCAGCGGCAAGCCGAGGTGGCGAAGGATCGTCGGCGCGATATCGATGAGACTTGCCGGAGCCGCATGGATGCCGGGGGCGATGCCGGCGCCGTGCACGGCGAGGAAGGGACTTTGCTCGTAGGCGCCGAGGCCCCCGTGCTGGCCGTGCCCCGGAAGCGCCTCGCTGCCGAGCGCATTCTCGGCGACGTCGCTGCGCCCACGAACGCCGTAGGCGTTGGCTTCGTCGTCGGCGGCAAGGCTCGCCGCGATGCAAAGCGTTCCCGCGCACGGCAGTCCCAGTTCGGCCAAGGCCTCGCCGGCGACGACTTTCCCCGCGAAATCCTGACGCTCGAGCCAAGCCACGATCCGCGGCAATCGTGTGCGCGCCTGCGCGGCGAGATGGATAATGACGGAGGTACCCTGAGGCGCCACGACCACGTCGCTCGAATCGGCCGAATCCTTGAAGCCGGCCTCGACCAGCCTTGCTGCCACGTCGATGCGGCGGCGGATCGTCTGCATCCCGTGGTCGGAGCAGACGGCGAACAGGATGCGCTCGCCGTCGGCATCCATGCGCTTGACGAACTCCAGCACGCGGGCGACGTTTCGGTCCGCGTCGCCGATAGCGTGCCGATGCTCTGGCGATCCCAAGGGCGCGTGGTGGCCGGTGTGGTCGGGCTCCGAAAGCCAGAGCACCGCGTAGGGCGGCTTGCGCCGGAGCAACATCTCGTCGCAGAAGCGCTCAGTCATTGCGCGATCACCTGCGGCACCGACGTCGATCGCAAGACCGTCTGCGAGCGGCCGGCGGCCGGGGCCGAAAGATCCGGAGCGGTGATAGACGTAGCCCGCGCCTTCGGGATCGTGGACGTAGGCCGCGCCCGGCGACACGTTCGACATCGCCACCGCGTTCCCGAGCGTGGCGACGCGCTCGTGCAGAGTTGGACGACCGAGGGCGCACCCGGTGGCGCGGCGCAAGCGGTCGAGAAAGTCGGGCCTGCCCGCCGAAAGGCAGGTGAGTCCGCGTCCCTCGTCGATCACCATGGTGTTGCCGAGAAGGCCGTGGGCCAAGGGGCGGCAGCCGGTGGCGATCGAGGCCGCGCTCGTGCGCGTGGTCGAGGGAAATACCCCGCGGAAAGCGGGAAAATATGCGCACTCGCCCCGCAGGCGCGTGAGCGTCGGCGCCGTGTCGGCATCGACCAGGTCCGCGCGCAAGCCATCGCAAACCACGAGCACTGCCATGCGCTTATTCGTCATCGCGCGTATTCCTGTTCGTGCTTGCCGAACGATGGGAAATTCAATCCTGCCACTTTACGCGCGTCGGGCCGACGGCGGCGCTTGCGTCGTCCGCGCGCGGCACTCCGTGAACTGCCAACCGCGCCTACTCCGCCTTGACCCCTGCGGCCTTGATGACGCGCGCCCAGCGCTCGGCGTCTTTCTGCAGCCAGCTGCGGTACTCGGTCGGCGTGCTGCCGCCTTCGGTGATGGCGCCCAGCCCTTTGAGTTTCTCCATCGTCTCCGCTTTTGCGAGCGATGCGCGGATTGCTTCGTTCAGGCGGTTGACGACGGCGGCGGGCATGCCGGCGGGCCCGATCACGCCGAGACCCTGGGTGTATTCCTCGAAGCCCGGGAAGCCGCTCTCGGCCATCGTCGGCACGCTCGGATAATCGGGATGGCGGCGCTCAGTGCTCACGGCGATTACCTTCAAGCGCTTCTGCGCCACCTGGTCGGCGATGCCGATCATCGGATAGAACATGAAGCTGACGCGGCCGGCGATCACCTCGGTCAGGGCCGGCGCGTTGCCGCGGAACGGCACGTGCGTCATCCGGGTCTTGCTCAGGGCCTCGACCAGCGCGGCCGCAAGGTGCGCCGAGCCGCTGTTGCCCGAGGACGCGTAGGTTATTTCACCGGGCTTCGCCTTTGCCGCCTTCACCACGTCGGCCGCGCTATTGAAGGGCGCTTCACCCTTGGTCACCATGACGAGGGGCAGCAAGGCCACGAGGCTCACGGTCGTAAAATCCCGGATCGGATCGTAGGGCTTCTTGTCGGCGTAAAGGATCGCGTTTACGTTGTGCGACAATGTAATCATTAGCAGGGTGTACCCATCCGGGGCCGCGCGCTTCAACTCCTGGGTGGCGATCATGCCGCCGGCGCCGGCCTTGTTCTCCACCAGTACCGTCTGGCCAAGAGCGGCGCTCATGTCCTGCGCCAATATGCGCGCAATCACATCGGTCGGACCGCCGGCGGCGTACCCGACGAGCAGCTTCACCGGTTTGGTGGGATAGGTCTGCGCGACGGCGAGGCTGGCAAAACACAGTCCGATCGCAACCAGAAAAATTCGCTTCATCAGGTCTGCTCCTTGAGATTGCGCACCCGTTCGAGATTATCGCCTCGTGGGATCGCCGGGATTTCGAACGCTGTTATCGGTTGACTACCGGGCAATCTACAAGATATGCAGGAGCGGCGCAATAACTTTGCCTGTGACAGGGCTTTGCCGACACTGCTTTGCCTGCGACACGGACAAGCCCGTTGTCGAACCGATGGCAGTTTACACGGGCAGTGCAGCCATGTACACTTCATCTGTACACAAGGGGACCTTGTCATGGCCAACCCGCGAAAAGTCAACGTAACCGAACTCCGCCAGAACCTGCCTGCTTACCTGGCCGACGTGAAAAAAGGCAAGGAGATCGAGGTCACCTCGCGCGGAAAAGTGATCGCCCGTATCGTGGCCGGCGGCGATCCTCACCAGGAGGCGCGCGAGCGCCTGCTCGCCATCCGCAAGCATTGCTACGTCGGCAATGTGGTGAGCCCGACTGGCGCGCGCTGGGATGCAGAGCGTTGATCGTTCTCGACACGCATGCGCTGATTTATGACGCGCTCGCCCCGGCACGCCTGTCGGCCCGCGCGCGCAAAGCCATAGCGCTCGCCTTCGCGCAGCGGGAAATCGCCTGCAGCGACATCAGCCTGTGGGAAATCGCAATGCTCATCGCGCGCAAGCGGCTCGACCCCGCGATAGACGCGCGACAGTTTTTGGATGACCTGATCGCGGCGCGGCACGTCCGGGTGTTGCCGATTACGGCGGAGATCGCCGTGCTGTCGCAGTCCGATATGTTTTCCCACGGCGATCCGGCAGACCGGCTGATCGCAGCCACTGCCCGGCTGCACCGGGCCCCGTTGATCACATCGGACACGACACTGCGTAAGTTGAATGACGTCACGACGATCTGGTGAACTAGCCGCTCGCTGCCAATCGGCCGGAGAACTAGAAGGGACGCGGGCCTAGCCCCTAGTGCAGCGTTGATCCCGCCCCGCAACATTTCTTGAATTTTTTGCCGCTGCCGCAGGGACAAGGATCGTTTCTTCCCGGCTTCGGCCCGTCGCGCCGAAACGTCGAGGCCACGAGGTTGGCATGCTGCACCGCTCTGCGCGGAAGCCAGAAACGGTAGATCGCGGCCACCGATGCGGCGAGCTGCGCGGTAAGTTCCTCGCGCAGGGCCGGCGAGCGCGTCAGCGCTTCTTCCGCCTCGGTCAGTTCTTCGGCTCCCAAGAGGTTTATGGGGCGCAGCGCTTCCCTGGCGGTGGGGTCATCGAACAGCGGCTGCCAGTCCTGTCGGCACAACTCGACCCCCTGCATGAAGCCGTACGCCCACGCTTCGCCTACGACGTATTCGCACGCATCTCCCTCATGGACCATGCTGTCGAGCAGCGGGTCGAAGGCATCCGCGTCGTACTGCAACGACCAGGTGATGCCGTTCATGTGCCGCATCATCAGTTCCATAATCCGCTGCGCCTGCTCCACGGACTCATACTCGGGCGCATCGTCTTCGCTGGGGCCCCAGACGCCGGGCAGCCATTGGCTGGGAAGGATCGTCGTGGGGCCGATCACGATGGCGGTGAGATAGCCATCGAGCATGTCCAGCAGCATCGTCTCGTCGGACACGGCGTCGGACAGCAGGAATTGGTCCAGTTCGTCCAGTTCCTCGTCCGAAAGGGGAGCCGATAATTGCGCGGTCATAGAATCAGTCTATCAAATGCTGGTGCGGATGGAGCCTGCCGCATTAACCCCAGGATAACGCGACTTGCGCAATATGTCGAATCCGACATATACTGTGTCCGATGCGCAAAGCCGACAAGCCCTTGGTGTGGCTGCATGGCGCGGTAAAGACTCCGCCGTTCTCCGCCGACGCACGAATCGAAGCGGGCGTGCTGTTACGTCGGTTGCAGCGCGGCGAAAACATCCCGCTGCCGCATTCGCGGCCGATGGCTGCCATCGGCAAGGCATGTCATGAACTGCGCATACAGGACGCCAACCGGACCTGGCGCATCGTCTATCACGTAGATGCGACGGCAATCGCGATACTTGGGGTGTTTGCGAAGACGACGCAGCAGACACCCAAGGCGGTGATCGACACGTGCAAGGCTCGGCTGCGCCTTTACACCTCGATTTGACAGGAATGGACATACGACCATGAGCACTGCAAAACTCAAGCGACTGAAGGCCGCTGGCTGGAAGGCAGGCGGCGCCAGGTATTTTCTGCAACTGAGCGACGAAGAAGCCATGCTGGTGGAACTCAAGCTCATGCTGACGGACGCGATCAAGGCATCCCGCCAAAAGCGGGGCCTGTCCCAAATCGACCTCGCCAGGAAAATGGGCTCCAGCCAGTCGCGCGTCGCCAAGATCGAGGCGGGCGATCGCTCCGTATCGCTCGACCTGATCGTGCGCGCCTTTTTCGCGACCGGCGCCACCAGACGGGAGTTGCAGCGCGCGTTCGGAGCGGGGGAAAAGCTGGCTGCATAGGGAAATATGTCTGCGACCCTAGATGCTCAAGCGTCTTGCGTCATGTAGATCCATAGGAGTAGCCTACCCATCGAAAGAATGAGGAAGAGAGAACCGATAGGGCACAACCTCGTGTGGGTCGGGATCACCCTGGCGATCTAATAATTAAGTCCATTTTCGGACGGAAAGGAGACCCTATGGTGAAAACACTGCGTAGTAAAACCGGCATGGTCAAACATGCCGCCCTGGTTGTCGGCGGATGGCTGTCGTTCGTTGCAGGTCAGGTTGTAGTTGATTTGCCTCTAAAATGCATCTTGCTTGCAATCGCCAGGGTCCTGCCCTATCGGTTTTTGAGTACCGGAACTTAGAAAGCCAATAGTTCCGAACCCTAAATCGATTAAGCACGCCCAGTTTGCTCCCGATTCAATATGTTTGCGTTTTGATCCGACCCAGCGCACCCGCTAAATCAAATTTGAGCCTTCGCTAGCCGAAGTCCGACTAGTCTTGCTACTCGTCATCCTGCGTTTTCCAAATGGCCCTCGCCAAATCACGGCCCGCACTCTCACTAATGGTGGCCGATGGGTTCCTATGCACATATTCGTCATAGAGTCGATCCAATTCCTCCTTTTCCACATTCACAGTGCAGCGCTGCGTCGGGCAACCAGAAGCCCCGGACCCCAAAGAAATATGCAGCCTCTTCTCAAAAGGCGGCTTCAAGGACAGATTCATGCATGCTGTCGTTACTGGCGCGTCCGGCGGTAACCTGATGTCTGAACGACATATCACGGAATAAAATATCCCGAGCGACATTTGTGAATGCCATTCACCTGAGTTCAGGAGAGTAAATGCCGCCTCGCACGATTTTGGACTCTCCAAAATCTTGACGGTGAGAAACATATCCTTTGCAATCCCTGGGCCCTTGTTTGCCAGAACAAAGTCCACGTTCATTTTGATGACTTGACCGGAGATCTTCGCCGGACCTATTGCGAACATGACGAATACGTTTGGCTGTGGCCGTCTTCCGAACATGCCCGCCAAAACATCGTGCGGAGTAGTTTCAAAATTGGAACCCGCTCTGATGTAATAGTGCTTGTTCGAGACCGCCATATGCGGAACGGCATCGCTCTTGGGAATGAGAGATGCCACAAACCTTTTTTTCGCGACTGAACTTGAGACGATCGCATGGTGCCTCACAGTAGTGTGAGGCGGAATAGTGCATCCAGATACCGCGTTTTCAAGCAGACTAACGAATCGCTGCGGATCATGTATAGGATATTTTGTATGCGCCACATCGGCAAAATCCTTTTCGCTGGAACAGTCCACGCCCCAAATGATGATGCCGCCCTCGGAATTTCCGAAACCGGAAATCGCCTTACTAAGATTGTTCCTATCATGATCATGCAATTTCTTCCCGATTCCTCCATCGGATGAGCGCTTGAAATCCAGGAATAACTCCTCGGATTGTCTTGCCGCGATAAATTCATCCAAAGCAACTTCGCCTTTGGCGATTAAGGTGTTAAACAAATCTTGGGCTCGGCTCATCGGTAGTCTCTTGACAAATGAACTAAACGGTATGGACTGGCTTTATTTCCGAAAGACGGGCGTCAGACTGTCAGACAAATGGAATCCGAATCTGACCCTCTTGATTGCGCCTCTTGATTGCGCCGACCCGGTATTGAGTCGGACGCCGCGTAGAAAATAATCTTAACCCCGCCTCTTTAGTTTGGACGGGCACTTTTCGTGGTCCCAATCGCACCCCTCTTCTTCTCTTCGCGCTCGAGTCGACGTTGCACCTTGATGAACTCACCCTCTACCCGCTCGGAAAGAGTCAGGAGCACCTTCAACCACACATAGCTGTCAACGGTAGGCTCCACCATCAACAGACAGGCAGTCATTTGGCACAGAGACAAGGCCGTGAGGCGTCCGGCTTCATCGAGACCCGCGTTGCTTGCGCCCGCAAGTAGCACTTCGCGCTCTGTTCTAATCGAGCCGACGCGAAAGACCGCGCCCTTTGGGCCTGCGTGAACCGTGTTGCTTGCCAACTTGAAATACGGGAGAAGTCGATCGAGGTCCACTGCGCCCTCGATCTGCGAGAAGCTTGGCGACCTGTTCTTCAATGCGCCCGCCGCCCAACCATATTCGCCGAGGAACGGCTTTCCAAAGCGTTTCTCCAAAACGTGCGCCACCCGCTGAAGCCTCGCCATGTCTCTCTTGGGAACGCTTGCGTACCCCAGGAGAGGTGCAAAGTGCGCGTACTGCTTAGCCGCCTTAAGGGAATCGATGTTCACATGGAGCAAATACCGCTCAGCGACTTCAGGAGACTCCTGTTTAATGAACAGTGCCACGACCGCTAGCTCGTGAAGAGTTCGCCAACGAGACAGCGCCCCATCGGCGAATCCATTGCGCAGCAGCGTTTCCACTTCGCAGGCGACCTGGCAGGCCCTAGCGTGCAGGCGCGTCAATACATCGGCCACGACAAGGTTCTTTGATCGCCGGCGTTTCCTTCGAAGCGACTCGTTCAGACCTTCGCCAAGTTCGAACGTCAAAGCAACTTGAATGCTGAGCAATTCAAACGGCCGCTTCCAACGCAAGGCCAATCGGCGGTTGAAATCTTCCCGCTGCGACTGTAAGTATAGCAGCCGCTCACCTGGATCTTTCACTACGCGTCGCATGGCGCTTTCATAGAGCCTTTCCATCAGCTCTGGCACGGACGCAGTCACCGCTTCGGAAACATCCTTCATTGCCCTCTGCACATCGGCGTCGTCCACAGAAAGACTCACATCGGCGTTGTCGATTGCAGCGTCCCCCGTTTCGAACTGGACCTTTAACTTGCCGTCTGATCCATCCTTATCTAAGGAGGCGGCGAGGCTCCTCTCCAATGAGTCGACATGATAAGACGCGTTGATCCCCTGCGATTTCAGCTTTCGTACCACGGCCAATGCCAGCAACCTAGCGGGTTTCAGTTGCTGCCTGACAATGTCGCTGAAGGTCCGCTGGTACGCGTTTACCGGGTTCGTCGCAGTCCGCGCCATAACGAGACATGGCCTATGAGAAGCAAACAACGTACGCAAGCGTCCAATTGCCGTGCGCTAGGGTCGCTAAGCGAGAGAAGCAACATGTCCGCCGGATAAAGGGCCCAAAGACGACACTACCGGAAAAGCCTATCACGAAAATGCCTACTGCTTGACTGCAACGCGCGCCAGGCGGATGCTTGTGCGACATTTCCGCCCCGATCCCCGACTCCCGCTCCGCAACCGGCCCCCATGCACATCGACCGCGACATCAAGCTTGATTTCAAGGATGTTCTGATCCGCCCGAAGCGCTCGGCGCTGCCCTCGCGCGCCGAAGTCGACATCACGCGCGAATTCAGCTTCAAGCACTCTGGCAACCGCTATCGCGGCGTGCCGGTGATCGCGGCGAACATGGATACGGTCGGCACCTTCGAAATGGCGCGCGCGCTCGCGCCGTTCGGCCTGTCGACCGCGCTGCATAAGCACTATGGCGCGGACGAGCTCGCCGCGTTCTTCAAGGCGCTCAAGTCCAAATCGAGCGCGTTCTATTCGCTCGGCATCACCCGGAACGATCTCGACAAATTCGAGCGCGTGATGCAGGGCGCCGGCGCCGCGATTCGTTACGTCTGCATCGACGTCGCCAACGGCTATGCGGAAACCTTCGTCGAGTTCGTCGCGAAGTTTCGCCGCGCCTACCCCAAGATCACGCTGATGGCGGGCAACGTCGTGACCGGCGAGATGACCGAGGAGCTGATCCTCGCCGGCGTCGACATCGTCAAGGTCGGCATCGGCCCCGGATCGGTGTGCACTACGCGCACCATGACCGGCGTCGGCTATCCGCAACTGTCCGCGGTGATCGAATGCGCCGATGCCGCGCACGGTCTGGGCGGGCGCATCTGTTCGGATGGCGGGTGCACATCCCCCGGCGACATCGCCAAGGCTTTCGGCGGCGGCGCGGACTTCGTCATGCTGGGCGGCATGCTCGCAGGTCACGACGAGAGCGCGGGCGAAGTGATCGAGCAGGACGGCGGGCGGTTCAAGCGCTTCTATGGCATGAGTTCGCGCGCGGCGATGGAAAAGTACGCAGGCGGCGTCGCGCACTACCGCGCCTCCGAGGGCAAGGAAGTGCTGGTGCCGTATCGCGGACCGGTGGGCGAGGCCGTGCAGAACATCCTCGGCGGCCTGCGCTCCGCGTGCACCTACGTCGGCGCGCGCACGCTGAAGGAACTCACCAAGCGCACCACGTTCGTGCGCGTGGGCATGGAGTCGAACGAGTTCTTCGGGGAAAACTGACCTGACCTGCGCACGGGGCGGGTCTCTTATTTGACAACCAGGCCTCGACGCAGTAGGTTGCGCGCTGGCACTGTCGCAGTTGCAGCCCGCATCCTCATCAGCCCTAATGCGCGCAAGCGGCAGATGCCATGCGCCGCCTGATACCTTGGTGGCGCCGCCTCAGGCGTGGCCTGGGATCCTATACAACAGATGTGCAACAGGAGGGGACAATGTCAGCGAGCAACAAGAACGTGCCAGCATCCCGGAAACGCGGACCCAAGGGAGACACTGGGTACACCTGGGACGATACGATTGCCGCCATCGGCAAGGACTACTCCGGCGGCAAGGTACTCGTCGCCGACGAAACGATAGACGAATCCTCGCTCGCGCGCTATTGCGAGGTGTTCGAGTTCGGCAACCCCATCTTCTGGGACGACGAGATTGCACAGCGCGCGGGCTATCGCGCCCAGGTCGCGCCCTGGGCCTCCATCAAGGATACCTTTTCCTACGGCGGGTCATGGCGACCGGGCGAGCCCACGCGCTATCCGCTCGACATGGAAATAGATGCGCGCGGCGCAAACGCCGTGCGCGTTCCCACCGAAGGCGAGCCGCCCATGCCGCCCGTTACAACGACGTTTTTTACCGACATGACGATCGAGTTCTTCGAGCCGGTGTGCAAGGGCGATAACATTTCCGTCATGGGCCGCAGGCTGGCCTCCGTTTCGCCGAAGACAACGAGCGTCGGCGAAGGTGCTTTCATCAGCTTCGCGAGCGAATATTTCAACCAGCGCGGCGAGTTGGTGGCGCGCGCGACGCAGGGCAGCTACACCTACAATCCCAAGAAGAAAGACTGATTCCGGCTTCTGACCGATTCCAAGATCTTTAACTTACGCGACGAGCGAGAGCGACCGCGTTCCGCTCAAGGAGGAACAAATGGCAATCAAGTACAGCATACCCCAGCAGGTGTATTGGGACGATGTCAACGAGGGCGATGAGATTCCGTCGGTCGACTTCAATCTCACGATACAGCGCATGGTCATAGCAGCCGGGGGCAACCGGAACTTTTCCCCGCTACACCACAACACCAGGATAGGCAAAGCCGCCGGCGCAGGCGACATGTTCCTGCAGAACGGCTCCTGCCTGATGCTGTGGGAGCGCGTGGTATCGGACTGGTGCGGAATTTACGCGCGCGTGAAGAAGGTGACTTTCCGCATAACGGATTTCCACAATGCGGGTGAAAAAATCCATGTGGGCGGAAAGATCGCGCGCAAATACCAGGAAGACGGTCTGAACCTGGTGGACCTGAAAATGCAGTCCGATACGCCGCGCAAAGTAGGCATGACGGGCACCGTGGTGTTGGCTCTGCCTACCCGGTCCAATCTTACCGGCACCCCGCGCTGGAATGCCAAGGGCGTCGCCTGCTAGCTGAGCAGACCACAAGAATTAGGGCGGAAATTACGCAGCATCGAGCAGCGCCGCTCTAAGAAATGCGACGGTCGCGGGCCAGGCAATTGCGCCCGCGGTTGCGTCGGCAGGGCTCTCTTCGCGTGTCTTTCCGAAGAAGCCGTGGCGCGCCTGCGGATAGTAGAAGACGGTGGTCGGCGCCACGCCGGGTCTTGATTCGAGCGCAGCGCGCAGTTGCGCAAATGACGCGTTGGACGTTACGTAATCCTGGCCCGGATAGTGGATTTGCACCGGGCACGCGATGTTTGCGGCGAGTGCAATAACGTCGCCTGCCTTGGCCGGCTTCGGATCGCGTATGCTCGGGTAGAAGGCGACGCTCGCCGAAAGGCGCGCGTCGGCCGCGGCAAGCACTAGGCTCATGCGGCCTCCCATGCAAAAGCCGATGACGCCGACCTTGGCAACGCCCAGGTCCCGCTGCATGTAATCCACCCAGCCGCTATGCTCGCGCTGCAAAACCGCGTCGTCGAAGACGCTCGCGCTCAGGCGTCCCTTCTCTTCCCGTGTCAGGTCGGGGCCGTAGGCGGTGAACGGGTCCCACGCAAGCGCGGTGAGACCTGCGTCGGCGAGCTTTATCAGGATGTCGTCGGTGGCTTTATTGAGGCCGACCACTGACGGCAGCAGGATCACGCCAGCGCCGCGATTCTCCGACGGCTGCAAAAATCGGGCGTGCCCCCCGCCGCGGGTGATGTCGGTAACGGTCCGGTTTGGCATGATGGTGATCGAGCCTCCTCTGAGGCGCCAGTTAGCACCTGCAGCAAGAGCTTGTCAAGCCGGCATTACGCAGACGCCCTTTCGTTCAAGCCATCGTTGCGGAGGATCGAGTCGAGCACACGCGCCAACTCGTCCATGGTGCTCGGCTTGAGGATGAGTTCGCGGATGCCCGCTGTGCGCGCGAGCGTTTGGTCCTCGGCCCGCAGGTAGCCGGTGGTCATCACCACCGGTATGCCAGCGCGCACGGCAAGCACTTCGCGCGCGAACTCGAGCAAGCCAACTGGACGTGGTGGCGGCCTTTGGGAACCGGTACCCGACATGGCGTGCCAGCTTGACGTCACCGGACATCTGCCCTTGAGTGGAGTTGGAAACGGCACACGGCATTGCAATCGGGCGGGCGCAGGCGCAACATGTGCATCGGCGCCACGCCGGCTGGCGTCGATTCCCTGCTATCGGCCCGGCCTGCAAGATATTGAGCGGCATTGAATTCGCAACCGTTTCTCGCATGCACAGCTTCCATATGAAGGACCGGTGCTGGGACATGGTGCCCGTCGGACAAGCCAACAGCCGAGTGGTCTGCGTGTTCTTGGCGCTGGCACTGATCACCGCGCCTGTCGCCGCGCATGCAAACGTGGGCATCGGCTATTTCATGGTCGCAGCGCCGTTTGTCTTGGCGGCGCTGCTGCCGGCGATCCTGCTCGAAGCCGGCGTGCTCGCGCCGCTCCTGCCGGTTCCGCCGCGGCGCGCCCTGGCACTGTCATGCATCGCCAACCTGCAATCGACTCTTTGGGGTTTCGGTCTGGCAATCGCGGTCGACGCGGTTCTCATCTGGATCTCGGGCTCGATGGGACCGGAGCCGACCATGTCCAGCGTAATCGCCGTGCTGGTGCCGCTATTTCTTTTCACCTGGCTGATATCGCGCGATCGCACGCCGCAGGACCGAGGTGCCGCGCCTGCGCGTGGTCCGCGCCAGCGGCGTAGCGAATCTACTATCCTACTCGGCGATGATCGCGCTAGTCTGGATGGTCATGCCCGGACAAGGAGGCATTGCGCTCGGCATGCGCGCGAACGAGGCGATGCTATTCGGCAACGAAGCGCAGATTGCAGTGGAAGATTTCTACCGGAGTAAGGGCAGGTTGCCGCAAAGCGGCGACGAGGCCGGATATCCGAGTGCCGCCGCCCGCGAGGGCAAACGCGTATCGGCGGTCGAAATCCGCGAAAACGGCGTGGTGGTGCTGACGCTCGGAATAGACGATTTCTGGCTCGAAGGCGGCGAAATCAGGTTGACGCCTGCCGCAGATGCGGACAAAAGGACGGTCAACTGGAAATGCAGCTCGACGCTGCCCCGCAGATCCCTGCCTGCCGCCTGCCGCCGCTGATCGCATGACGAAGTAGAAAATTCCGGCGCCTTCGGTCCCGCCGCTGCGGGCTGCAACCCGCAGCGGCGTGCGCATCGGGCCGGCCCGCGCTCGAGTGAGCGGTGTACCATGTTGTGCAAATGGGACGCACGAAGCGCGAGCGAGAAACAGCAGATGCAAGGAGTGGGCACGCCCGAGGCGACGCTCGGGTCGCGCCCTTGAACCTTTCGCTGATACGCCCGTTCCAGGCGGTGCTCACACCGGCGGCGATTCTGCTCGCCACCGCGCTTGCGCTGGCCATCGGCCCCACGCTGCCGCCATCTCTCTCCGGGCTGAGAATTCTCGCGCCCTACGTGGTGCTGCTGCTGGGCACAGGCATGGGTGTGTGGTTCAACCGCGGCCGCGCGTTCATCGCACTGGCCTCGCTGCTCGCCGCATATGCCGGATACAGCCTCGCGCTGGAATTTGGCGCGGCGAACTTCGCCGCGCGCGCCGTGTATGCGGCGCTCGCGGTTCTCGTTCCATCGAACATCCTGCTCGCCCTGATTTTCCCCGAGCGCGGCGTATTCCATCATTTCAACTATCGCTGGCTCATGCTCGGCGTTGCCGAAATCCTCGCCACCGCCTGGGTCGCCAGCGCCGGGCTCAGCAACCTGTCGGGCACCGTATGGCAGGACCTGCTCGATCATTGGCTGCTCAAGACGCCGCCGGCGCCGCTCGCGGGCCGGCTGCTGTTCGTCGCGGTGCTCGTCGCCGCCGCGGCGCGGGCATGGCCCAAGGCTCCGGCCACCGGAATTCGCCCGCTCGACATCGGCCAGGCGGGCGCACTCGTGGCGTTCATCATCGCCTGCGAGTGGGCGCACACGCCCGGCGTCTTCGGCTGGTTCATGATGGCGGCCGGCGCGATCCTGCTGGTTTCGTTGCTGCAGGAATCGCATCGCCTCGCTTTCCGCGACGAACTGACGGGACTGCCCAGCCGGCGCGCATTGGAAGAGCGCCTTCACGGGCTTGGGCCGGCCCACACCATCGCGATGGTGGATATCGACCATTTCAAGAAGTTCAACGACACGCACGGGCACGCTACCGGAGACCAGGTGCTGAAACTCGTGGCGGCGCGCCTGGCCGAGACCGAAGGCGGCGGCACCGCGTACCGCTACGGCGGCGAGGAGTTCTGTCTGCTGTTTTCGGAGCGCACGCTGGACGAAGCCCTGCCGCAAATCGAAAATATCCGCGCACGCATCGCGGCCTACCGCATGGCGGTGCGCAGCGACGACCGGCCGAAAGACGCGGAGACCGGGACGCGATTGCGCCATATGCGTACACCCGAAATGACGCTGTCGGTGACCGTGAGCATAGGCGTGGCGGAGGCCGACAGCGCACGCGCAACCCCGGCACAGGTGCTGCGCGCCGCCGACAAAGCGCTCTACCGAGCCAAGGAGGCGGGGCGAAACCGGGTCAGCCGCTGAACCCGTGGCCGCTATAGTTTTGGATGAGACTTCCATCTGTCTGCCGCTCAATCACGCAGACCAGGTCAGCGAGCATGCGTGCGAACGGCCACCGAGGTATCCCCCCCTCTTAGACGAGCAGTGCCAAGGACGTATCAGTGGCGAGCCTGCACCTTTCAGCGCGTGTATTGGAGCGTGCATCTCCCCGCGGACGCCCCCTGCATTCTTGATAAATGTCAATCGATGCGGGCGAGAAAGTTCTAGATTTCCGAACAATAGGGGCGCGCTATGGGAACCGGAAAAATCATGAAGAGAACGCGGTATCTGGTTATTTTCGGAGCCGTCGGCGCGCTGATGTTTCTGTTCCTCTTGCTGGGACCGCCAGAATTGCTCGCGCGGTCGGAAACGCCGGTCTTTTGCGGTGGATGTCATGTTATGGAATTGGAATTTGAGGCGTGGTCTCATGCCGGCGCGCACAGAAGAAAGATATGCGTGGACTGCCATCTTCCGAATGAGAATGTGGCCCTTCACTACCTCTGGAAATCGCTTGACGGCATGAAGGATGTGCTTCTCTTCTACTCGGGCACGGTGTCGGACGAGATCAAACTGACATCGCATGGCGCCCAGGTAGTGCAGGCCAACTGCATAAGGTGCCACAGCTCTTCCGTGGAGTTCATCGACCCCGACCGAAACTGCTGCGAATGCCACAGAAGACTGATGCACAGGAGGAGCGGGACGATCGCGACCTTATGACCTGACGGCGAAATATGTGCGGATCGGCGAGGGCGATATTCGCGCTTGATAGGGAGTTAGAGATGAAAAGAGCAAATGTCTCACTGATGTTGTCGGTGTTTGTTTCTGCGGCTTCCCTGTTGCTGGTCGGTTGCCAGCCGCCCAAGAGCGAACCGGTAAAGACGGTAATCATTCCGGCCAACGAGGTTGATCCGGCTGTCTGGGGAAAAGCGTATCCGACCGAATACGAGTTGTGGAAAAAGACCGAAGAACCCACGCCGGCTGGAAAGAGCGTTTATAAGAAGGGCTTCGATACCGACAAGGTCATTTACGACAAGCTGGCCGAATTCCCATATATGGCCCTGCTCTTTAACGGCTGGGGATTTGGCCTCGAATACAATGAGCCCAGAGGCCACGCGCATATGCTGCGCGACCAGCTCGAAGTCGACCCCGCCAGGGTAAAGTCAGGAGGGGTGTGTCTCAGTTGCAAGACCCCCTACGCTCCGGCATTGGAGAAAGAAAAACGCGCGGATTATTACGCAAAGCCTTACAAGGAAATACTCGCGTCTATCCCTGAAAAATACCGGACGCTAGGCGTGGCTTGCATCGATTGCCACGACAATACCGACATGTCCCTTAAGATATCCAGAGGCTTTACCCTGACCGCCGCGCTGAAAGAGATGGCGGTGGAACCGGATAAGCTGACAAGACAGGAGAAAAGAAGCATAGTCTGCGCCCAATGCCATGTCACCTACAACATTCCGAAGGACAAGGACATGCGTTCCACCGGGCTCTTTTTCCCGTGGCACGGCAGCAAGTGGGGCAATATCACAGTTGAGAACGTAATCAAGAAAATAAGAAGCGACGATTCCAATAGAGAATGGAAACAGAACGTCACCGGGTTCAAGATGGGCTTTATTCGTCATCCGGAGTTTGAGTTCTTCTCGAATAACAGCGTTCATTGGAAGGCCGGGGCGGCCTGCGCCGACTGCCATATGCCCTATACCAAGGTCGGCGTCAACAAGGTGTCGGACCATCGCGTTATGAGCCCGCTCAAGAACGATCTCAAGGCCTGCATGCAGTGTCATACCGAGAGCGCTGCGTGGCTCAAGGAACAGGTCACTACCATACAGGACAGGACCGTTTCCCTCATGAACAGATCCGGCTATGCCACGGCGACTGTGGCCAAGCTTTTCGAAATTGCCCACAAGGCCCAGGCCGATGGGAAGGATATAGACAAGAGTCTTTACGACAAGGCGAAGGACTATTATGAGGAGGCCTTCTATCGCTGTGTCTACATCGGCGCCGAAAACTCGGTCGGCTTTCATAATCCCACCGAGGCGCTGAGAAACCTAGGCGATGCCGCAGCGTTTGCCGGCAAGGCCGAGGGGCTGCTCAGGCAGGCCTTGGCCAAGGCGGGCGTAAACGTGCCCATTAAAGTGGACCTCGAGTTGAAGAAGTACCTCGACAACCGAGGCGAAAAGAAACTCATGGGCAATCCGGCCGTTGAATTCCAGGACCCGATGCGCCTTCAGGCCCAATTCTAATTCTTCGCGACCGAATGGAACGGGGCCTCGGCCCCGTTTTCATTTTCCTGCGACCGACCTCGGGAATGTCTGCAAGACCTGTGATCGCGCCTGGCAATTGAGTGGTCAAGGCAAGAGACAGACAGCGCGGTTCGGATCGATAAAGCACATGCTGCTGGGGCGCTGACCGACGACGTCAGCGCTATGGGATAATGCCCTGCACAGCGCAGGTGGTCGACTGTGCGCACGTCAATCCGATCAACGACAATAGGATGAACCATGGCTGACATGCATTTCTTACGCGCCGAGGCGCTCAACGCGGCGACGCGCGAACTGGTGCGCGGCTTCGGCTCGGATGAGCGCGAAGTCGAGCTGGTGACCGAAAATCTGATCCAGGCCAATCTCACCGGCCACGATTCGCACGGCGTCGGCATGCTGCCGCGCTATTCGGAAGCCTTTGCGGAGGGTGGGCTGAAGGCGAATGCGCACATCAAGACGCTGATGGACGGCGGCGCGCTGCTGCGCATCGACGGGCAGGCGGGCTTCGGCCAGGTGATCGGGCACGAGGCGATGACGCTTGGCATCGAGCGCACGAAGAAGTTCGGCAGCTGCATCATGGCGCTCGGAAATTCGCATCACCTGTGCCGCATCGGCGCCTGGGCGGAAATGGCGGTCGCGCAGGGCTTCGTCTCGATCCACTTCGTAAACGTCAGCTCGCGCCCGATCGTCGCGCCGTTCGGCGGCCGTGACGCACGCTTCGGCACCAATCCATTCACCGTCGGCATTCCGGTGGCCGGGCGCGACCCGATCCTGCTCGACTTCGCCACCAGCGTCATCGCGCAGGGCAAGGCGCGCGTCGCGCATAACAAGCGCGAACAACTGGCGCCCGGGCGCATCCTCGACGATAAGGGCAACGAGAGCACCGATCCGGCCTACGGCGTGGTGCCCCCGCTCGGCGCCATCCTCGCCTTCGGCGAGCACAAAGGCTACGGCATGGCGGTGGCGTGCGAACTGCTGGGCGGCGCGCTCGCCGCGGGACTCGCCATCGATGGGCCGGCGAGCGGCAAGAAGCGCGTGCTGAACGGCATGCTCACCATCATCCTCGACCCGAAGGCGATTTCAGACACCGCGACGTTCGAGCGCCAGACCCGCGGCTTTCTCGACTGGGTCACTGCGTCGCCGCCGCGCGCGGGGTTCGACAAGGTGCGCCTGGCGGGCGAACCCGAGCGTGAATGGCGCGCGAAGCGGCTCGCCGAAGGCATTCCCGTCGACGCCAACACCTGGCATGACATCCTCGAGGCGGCGAAAAGGCTCAAAGTCGATCCGGCAAAAATCAACCGGCTGGCGGGCGTGAAGGCCTGATTCTTCCTGCCTGGAATGGAACTGATCAGGGCGCAATCCACCGCATTGCGCCGGCTTTCAGCAGACGCGCGCAGCGTGGCGCGCGCGATGGCGCTGCTCTGGACCTGGCGTCCGCGTAGCGCGACCTACGAGCTTCTGCGGCAGCTCGGCGCAAAATCCGCCGCAGGCAAGGCCCATACCCAGGAGAGCGTCAAACTCGCGCAGGAGGAGCTCAGGCGCGTAGGCCTGCTGCACGAGCACCAGGCGCGTCAAGGCTATTCGCGCTTGCACGACGCGGCGCGCAGCGCGCTTTACCGAGAGCTGCTCGATGATAGCTCGATCGAAACCCTGCGGCTCGCCTTGCAACGGTCGCAATCCTACACGGCGAACGTCTATCACTGGCCGCTATGGGATGCCGCAGCCACGGTTGCGCTGTTGCGCTTGGAATTGCTAGCCGGTACGCCAGCCGCGCAACTCGATGCGCTGCGTCAGCAAGTAGCACGCGTACATAATTGGGACGATGTACTTTACGCCGCGTGCCTGGAGGCTTTCGACGCGACGTTATTCGAGCGCATTGCGCCTGAATGGCGCTGGAATCTTGCGTTCGTTGCCGTCTGCGACGTCTGCGCCTTCTGGCGTCTGGATCTGCTCCCGGTGTGTGACTGGGCTTCGAGTAAACTTGATACCGAGCCCGCCACCGTGCCCAAGTACTTGCGCCTGCGACTGGCCGAAGTGCTATTGCATCGCGGTGAGAGCGCGCGCATCGCAACCGTCCTGGCAAACGATGCGAGCGGCGCGGCGAGCGCCTTGCGTGCTGCCGCACTGGTGCCGCAAGGACGCTGGGCCGAAGCGCAGACTGCGTTCGAAGCGGCGTTCAAGCAGCGCCAGGATGAATCGGGTGCGCGCAAGCGGCTGTTGCCCGCGAGCGTGGCCTGGCTTTATCCGCTCGCGCTGCTCGCGCAGCAAACGCCCAAGCATATGGAATTGGCACGCAAGTTTTGCGTTGGCGAATCAGGCTCGCGCAAACCCGATGCCTATGACGGCTGGGGCCTATGGGTGCATGCGATCTCAGTTCGCCTGGGGGATATCGCCCTCGATAAGGACGCTTTGACTTTGCGCTCTTCGGCGGGCCATTACCTCGACCGAACGGACTTGTGGCGCTGTCTGCTGCGCGCCTGGCTGGGAGCAGAGATGGTCCTCGGCGGCAAGAAGGTGCCTGCCAAACGCGAGGAAGTGGTCTTCGCACTGCATGAACGCCTGCAAGCCTGTGGTTTCTTGTGGCTCGATGCGCAGCTTGCCGCGGCCGAAACGGTCTTCGCCGGCGGAGATGCACCTGATCGCTTCTTCGTCAGCGGTGCCGAAGAAGCCTGGCGCACCGTGCTCGCCTCGCTGCAGGCCCTAGGCGGCGAAACCGCGACTCCCAGGGGAGCGGCGGCGATGCGCATCGTCTGGTCGATCAGTCTGGATAAGAAAGGCGGCATCGACGCAATCGCACCGACGGAACAAAAGCGCGGTGCGCGCGGTTGGAGCAAACCCAAGGCGCTCGCGCTGGCCAAACTCGCGGGAAACGAAAAACTCGACCCCTGGGATGCCAAGGCAGCGCGCGCGATCCGCCAGGATCGACGCTATGCGCGCCGCTACACCCTGGACCGCGCCGCCGCCATCCTCGCGTTAATCGGGCACCCGGCGGTGGTGATGTCCGATGCCCCCGAGACCACGGTCGATGTGATCGAGGGCACGCCGGAACTGGAGGTTGCGCGCAACGGTGAAAGCTATGTTCTGCGCGTCACGCCGCCCGTGCGCTCGGAGCCCGAGGAGGTCGCTTATCGCTATTACGTTTCGGAGGAGGAGAGGCGCGCGTCCGAGGCGCTGCAGCATATAACGGTAGTGCGCGATTCGCCGCAGCGCATCCGCGTGATCCGCCTCACCCCAGCGCAGCGCCGCGCCGCACAGCTGGTGTCGGGACGCTTTTCCGTGCCCGCCACCGCGCAGGCCGAGTTGCAGCAGGCGCTGCACGCGCTGGCCGGGCATTTTCATATCCAATCCGATCACGCCGAGGCGGCGCGCGAAATCGCTGCCGAAGCGCGCCTGCGCGCGGAGCTGGCGCCGGTGGGCGAGAGCCTGATGTTGCGCCTGGTGGCGGCGCCGCTGGGACCGGACGGACCGCGCCTGATGCCCGGCAGCGGCCGCGCTCGCATCATGGCCGCGGTAAAGGGCGAAACCGTCGGAGCGCAGCGCGACCTGGTCGCAGAGCGCGCGCATCTGGATGCGGTGCTCGCGGCGCTCGAATTTCTCGATCCGCCCGAGCGCGGCGATCTCGTGTGTGAGTGGGTGGTAGATGAACCCGAACGCGCACTCGCCATGGTCGAGGCGCTGCCGCAGTTGCCGGCGGTGCAAGCTATAGACTGGCCGCGCGGCCAGCAGGTCCGCGTGCTCACACTCGACTGCGCGCGCCTCGCGCTCAAGGTGCGCACCGAGCGCGACTGGTTCCGGCTGCAGGGACGCGCGCAGCTTGACGAGGGACTAGTGTTCGAACTCGAAACGCTGCTCGCTGCGGCCGCGGGCAGCAGCCGCTTCCTGCCCATGGGCAAGGGCGTGTACGCTGCGCTCACGCGCGAGCTGCGCGAGAAACTGGCCGAACTCGCGGCGGTGGCGGAATCCCACGGCGACGAACTGCGCGTGCCGCAGATTGCGGCTGCATGGCTCGACGAGGTGCTGGAAGGCGTAGCCGCCGAAACTGACGCGGGATTTCTCGACAAGATCGAACGGCTGCGCGCGGCTCAGGCCATGCTGCCATCCCTGCCCAGCGGCCTGCAAACCGAACTGCGCCCCTATCAGGAAGACGGCTATGCCTGGGCCATGCGCCTGGCGCAAGCGGGATTCGGCGCCTGCCTTGCCGACGATATGGGGCTGGGCAAGACCATCCAGGCTCTCGGCGTGCTGCTCGCGCGCGCCGCGGGCGGTCCAGCGCTGGTGGTGGCGCCGACCTCGGTGTGCGGCAACTGGCTCGCCGAGACGCAGCGCTTCGCGCCCACGCTCAACGCCCAGATCTACGGTGAGGGCGATCGCAGCGCGCTGGTCGAATCGGTCGAGGCACGCGACGTGCTGATCGTGTCCTATACGCTGATGCAGCAGGCGCAGGAAGCGTTTGCGAGCCGGACCTGGCATACACTGGTGGTCGATGAAGCGCAAGCGATCAAGAACGCCGCCGCCAAGCGTTCGCTCGCCATTTTCGACCTGCCGGCCGACTTCCGCATGGCCTTGTCCGGCACGCCGATAGAAAATCGTCTGGCCGAGCTGTGGTCGATCATGCGCTTTTGCAATCCAGGATTGCTCGGCAGCCTTACGCGCTTTAACGAGCGCTACGCCGCGCCGATCGAACGCAACCGCGACCGCGACGCGCAGCGCATGCTGCGGCGCCTGATTGCACCTTTCGTGCTGCGCCGGACCAAGTCGCAGGTGTTGCAGGAACTGCCGCCGCGCACCGAACTCATGCTGACGATCACGCCCGAAGCAAGCGAAGCCGCGCATTACGAAGCGCTGCGCCGGGTGGCAGTAGCTGCGGCCGAGAGCGCCGCGGCGAGCGAACTAGGCGGGCAGGCGCATCTGCATATCCTCGCGCAGTTGACGCGTCTTCGGCGCGCGGCCTGCGATCCGCGGCTAGTCAGCCCTGCGTTTGGCATAGTCGGTGCCAAGGTTCGCGCCTTCGCCGAGCTTGCCGCCGAGCTCGCCGCCAATGGGCACAAGGCGCTGGTATTCAGCCAGTTCGTCGATTTCCTCACCTTGCTTCGCGCGCCGCTCGACGAAGCCGGCATCCGCTATCAGTATCTGGACGGCGCGACGCCGGCTGCCGAACGCACGCGCCGCGTCGCCGCTTTCCAATCAGGCGAGGGCGACCTGTTTCTAATCAGTCTCAAAGCCGGCGGCTACGGCCTCAACCTCACCGCCGCCGACTACGTCGTCATCACCGATCCCTGGTGGAATCCAGCAGCCGAGGATCAGGCCATGGGCCGCGCCCATCGCATCGGCCAGCAGCGCCCCGTGACCGTCTATCGCCTGGTGGGCAAAGGCACGCTGGAAGAGCGCATCGTTGAGCTGCATCACGACAAGCGCGCACTGGCAGAAGGCGTGCTCGCCGAAAACGCAGAGGGCGCAATACTTCCATCGGCCGCGGAGCTGATAGCGCTGATGCGCGGCGCGTGAAGCGCTCGCGCTGCACGAAAATCTGGCGCAGTGATCAGCCCTTCAATCCGGGCATGGAAAAGCCCGCCTGCTCGAGGTCATTGATCAGCGCCGTCGACTGCTCCGCGCCGAGTTCGACGAGAGGCGGGCGCATGGTGGCCCAGCCGTCCTGGCCGCTCCAATGCGCAATCGCGCGCTTCATGGCCGGAATCATCGGATATTTTTGGAAGATGAGGCGGATGCGATCGAGGCCCGCCTGCTGCGCATCGGCAGAGTCCGATTTCCATTCGCTATAGAGCTTGTGTATCGCCGCCGGGTTGACGTTGGCAGTGGCGCTGATGCAGCCTTTGCCGCCAGAACGCAGGCCCGCAAGTAAAAACGTCTCGCTACCCGGGAAGACGTCGAAGCCCTGCTTGGCAAACCGGTCGAGCATCGCCTTGGTGTTGTTCCAGTCACCCGATGAGTCCTTGGCGCCGGCGATGTTCTTCGGGTAGGCTTTGAGCAGGCGCTCGATCAGTCCGAGGCTGATCGGCACCTGGGTCATCTGCGGAATGTGATAGAGGTAGATCTGCAGGCGCGCATCGCCCACGCGCTCGACGATTTCGGCGTAATTGCGAAAAAGGCCCTCGTCTGACACGCCCTTGTAGTAGAACGGCGGCAGCATCAGCGCGCCCGCGCAACCGAGATTCACCGCATGCGCCGTGAGGCGCACCGAGTCGGTTACAGCGCAGCAGCCGGTGCCGGGCATCATGCGCGCCGGGTCGATGCCGGCTGCAACCAGCTTTTCCAATAGTTCCATGCGCTCGCCTACGGCAAGCGAATTCGCTTCGGAATTGGTGCCGAACACCGCCAACCCGACGTTGTTTGCGACGAGCCACTTGCACTGGCGCACGAAGCGTTCGGCGTCATGGCTAAGGTCGGCCTTGAACGGGGTGACGACGGGTGACAGTACTCCGGTGATGCGTTGAGTCATAGCAATTGCTCCAGTTTGCGTGGTAACGGTCGGCCGCGAAACTTCTGTTTCAGGCCTTTCTGAGGAAATCGAAGTCGCAGCCCTGCTCGGCCTGCAGCACGCTCTTCAGGTACAAACTCGCGTAGCCGCGCGTGGCCTGCAACTGCAGCGGGCGGTGCGCGCTGCGGCGCCGCGCGAGCTCGGCCTCGTCCACCAGCAAGTCGAGTTTGCGCTGCGATACCGACAGCCGGATGCGGTCGCCTGATCGCACGAGCGCGAGCGGTCCGCCGATGGCGGATTCGGGCGAGACGTGCAGCACGATCGTGCCGAAGGCGGTGCCGCTCATGCGCGCGTCGGAAATGCGCACCATGTCCTTGACGCCGGTGCGCGCGAGTTTCGCGGGTATCGGCAGATAACCGGCCTCGGGCATGGCGTAGCCGCTCTTCGGCCCGGCATTCTGCAGCACCAGAAAATCGTCCGCTGTCACCTCGAGCGCGGGCGCGTCGATGCGCGCGGCGAGATCGTTGAGCGATTCGAACACCACGGCACGGCCTTCGCGTTCGAAAAGTCTCGGGTCGGCGGCCGAGCGCTTGATGATTGCGCCGTTCGGGGCGAGCGTGCCAAAGAGCGCCGCCAAGCCCCCTTGTTTCTGGTAGGGCTCCTTGATGCTGCGCACCACATTGCGGTCGACCCAGGGCGCAGCGACGGCCAGGCGCTCACCCAGAGTGTCGCCCGACACCGTCATGCAATCGAGGTGCAGGAGCGGCTTCAATTCGCGCAGCACCGCGCCGATGCCGCCGGCTGCGTGCAGGTCGGACATGTAGTACTGGCCCGTCGGCTTCAGGTCCACCAGCACGGGCGTGGTGTCGGAAATCTGGTTCAGGCGCGCGAGCGAGACCGCAATGCCGAGGCGCCCGGCGATTGCGGTGAGATGGATGATCGCATTGGTCGAGCCGCCGATCGCGAGCAGCACCCGCAGCGCATTCTCCACCGATTTCTCGGTGATCACATCGCTCGGCCTGATTCTCGCAGCGATCAAGCCCACGGCCGCGTGTCCCGATGCCTCGGCCGCGCGCAGGCGATCGGCGTGCACGGCTGGGATGGCCGCCGTACCCGGCAAGGTCATGCCCAGGGCCTCGGCGATCGCGGCCATGGTGCTCGCGGTGCCCATCACCGCGCAGCTGCCGGCGGTAACGACAAGATTGCCTTCGATGTCGGCGATCTCGCCCGCGGAGATTTCCTTAGCGCGGAACTTGGCCCAGAAGCGGCGGCAGTCGGTGCAGGCGCCCAGCCGCTCGCCCTTGTACGAGCTCGGCAGCATCGGGCCGCCGACGAGCTGGATCGCGGGCACATCGGCCGATGCCGCGCCCATCAGTTGCGCCGGCACGGTCTTGTCGCAGCCGCCGATCAGCACCACCGCATCCATCGGCTGGGCACGGATCATTTCCTCGACATCCATGGACATGAGGTTGCGGAACATCATGCTGGTCGGATTGAGGAACACTTCGCCGAGCGAGATGGTGGGGAAATCGAGCGGCAGCCCGCCCGCGGCGAGCACGCCGCGCTTCACCGCGTCGACCAACTCGGGAAAATGGCGGTGGCAATTGTTGAAGCCGCTTGCGCTCTGCGCGATTCCCACCACCGGGCGCGCGAGCATCTGCGTCGAATAGCCCATCGATCGCGCGAACGAGCGACGCATATAAAGCGAGAAATCGGCGTCGCCGTAATTGGTGAGGCCACGCGCGAGCCCGCGCGCTTCACCCGGATCGATGCTCTTGGTCGTCAAGGTGCTTCCCGTTGCCGGCTCAGTCTATTTTGCCCGGGTCGCCGTCGAATTCCATCGGCGCGTAAAAACCGCCGTGAAACTGCGCAGCGATCGGATCTTCCACTTCGCCTCGCGCCAGAATTTCGGCGGCGTAGATCTCGGAATCGTCTTGCGGGCGGTAGCCGAGGAACTTCGCATTGGTGTTGTCCCAGCGGCTGCGCAGGTTGTTGGACACGCCGTAGATCACGACGAAATGATAATCCGGATAGTCGATGCAGCGCTCGGCCAGCTGCGCCATGTCGCGATGGCTGATCCAGGTAAGCAGCTGGCGCGCGTTGTCCGGGCGGTCGGGATTGCGGAAGGTGCCGATGCGCATGCAGGCGACGGACATGTCGTGCTTGTCCGCGTATAGGCGCCCGAGCGCTTCGCCGAACACCTTGGACACGCCATAGCGCGTATCGGGCCGCGGCACTACCGTGTTGTCGATAAAGCGCTCGCGCGGGTGAAAGCCGACGGCGTGATTCGAACTCGCGTAGACGACGCGCTTGACCCCCGCGCGCCGCGCGCCCTCGAATACGTTGTAGCAGCCGACGATATTCGCCGGCAGAATCCTCTCCCACGTGTCTTCGGTCGCCTGCGCGCCCAGGTGCACCACGCAATCGACACCTTGCAGCATGCGTTCGCATGCGGCGAGATCGCCGAGGTCTGCCTGCACCAGTTCCTCGCCCGGCGCCGCCGTGCCTAGAGGCGCGATGTCCGTCAACCGCAGCTGGTATTTGCCCTTGTAGGCCGCGCGCAGAACGCTGCCGATGGCGCCCGCGGCGCCCGTGATCAATACGCGCTTCATGTCCGCCTCCTTTAGTGGATGCTTAAGTCGCAACGAGCCTGAAAAAAGCCTCGTCTCGCCTGTTCCAGGCAGGGCCTGACGCGACGGGTTTTTGCATGCCGGATTTTACGCCTGGCGTACGCCAGCCGCTGTATTCTTTACGCTTTTTTCTCGAAGTGTTGAGGCAGTTAGGCGGCTACACGGCACGCATATAGGCACAGCGCCCTAGCGGGCGGATGTCACGGGTCTATGCGCCCGGAGGAAGGATCGTACTTGGCGCACCACCAGGGGGATCCGATCTTTCGTTTCCTTCCAAGGGAAGAGGCTCACTTCGGACTTCGGCGCGAGACTCACGACCTCCATGGCCACGGCATACGGGTGCCCAGGGACGTCGTCCGGCAGGACCAATATGGGTGTCTGGCAATTGCGCACGAAGTCGCGCGTCACGGTGAAGACGAAGTCGGCGTTGGTGCGGTACATCTTGGTCAGGAAGGCGTCGACCATCGCCATCGTGATGTCGGGCCGACGCTTGCACAGCCCTGGAGCCCAACCGGTCATGTTGTTGTTGTAGAAGAGGTCACGCATCTCCGGACGGGACCCGCTCGGCTGCGCGAACACGGCCGCGACGATACGCTCGGGCGAGCGCCGCAACAGGTTCCAGATGAAGGGTCCGCCGATGCAAAAGCCCATTACCAGGAACTCGCGGATGCCCAGGTGATCCATCAGGCCTAGATGGTCATCGGCGTACGCGTCCCAGGGGCGGTCGATCTCGAGCGGGCCCGAGGACTCACCGCCGTTGGCGTTCCGGAGGTCCAACGTAATGCAACGGTACTCGTCCTCGAACTCCTCCATCGGATTGAACGGCGCGTTTCCGGTGAGAAACGAAATTGTCGAATTCAACCCCCCGCCAGGGATGATCAACAGCGGGAAGCCGGAGCCGGCTTCTTCGTGGTGGATGCGGACGTCGCCTTTTTGGTAGAACGGCATGGCAGTTTCTCCTTGCTCAGTGTGGTGTCCCGAGTGCGCGAGCATCGGTGCCCTGGTGCGCACACAAGGCGCTCTCGGACGCGTGGTCCGTCCATGGTCGGGAGGCATACTACTGTGGCCCTCTCACCGCGTCTGTTAGACCAGAGCAAGCTTGAAGAGTTTTGAGCGTTCGCGACAGAAACTCGATATGACCGCGACCGACAGTTCTTTGCCACGTCCGGCCGCACGCACCTCGCCGGCCAGCGCAAATTGCGAGCGCGTGGATGTTAGGTGAGTCGGCGTACCGATGGCGCGCCGACCGGAGTAGTCCTATCCGGCAAGAATCGTTGCGGCGCGCGGATCAATTTTCCAGGCTATTTCTCACGGACCTGTCGATAAACAGCAGTGTCGGGTACATCACTTGATTTTCGATCGTTTCGTGTTCCCGGAGGCTGTGAACCAACTCGGCAATTTCCTTGTTCTTCTCTAGGCGCGCTGCCTGCAGCAATGCCTCGATCGCGGAATTGATCGGTCGATCGTCGCCGTGCATGGCAAGGTGCTGCGCACTAAGCCGGACGATCAACGGCGCTCCTGTTGTGGAACGCGATCGCACACGATCTGACGCCAAATCATGCAGCAATCCAATTGCACGGAATACCTGTTCTTCTTCCTCGGCAAAATGCCGCAGACATAGCTGCGCTACCTGCTCGGCCGCCTTCCCGATTCGGCCTGGTTCCCTCGCGGCCTTGAGCAATTCGGCGCGCAGCATCTCATGGTCAAGTGTCAACGCTTCAGGTATTTCGAGTTTCGCGCACGAAAGCAAGTTCGAGTTCATGAACATCTGCTCCTATCAAAATGGGGCCGGTTGAGCGCAAAGCTCCACTGGCCCAGGGCACACGGTTTGCGGCCGAATGAAACTGCGGTGATCGAGGAATGCCCGGTCTTTCGGCGCGTCTATTGCGTACACGATGCACTTCCCATGCCAGAGCGGGGTAATCCGTAACATACGGAAACTGCGAAAGAAATTGCGCAGGTAGAATCGCGGGAAGAGGAGGAATGGCGGGGATGGGGATTATGCCCCGCCAAACTTAGGGACATCGCCCCGGGGAACGAATGCCACAGCTGCAGCCTAGTTCAACTGGGTGAACTGTCAAATCACTATGCGTGCCGACCGCAGTTGGGGTAGAACTCGGGAATCCTGGAAATCGACAGTTGGTCTGCACTGACGAATACGGAGCTGAACATGACCGATGGCGAATTCCTCACCTGGCGGGTCGGTGCGGTGCGCATCACGCGCGTGCGCGAACTCGGAGGCGCGCCGTTTCCGGGCACCTTTCTGTTTCCGGACGCATCACCCGAGCTCGTCCGGCGCCACGCCTGGCTAAAGCCCCATTTTGCGCACGAAGACGGGCGCCTTTACGGTTCAATTCACAGCTTCGTCATCGAGTCCGGCACGCGGCGCATCATCGTCGACACCTGCGTCGGCAACGACAAGCCCCGCACCGTAAGAGCGTGGAACCTCCTGCACGAGCCTTACCTGCAGAACCTCGAGGAGGCCGGATTTGCGGCGGACACGATCGACACGGTACTGTGCACGCACCTGCATGTCGATCACGTCGGCTGGAACACGCGCCTGGTAGAGGGCAAATGGGTGCCGACCTTTCCCAACGCACGCTACCTATTCGGCAGAAAAGAGTGGGAGCACTGGTCCTCGGATGCGGCGCGCCACCACAACGGCGATGTCATGGGCGATTCGGTGCGGCCCATCGTCGACGCCGGCCTTGCCCATCTGGTGGACATGAATCACGTGCTCACCGACGAGGTGCGGCTAGAGCCCACGCCCGGGCACACACCGGGCCACGTCAGCGTGCGTATAGCCTCGCGTGGCGAGGAGGCGGTCATCACCGGCGACATCATGCACCATCCGCTGCAGTGCGCCGAACCCGATCTCGCCAACAATTTCGATGCGGACGCGGATGCGGCGCGGCGCACGCGGCGCGAATTTCTCGCGCGCTACGCCGACCGTCCCGTGTTGGTCCTGGGCACGCACTTCGCACCGCCCACGGGCGGCTGGGTAGTCGATGCGGAGCAGGCGTGGCGCTTCGAAGTTACGCGGCCGGCGCGCGCCCGCAAACCGTAACTCGCGTATGCTGCGTCAACCCCATGCCGCAGACGGAGGCGAGGGGCTTAGGCAGAGGCGCCTTAATGTCAGTTCGGCTGCACCTTCGCTCCCGCGTCGCGCGCGATCTTGACCCAGCGCGTGATTTCTTCTTCGAGGAACTTGCGGAAGCCTTCGGGCGATGCTTGCGTGAACGACTCCACGCCGACGCTCGCGAACTTCTCCTTCACCTGCGCCTGCGCGACGGTCTTCACGACTGCGTCGTTGAGCTTCGCCACGACGGCCGCCGGTGTTCCCCTCGGCGCTATGAGGCCGAACCAGTTCACCGCCTGCACGTCCGCGTAGCCCTGCTCGCCGGTGGTCGCAATGTCCGGAAGCAGGCTGATGCGCTGCCGGTTGGCCACCGCAAGCGCGCGCAGCTTGCCTTGCTTGATCTGCGGCATCAGCGGGGGAAGATCCATGATCACGCCGTTCACGTGGCCAGCGATGGTGTCGGTGATCGCGGGGGCCGCCCCCTTGTACGGCACGTGCAGGAAGTCGCCCTTCGACACGTTCTTCAGCAGCTCGATGGCCAGATGCGGCAGGCCGCCGCTGCCCGAGGACGAGAGCGACACCTGTTTCTTCTTCGCCAGGGCCACGAGCTCCGTCAACGTCTTTGCCGGCACCGCGGGATGCACCGCGAGCACCTCGGGGGTGAGACCCGCGGTATTGACCAACGCGAAGTCCTTGAGGGGGTCATAGGGGAGGCTCGGAAACGTGGCCAGGCCGATCGCCATCGGACCCGTGCCCGTCAGCATGAGCGTATAGCCGTCGGGGGCGGACTTCGCGACGTAATGGGTGGCCATCGTGGCGTTGGCCCCGGGGCGGTTCTCGATCACCACCGACTGCCCAAGTATCTCGGCCATCTTCGGACCGATGATGCGCGCCACCACGTCGTTGGATCCGCCGGGCGGATAACCGATCACCAGCGTGATCGGCTTGTGCGGATATTGCTGCGCGCTCGAGAGCAGCGGGAACAGGATAGAGCAAAGTGCAAGCAATATTCTTCTCATCGTTACTCCTCGTGATTTGCTTGGCTATTGTGAACGAAAGCCGCTTGGGATACGCAGATTAGCCTTCGAGGGCGCACTTGTCTACGGTCGCGGGGATGACCTGCTCTGGCAGACTAGTGCATGCTGGCGCCGCCTGCGCATGTCCTGGACAAGCCGGTTACCTCGACGAACGCATAGCCCCGCGCTTCAATGCAAGTCGAGCGCGTAGCGCTTGAGCGCGCGCAGCGGCACCAATCGGAGCACGTCCTCGTGCGTGGACTCGAGCACAACCTTGGGCGCACACCCCGCCTCCCACGCCTCGACCCAGCGCAGCACGTGCAGGCACCAGCGGTCGCCGGGCTTGAGACCGTGAAAGCGCATCTCGGGCCGCGGTGTGGATAGATCGTTGCCGCGCGCGCGCGAAAATTCGAGGAAGTCCGCAGTTACCTTGATGCAAACCAGGTGGGCGACCCCGGCGGTCCCGCGTGTGGCGCAACAGCCGTCCCTGAAGAAGCCGGTCAGCGGGTCGTAGCTGCAAGCGAGCAATGGGCCGCCGAGGACGTTCTTTTCCTGGGAAGTAGGCGCGCTCATATATGGAATTCTAGCGCGAAACCTTAGGTAACCTCTGAAAGCCCTCGGTCGATGGTTTCTCGACCAAAGTCTTTCACTGAGATGGGGATTTGCAAAGGGGCCATGGGCCCCTTTTGCGGCGTTTCCTTAGAGCTTCCACTCCGCATAGGAATAAATGTAATTCGAGCCGCCGTCAACGTTCCCGAGCATTTGCGAACTGGCGAAGATGCCGGAGCGGTGGGATACGCCGAAGCCGATATAGGCTTCGCGCAGCGTGCGCACTCCGAGCAGATCTCCCACGCTCACATCGATGCTCGGATCCAGGTAATTGAGCAGCTTCGAGGTATTGCGCGCGCGCCGCGCCTGATCCACCGCCTCGACATACGGCACGCGCTGCGCGTAGGAAACACCTGCGCCAAAGCCGATGCGCGTGCGCACGCGTTCGCTCCAGGGAAAACCGTAGTAGTAGCCTTTCATATAGGCGTTGATCTGCCATGCGTCCGGCTGCCGGCCATACTCAGTGTGCCGCAGCAGGCCGACGTAGCCGACGAAATCGAGCGGCCAGCCTTTGAGACGCTCGATGAACGGGCGGCCCAATTCGATCGCGCTCACCTTAGTGCCGTTAGTCGAACTGGTCGAGGTGCAGGAAAGGCGCATCACCGGCAGCAGGTTGCAGTCGGTCTCATGTCCGTCTAAAACCCTGACGATCAGCGGCAAGTGCTCCTCCCACACCTTCTGCTCTTTCTCGAAGTCGTAGGCGACGCCGAGGAAGCCGGAGATCTGCAAGCGGTTGTCCACAATCGGGCTCGTGCGCACGCCGCTCGCCCAGCGCGTGGCGGCGACGCCGGCGAGCAGCCGCCAGCGCTCGGACAGGTCGTAGCGCGCATCGAGGCCAATACGCGTGTTCACGCCGCTACCAGGCCGGTAGGCGGGCCGGTCCAACGCGGCTTCGGTCGCCTCGACGCCGTAGTAGTAGTTGTTCAGCTTCGCATCGCGCAAGGCGAGCATGAGTCCCGGGCTCAGGAGCAGCGTGCCGCTGCGCCAGCGATGGCTGTATCCCAGGCGCAGCTCGCTGCCGCGCGACGATCCGGAGAGATCATGCAGGTACTCGGCGTAGGCGCTGCCCCAGGTGCCATTGCGCTGATAGCTCATGCCGGCGTCCAGCCCCGGCGCCCGCTCCGCCATGCCGGCCAGACTCGCCGGAATGCGGTCGTAGGGAAAGCCCTCGAAGCGATGCGAAATAAAGACGTCGAAGCGGCGATCCGGCTTCTGGTCGAGTTTGAGTCCGGCGCGATATGCGTGCAGGTACACAAACTTGCCCTCGTACATATAGAGCGGAACGAGATCGAAGCGCGTGCGCCCGTCGCGGTACATGGACTGCTCGATGCGCGAGCCGACGCCCAGACCCGCGTCGCCCGTCGCCGAAAGCACGCCGATCAGCGGGTCGCTTTGCGCTTTGGCCGGCGACGCAACAAGCCATAGTAGACAGGCGAGAACCGCCGCGACAGCATTCCCGCTGAATTGGCCGGCGAAGACGCAACGCGCTTCGACACGCACACCTATCCCCCGCTCGCCAGACATGCCGCTCCATGCCAAGTTCTGGATTCGGCGTCGAGTTTACACTCAAACCCTTGCGCTCAGCGTCGATGGCGTTCATACAGGGCGTCGACAAACGACTTTTCATGGCTCGCATCCAAGGTGCTGAATTAGACCAGTACTGAGCAACGCAATGGGCAACGCCCGTGTCACTGGCGCCGGGCCGGCTCACGGCGCGTCACGAACATGACGGGTGCAAGAAGCGCGGCACATCGCGCCATCCCGGGCGCGCTGCAGCACCCGGTCCGTCGACGACACAGGCAATGCGGCTTCGCCTCTCGCACCAGAGTAGTACCAAGCGACATCACCGGCAGCCTCGCGCCATTCCGATGCTGCCGCGACGCCTGCGGCGCGCCGATGTTGAGCCCTAGCCCTCCGCATGCTACCGTGTAGCGCCATGATTGATAACGCCTTTGTATATTTTGACGTATCAGGCTGCCAGATCCGGCCCAAAGCCGATCTGGCGTGCGTCTGATCCCGGCAATCCACGTTCGATAGCTTAATTGCTTGCCGTCGCCGAGCCTTGCCGGGCAACTGCCGTTTCCGAAACGAGCGGCGCCTAGTTGTTTCTTTCACGGGAGGAAGTTGGAAATGAAATCGATCGAGCATGCCGAAGTACTCAATAGCGCCTTTGCTGCACAACGGATGGAGCAAGCGCTGCCGAATGCGCCGATGAACGAAGAACGCCTGCCGTTCACCATACGGGTCGTGCGCAGCGAGGACGCGCTGCACAAGGCGGTCGCCATCCGTCAGGCGGCCTACGCACGCCATGTTCCGGCGTTTGCTGAGAAACTGAGGGCGCCGGAATCCTACGACCGCGCCGACGGTTCAGTGATTCTGCTGGCCGAATCCAAGCTGGACGGATCTCCCTTGGGCACGATGCGCATCCAGACCAATCGCTTCGCCGATCTCACTTTAGAGCAGTCGGTCGAACTTCCGGCGTGGCTGCGCGACAAGAGCATGGCTGAAGCCACCAGGCTCGGCATCGACGTCGGCCGCACCGGGCGCGTCGTCAAGACCACGCTGTTCAAGGCGTTCTATCTCTACTGCGTCGAGGCGAACATCGAATGGATGGTGATCGCCGGTAGGCCGCCATTGGACCGGCAATACGAAGCGCTATTGTTTCAGGACCTGTACCCTGGACAATTCATACCGTTGCGACATGCCAACGATATGCCGCATCGAGTGCTGGCGTTCGAAGTGGGAACGGCGAGAGAACGATGGGCGGCAGCAAATCACCCTCTTTTTGACTTCGTGTTCCGAACGCACCATCCGGATCTGGATCTGGGCGATGCGGACGCGTCCTTCTCGAGCCGTCCGATCCATGCGGCTGAATTGCCCATGAGAGCGACGGTCAATACGTGACCCAAAACGGCGGGATGCAAGCTGCGCATCCCGCCCTTTTGTCTTTTTCGCGCGACGCGCCAGGGCGCAATTTCGTCGAATGCGTATCCGTCGAAGCAGGGACGATTTAATATGGCGGTTGCGAGCCGATTCCAGATGATGCCGAGGACTTCCATGTTCAGACGGGGATGGACGAAACGCGCCAACTCGGTGCTCGATTCGCTGTTATACGGATTCTCCATCTACGGCGTACCGGCCGCCATAGGCATCGTCTCTGTCGTGGCGCTGCTCGCTTGGGACGGGCAATACTCGACCAGCGGCGGAACCCCCATTGAATTCCGTGTTCTCGAACAGGACGCTGACGCACTGGGGCCGGCGCAAGCACTCGCCCGACTCGAACCCAAGCGCGCCGTGACGCATCTGGACACCCGATTGTCAGAGTCGCCGTTCTGGTTCAGTTTCACGTTGCAGCCGTCGAAAGCGGAGGAGCACACCAACGTGGAACTTCCTTCAAGACACGCCACCGGCACCCAATGCTGGGATGCAGCAAACCTGAGCCCCTTGGGCAATGCGGATCACAGACGCGCGGCAGGCCAGATGAGGCTGGAGAAGGCCGGAGTCGTAATCATACTGGGGCAACGACAATCGCAGTCGCGCGCGACGATCTTGTGCAGAGCCACCTACGTGGGACCGGCACGCATAGCCGTCGCGCAATGGTCCACGCCGGAACTCGAAAAGTCGATTCAAAAGTTCCATCGCAATTCCGGCCTGCTGGAGGGCGGATTGATCCTGCTTTCCTTGTTCGTGCTGTTGACTGCGGTTGTGAACCGGGAATGGATTTATGTCCTGTTTGCGGCTTGGCTAATGGCTAACCTTCGCCTCGGGGAAATTTCTGCGGGATGGGACACACAGTGGCTCGAGGCAATCGTACCGGCGGACTGGCTGCTGATGTCCAGATCACTGACCATCGCCGTGAATTACACCCTGACCATAACGCTGGTCAGCAGGCTGTTCAGGGATGATCTGAAACACGTGGGGCATTTGACCCTATTGCGCATAGCCCAGTGGTCCTGCCTGCCGCTGCTGGTATCCAGCGTGGTTCTACCCTATTCAAAATACCTTCTTTACATGTGGGCGAGCACCGTATTCGGCATCGTGGTACTGGTCTATTATATGGTCCGAATTCTGCTGGCAACGCGCTCCACGGTCGCCATGTGGTACAGCGCATCGCTCGGAATCGCGCTGTTCGCCAGCTTTTACGAAATCGTCGCCGCGGCCCTGGGCGCGAAAATGCTCATCGGAGCGGTAAATAACGTCACGACAGCCCTGGCTTCGAGCTTGATGGCGGCGCTCGCGATCGCAGAGCAGATGCGGCTGGAACGGTTGGAACGCGTGAAAGCGCAAGCCGAATTGCGCAGCACCTACGAAGCGATTCCGATCGGACTGTTCACGCTGGACCACAATGGCACACTGTTGCGCAGCAATCCGGCGCTGTGCGCCATGCTGGACGTGGATCAGTCGCAAGCGAAGAAAAAGACCTGGAGCGATTATTTCGAACCCGGCACATGGGCAAGGCTACTCGACATGGTGCAAAATCGAACGCACGAAGAGATGGAAGTTCGCGACGCCGTCGTGGACGAGGCGCAGTCCAAGCGGTTCCTGGTGAAGGCCACTTTAGCCAGGGACAAGATAGAAGGTTCGCTGCAGGACATCACGCAGCGGTCCAAGGCGACGGCCAGATTGATGTTCCTCGCGAAAAACGATCCGCTGACCGGCGTGCTCAACCGGCATGGCATCGAAGAGGCGTTTTCGGCTGCGATCCAGGACGTCGCCAGTGGAAAGCCGCTGGCGCTCGCCTACCTGGACCTCGACCGCTTCAAGCTGATCAACGACCTGTTCGGCCACGTGGCAGGGGACGAGGTGCTGAAGCGCGTATGCGACCGGGTGCGCAAGATGCTTGCCGACGGCCACGCCATAGGCCGCGTCGGCGGCGATGAGTTCGTCATCCTGTTCCGCAACACGCCGATACGCCCGGCGACCGCGATATGCCGCGGCATCGTCGATTGGATCGGGGCAAAGCCTTACAAGATCGGAGACAAGGCATTCCAGGTCAAGGGTTCGATCGGATTGATCGAGGTCGCCGAAGGCACCAACGTGAAGGATGCGATGTCCGCGGCGGACCGCGCCTGCCGCGAAGCGAAGAAGGGCCTGCGCGGCAACTTGATGGTGTACAAGAAGAGCGCGCACGCATTCGAGGAGCGACAGGAGGAATTGCGACTGATCGAGCGCCTCGGCACCGGGGTCGTTCCCGAAGGCCTGTTTCTCGTGATGCAGCCCATCATGTCCTTGCGCACACCCTACGAATCGCTGAATTTTGAAATCCTGCTGCGGATGCGCGGAGCGGACAACACGCTAACCTCGGCCGGAAAGATCATTTCCGCGGGCGAAAATAACGGACGCAGCGCCGTGATCGACCGCTGGGTTATGTCCAATACGCTGGAGTGGCTCGACACGCACTACGAGACGCTCGACCGAACGCGATTTGCCTGCATGAATCTGAGCGGTGCGTCGCTCAACGACGAGCGGTTCATCGAGGACGCGTTCTCGATGCTGGCGCAGCATGGGCGGGCGGTCGGCAAGTTGTGCATCGAGATAACGGAGAGCGTGGCCCTGCACGATCTGGAGAACACCCGGCGCTTCATCGATAAGGTGAGGGATTTCGGGGCGAAAATCGCGCTCGACGATTTCGGCGCGGGATATACATCTTTTTCCTACCTGAAAGAGCTGCGCGCCGATACCCTCAAAATCGACGGAAACTTCATCCTCGGCGTGAATGCGCACCCGGCGAATTTGGCCATCGTCGAGGCGATCGTCGAACTTGCGCGCAATCTCGGCATGATTAGCGTGGCGGAATGGGCCGAAGACCTGGACACGGTCGAGGCTTTGGCTGAAGTTGGCGTCGATTACGTGCAAGGCTACGCGATCGCGAGACCAAAGCTGCCGGAAGAAATCCTGGGCGCGCGCTCATCGGCGAGCTTTATCGAAGATGAGAAGACGGCCCTGTACGTGCGCAACTACCTGGCAAAAGGACAGCCGGTGGAGCTCTGGGATCAGTTGCGCGAGTTGCGCCCGAAAGGTCTGAACAACTGAACGGGAAGCTCGAGTTGTGGATGTCGAGCGCGGGACGGAAGTCGACGCCCCTTGAGCGTTTGCACGAACGATCCGGACGAGGTGGCGGCAATCCTGCCGCATCGGCGTGGCGAGCGCCGCGCAAAGCTGTTATCTTTTCGCGACCATGAATCCGCGCACGCTGCTCATCGAAAGCTTTCACGCCGCAGTCGCCGCGGCCGATCCACTTAAGATACTGCCGCGGCATTTACCGCTAGCGCCAGAGGGCAAGACGCTGGTCGTCGGCGCGGGCAAGGCAGCTGCTGCGATGGCGCTCGCGGTCGAGCAGCATTGGCCCTCGGCTGCGCCGCTTGACGGCCTCGTCATCACACGTTACCGGCATGGTCTTCTCACCAACCGCGTCAAGGTGATCGAGGCCGGCCACCCGGTACCCGACGAAGCAGGCGAGCGTGCTGCGCAGGAAATTCTGCGTCGCGCGAGAGCGCTGAGCGCGAATGATCTGTTGTTGGTACTGGTGTCGGGCGGTGGATCGAGTTTGTTGAGCCTGCCGGCCGATGGCCTCGGCATGGAAGAGCTCAAGACGACGACGAAAGAGCTGCTGCGCTGCGGCGCCCCGATCCAGGACATGAACACGGTGCGTAAGCACATCTCCAACATCCACGGCGGCCGGCTCGCCGCCGCGTGCAAGGCGCGCGTGCTGGCGCTTATTATTTCGGATGTGACCGGCGACGAACCTACGCACATCGGGTCGGGCCCGTGTGCGCCCGACCCGAGCACCTATCAGGAGGCCCTCGACATCCTCATGCGCTATGGCGTCAATGCACCCGCGCCGATAGTCGCGCATCTAGAGCGCGGCGCGCGCGGGGAGATCGCTGAGACACCCAAGCCTGGGGACAAGCTGTTCAATCGCGTGGATAACCGATTGATCGCCACGGCGCAGGGATCGCTGCAGGCGGCAGCCGATTACTTCCGCGCCCAGGGCATCGCGCCAGCGGTGCTGGGCGACAGCGTCACCGGCGAGGCCGGTGACGTCGCCAAGGTCTACGCGGGGTTAGCGCGCCAGATCCGCAGCCACGGAGAACCCTTCAAGCCGCCGGTGGCGCTGATATCCGGGGGCGAGTGCACAGTCACCGTACGCGGCAACGGCCGCGGCGGGCGCTGCGCTGAATTTCTGCTCGCGCTCGCGCTCGAGCTTGACGGCATGCCCGATGCTTACGCCCTCGCCTGCGATACCGACGGTATCGACGGCTCGGAGGACAACGCCGGGGCAGTGCTCGCCCCCGACGCACTCGCGCGCGCGGCCGCGGCCGGCTTATCTGCGAAAAAACTGTTGGCAAATAACGATGGTTACAGCTTTTTCGAAGGGCTGGGCGACCTGGTAGTGACGGGCCCGACCCGGACCAACGTCAATGATTACCGGGCGATAGTCGTGCTATAACTCGCGGCCGGGCACGCCGCGTCGAAGTTCTGCAAGACGCGGGGAATATTCAGTCGACCCCGCCTGTTCTCCCGGCTCCCTACCGCGCAACTCGACAGGAGGCGTCGCCGTGCCGCCGCAATCGATCGCCTAGCCTTTGGCGGGGCTGCCCATTCGCATTCGGCGGAACGCGCGCCGTGGCGCTACCGCGCGATCCCCACCGAGCACCGATCAATCTGTAGAGCGCGGTACCGATCGAAGACGGTCTTCCCTTGGTCATGGACAACTATACCATCGGCGTCCCGGACGTCCCGGCGGACCAGGATGCGAGGTGAACCAAAGCAGGCGTGGAAGAGTCGAAGCCCGCTGGGCCTTCCCAATACAGAGATCGCGTAGGCGCGGTCCCTTTCTCATAACAAATCAGACGAAGGATGGAAGACATGAAAAATTTGAAATTTGTGTTCTGTTTTTTGGTGATGCTTGCCGCCGGCAGCGCCTTCGCGCAAAGCGGCAAGGTCGAAGTACAGTGGCTCGGCCAGTCGGCCACCAAGATCACTACGCCGGGCGGCAAGGTGATCGTCATCGATCCATTCCTGATCAACAACCCCAAGACGCCGCCGGAATACAAGAACCTGGAAGCCTTGGGCAAAGTTGATTTGATCCTGGTCACGCACGGGCATGGCGACCATTTTGCCGATGCGCCTGCTCTGGCAAAACTCAACAATGCGCCGATGTGGGGGCCGGCGGGCATGAACCAGGCGGTGGTCACGCTCGGCATCCTGCCAGCGGAGCTCGCGCCGCGATTCGGCAAAGGCGGGACCATCACACCCCTCGGCCCGAATATCAAGATCACGGCAACGCACGCCGAGCATTCCTCGGAATTGGTGTGGAAGAACCCCGCCACCGACAAGAATGAGAGCCACATCGGCGGCGAGCCGGTCGGCTTCATCATCGAGTTGGAGAATGGCTTCAAGATCTACCATATGGGTGACACCGGAATCTTCGGCGATCTGAAGCTGATCGGCGAGTACTACAAGCCCGATCTGATCATGATCCCGATCGGCGGCCACTTTGTCCTCAGCCCGAAAGACGCGGCTTACGTGACCAAGAAATTCCTCAAAGCCAAGTTCGCGATTCCCTTCCATTACGGCACCATACCGCAGCTCAAGGGCACACCGGAAGAATACATTAAGGCGCTGGGAAAGAGCTCGACCAAGGTGTTCCCGATCAAACCAGGCGACAAGCTGGAATTCTAGCGGCCGGCCGCAAGTCGGCTGAATTTTGACCAAAGTCAATCCGGTGCGGGCGCGCGGGCGTAGATTGAGCCTAGTTCCTGCTCCGATTTACAGCGCAGAGTGCGGCGCCTGGGTGCGCCGCGTTCCCTCTATCTTTGGAAGGAAAGCCGATGAAAACTTCCCTCTCAGTCTTGCTCGCGACTGTCGCCGCCGCAACATTTGCCGCCACCACCGCCATCGCAATGCCAAGCGGCGCGTACCCCGGGAAAGCGCCTGGCGCTCACCCCATGAACTGCGCCAAGGCGAAGGACAAGGCGCGCTGTGAAGCCCTCAACAAGGATATCGAGGCATGCAAGGGCAAGACCGACGACGACTGGCGTGAATGCATGCATCGACCGCTCCCGGCCGCCAAGTTCACGCTGCCAAAAGCGCGTGATTGCACCAAGGCAGCCAACAAGGAACGCTGCGAGACGCACGTGCAGGCACTCGAAGCGTGCAAGGACAAGACCTCGCGGTCAGAGCACCGCAAGTGCATGTCCGAGCAGCTGTCAGCACAGGAAACCAACAAGGGCTAACGCCATTCTGGATCGGATTCGCGGCAAAGGTATTCAGGGTCACGCCCAGCCTAAGCCGTCGCCGATCTTCAATCCGAGTACTTGCGCGGCGTTGCCGCAGGTAGCCGCGATCTCCACCAGGCCTTGGCTATTCTCGTACCAGAAGCTCGCGCCTTCTGGCATGTCCGAATAGACGCGGGCAAAGGGCAGCCGCAGTCCCCCGATCGCGAGCTGCGCCTCGCGCGGGATGCCGCTTGCGCGAATGCCGCTGTGGGCATTCCCGTAATGGTCGATGTAGATGATTTCGGGCAAGTCGTCGCCGCCGAATTCGACGCTCGGCTTGCCGGGGTGCTCGAACCAGCCTTTGGGCAAACTGCCTTGCTTCGCCAAGATCGCGGCGACCGGTGCAAACAGGTCGCGTCCCTGGAACGATGCCGATGCCTTCTCCGGTCGCCAGACAATGCGCCAGCAATCGCCTTTGTGTGCGCGCGCGCCGACGACCGACAGCAGCCCGTTGTCCGGACCCACATACCAGCGGCCGTCGGCATTCATCACCAGGGCATCGCGTGCCCCGCCGACGCCAGGGTCGACCACGGCCAGGAAAACATCATTCGCGTCGAATCTGCCAACCATCGCGGCGAGCAGGTGTGCGCTAGCACGCACATTGAATGCCGGGGCTTCATGCAGCAGATCGATCACGGGCACCACCGGCGCCTGCCGTTGCAGCACTGCCTTCACTTGGCCGACATAGAGGTCGGCGGCGCCGAAATCGGTAAATAGCACGATCGCCATCAGCACATTGTAGTGCGGCGCGAGAAAAGAAAAAAGCCGGCGCGCTGGCCGGCTTTTTCTTGACAATGACGCGGTCTAGGAGTTGGTTAACAAATGAGCGGATACATCCCCTCATGCTCCCCTATGTCAGGCCGCCGCAATGTCGATTCGCAGCGGCTTCTAGGACTTGGCTTCCGCGGCCGCGGTTTCTTCCTTGATCTCGGGACGATCCATCAGTTCGACCAGCGCCATCGGCGCGTTGTCACCCTGGCGGAAGCCGTACTTGAGGATGCGCAAGTACCCGCCTTTTCTGTTTGAATAGCGCGGACCGAGTTCGTTGAACAGCTTGACGACCATGTCGCGGTCGCGCAGGCGGTTAAACGCCAAACGGCGATTGGCGACCGTGGCAGTCTTGCCCAGGGTAATCATCGGCTCGACCACGCGGCGCAGCTCCTTCGCCTTCGGTAGCGTGGTGGCGATGACTTCGTGCTTCAGTAGCGAATTGGTCATGTTGCGCAGCATCGCCAGGCGGTGGCTGCTGGTGCGGTTGAGCTTTCTCAGTCCTAAGCGGTGACGCATGTTCTTGCCTCTTGTGTTCGGCCCTCGTCTCGAAGGCCATGTTCCTCGACTGCCCCTACCCGTTAGCGGGTTCGTGCATATCCGTCAGCGGATCGGTACCTACCCGTTTGCGGGTTCCGCGCTTACCCGCTGGCAGATTACGCTCAGACGCGAGCGACTTCCAGCCCTGCGGGCGGCCAGTTCTCCAGTTTCATACCCAATGTCAGCCCGCGCGACGCCAGAACCTCCTTGATCTCGTTGAGCGATTTGCGGCCCAGATTGGGCGTTTTCAACAATTCGGTCTCGGTACGCTGAATCAGGTCGCCGATATAATAGATATTCTCCGCCTTCAGGCAATTTGCTGAACGCACGGTGAGTTCCAAATCGTCAACCGGGCGCAGCAGAATCGGATCGACCTGCGGCGCTTTGACCGGCTCGCTCGCAATCGGCGTTCCTTCCAGCGCCGCGAACACCGACAGCTGATCGACCAGGATGCGCGCGGCATAGCGGATCGCCTCTTCCGGCTCAACTACGCCGTTGGTCTCGATGTCCATGATCAGCTTGTCCAGGTCGGTGCGTTGCTCCACGCGCGCCGACTCGACGGCGTAGCTGACCCGGCGCACCGGCGAAAATGACGCATCGAGGATGATCTTGCCTATGCCTTTCGTCTCATCCGAAGTCGCGCGCATATTGCCCGGCTCGTAGCCACGGCCGCGCTCGACCTTGATCTGCATCTCCAGCTTGCCGCCCGCGGACAAATGCGCAATTACGTGTTCTGGATTGACGATCTCGACGTCGTGCGATACCTCGATGTCGGCCGCGGTCACCGCACCTTCGCCCTTTTTCTTCAGCGTCAATAGCGCCTCGGTGCGGTTGTGCAGTTTCAGCACGACGCCCTTGAGGTTGAGCAGAATGTCAACGACGTCTTCCTGCACGCCATCGATGGTCGAGTACTCATGCAGGACGCCAGAAATCTGGACTTCAGTCGGGGCGAAACCCGGCATCGAGGACAGAAGCACGCGCCGCAACGCGTTGCCCAAGGTATGGCCATATCCACGCTCGAACGGCTCCATCACCACTTTGGCGTGATTGGGAGCAACGCTTTGCACGTCGATGATACGCGGTTTCAGAAATCCACTGCTTTGCATGGAGGTTCCTCTGGAAAGCTTTGATAATTACTTCGAGTACAGTTCGACTACCAAGCTCTCGTTGATGGTCGAAGGCAACTCGGAACGCTGGGGTTTTGCCTTGAACGTGCCCTTCATCGCCGTGGTGTCCACTTCCAGCCACTCGGGGATGCCGCGCGACGCGGCAGCAGTAGTTGCGCCCTTGATACGCAACTGGCTTTTGGCGGTTTCTGCTACCTCGATGACGTCGCCAGTACGCACCCCATAGGAAGGGATGTTGACGCGTTTGCCGTTGACCAGGATGCCATTGTGACGCACGATTTGGCGCGCTTCATTGCGCGAGGCGCCAAAGCCCATGCGAAAACACACGGTATCCAGACGCGATTCCAATAGTTGCAGCAGGCTCTCGCCGGTGATGCCCTTGCTCTTCGCGGCCGCGGCATAGATGCCGCGGAACTGGCGCTCAAGAATGCCATAGATGCGCCGTATTTTCTGCTTCTCACGCAGTTGCTTACCATAGTCGGACAGGCGCTGGCCGCTCTTCTGGCCATGCTGGCCGGGCGCATAGGCGCGGCGCTCGACCGCACATTTATCGGTAAAGCACTTTTCGCCTTTGAGGAACAGCTTCTCGCCTTCGCGACGGCACTGGCGGCATTTTGGGTCTAGGTTGCGGGCCACGTTCCGGTCTCCTTAGATGCGCCGACGCTTGGGCGGGCGGCAGCCATTGTGCGGTACCGGCGTCACGTCGCTGATGCTGGTGATCTTCAATCCGATGGCGTTCAAAGCGCGCACCGCAGATTCGCGTCCGGGACCCGGGCCCTTGATTCGCACTTCGACATTCTTTACGCCGCATTCCTGCGCGGCCTTGCCAGCTTGCTCGGCGGCAATCTGGGCGGCGAACGGCGTCGATTTGCGCGAGCCCTTAAAGCCTGCGGCACCCGAGGTCGCCCAGGACAGGGCGTTGCCTTGGCGGTCGGTGATGGTGATGATGGTGTTGTTGAACGAGGCGTGGATATGCGCGACACCTTCTGCCACGTTCTTCTTCACCTTCTTGCGTACACGCGCCGCCGCTGTAGCCGCCGTGCTTGGGGGTTTGGCCATTTATGCTTTCCTCTACGTTTCCGTTGATCCGCGGCTCAAGTCTTGGCTGCCACGGCTTTCAGCTTGATTGCCGCCTTGCGCGGACCTTTGCGCGTGCGCGCATTCGTGCGCGTACGCTGCCCGCGCACGGGCAAGCCCTTGCGGTGGCGCGATCCGCGATAGCAGCCGAGGTCCATCAGACGCTTGATCGACATCGACACCTCGCGTCGAAGGTCGCCCTCGACCGTGAACCTGGCCACCTCTTCGCGCAAACGTTCCACGTCCGAGTCAGACAGGTCCTTGATCTTTGCCGAAGTTACGACATTGGCGGCAGTGCAGATAGCGCGCGCGCGCGCCCGGCCGATGCCGTAGATCGCAGTAAGCGCGATTTCCGCGTGTTGGTGGTTTGGAATGTTGACGCCTGCAATACGGGCCATTAGCTCACCCCAAGAATGCGAAACTTATCATTATAGCCTGAAATCATCTTCCCTTCCAGCTAGTTAACCTTGACGCTGCTTGTGCCGCGAATTCGTGCAAATTACGCGCACGACACCCTTTCTGCGTATGACCTTGCAGTTGCGGCACATCTTTTTCACCGACGCCTGTACTTTCATGATCCTCTCCTGCTCCGCCTTGCTGCGCGCTGTTACGCCTCACCCGGACTACTTCGCGCGGAAAACGATCCGCGCCCTTGTCAAATCATACGGTGTCAACTCCACCGTCACCTTGTCACCGGGCAGAATGCGGATGTAATGCATGCGCATCTTTCCGGATATATGCCCCAACACGATGTGCCCATTTTCAAGCTTCACCCTGAAGGTCGCATTGGGGAGGTTTTCCACTATTTCCCCTTGCATTTCGATTACGTCTTCTTTCGCCATCTGTCGTGTCTGTCGTTCTCCGCGCTGATCCTGGAAATCGGGGAGCTAGCCCCCGGTTCCCTCACCTGGTCGGGAACCCCGCCCCTTTGAAGTTGGCCTTTTTCAGCAGGCTTTCATATTGGTGCGACATGATGTAGGCCTGCACCTGGGACATGAAATCCATGGTCACCACAACGATGATCAGAAGCGACGTACCGCCGAAATAGAACGGCACGTTCCATTTCAGAATCAGGAATTCGGGCAGCAGGCACACGAGCGTCACGTAAATTGCGCCGGCTAGCGTCAGCCGCGTCAGGATCTTTTCCAGATAGCGCGAGGTTTGATCGCCCGGGCGGATGCCCGGCACGAAGGCACCGCTCTTCTTCAGATTGTCCGCGGTGTCCTTGGGGTTGTACTGCAGCGCGGTGTAGAAAAAGCAGAAGAATACGATCGCCGACGAGTACAGCATGACGTAGATCGGCTGCCCTGGTCCGAGCGTTCCGGCGATATCGCGCAGCCAGCTCATGTTCTCGCTCTGGCCGAACCAACCGGCCAGGGTTGCCGGGAACAGGATGATGCTTGATGCAAAAATCGGCGGAATCACGCCCGCCATGTTGAGCTTGAACGGCAGGTGCGAGGCCTGGCCGCCGTAGATCTTGTTGCCGACCTGGCGCTTGGCGTAGTTCACCAGGATCTTGCGCTGGCCGCGTTCGACGAAACATACTGCCCAGGTCACCAACACCACGGCCGCCGCAATCAAGAGGGCGGTGAGCGGATGCATGGCGCCGGTGCGCACCAGTTCCAGCGTGCCGCCGACGGCGCTGGGCAGGCCCGCAGCGATGCCGGCGAAAATGATGATGGAAATACCGTTGCCCAGGCCGCGCTCGGTGATCTGCTCGCCCAGCCACATCAGGAACATGGTGCCGGTCACGAGCGTGCTGACGGTGACGAAGCGGAACATGAGCCCCGGTTCGAGCACCAGCCCCGGCTGGGATTCGAGCGCGATGGAAATACCCGTGGACTGAAACAGCGCCAGGAACACCGTGCCATAGCGCGTGTACTGCGTGATCTTGCGCTGCCCCGCCTGGCCTTCCTTTTTCAGCTGCTCCAGATGCGGCGACACGGTCGTCATCAGCTGCATGATGATCGAGGACGAAATGTAGGGCATGATGCCCAGCGCGAAGATCGTGAAGCGCGACAAGGCGCCGCCGGAGAACATGTTGAACATGCCCAGGATCCCGCCCTGCTGCGACTTGAACAGGTCGGCCAGCACGTTCGGATCGATTCCGGGCACCGGAATGTGCGCGCCGATGCGGAACACGAGCAGCGCCCCGAGCAGGAACAGCAGGCGCTTTTTCAGGTCGCCGAATTTGCCGGTCTTGCCGATATTTTGATTCTGGGTAGCCATAGTGCCGGGTGACGGTTAAGCCTTCTCGCCTTTTGCTTTGGACTTGGGTTTGCTCTGGGCGGCAGGTTCGGCCGCGCCACCCTTGGGCGCCTTCGGCTTGCCTTTGGCCTTGCCCGCCGGCTTGGCCGCAGCACCCTTGGGCGCTTCCGCCCTCGCCTTGGCCTTGGCGATAGCTTCGAGCCGCGCTTTGGCTTTCTTACCCTTGCCCACCGGCGCCTTCTCTTCCAGCGCCGCGATGCTGCCTCCGGCGGCTTCAATCGCCGCCCTCGCGCCCTTGGTCACGCGCAGGCCACGCAAGCTCACCGTGCGCTCGAGTTTGCCCGAAAGTATCACCTTGACGCCTTCGGTCGACTCGGACACCACACCTGCTGCTTTCAGTGCCTTCAGATCGATGTCCGCAATATCCATCCTCTGCAGATCGGACAAGCGCACCTCGGCGGTGAGTCCACGCGCAAGCGAATTGAAGCCGCGCTTAGGCAGCCGTCGCTGCAGCGGCATCTGCCCGCCCTCGAAACCTACTTTGTGGAAGCCGCCCGAGCGCGCCTTCTGGCCTTTATGACCGCGCCCCGCAGTCTTGCCCAGACCCGAACCGATACCGCGGCCAACGCGGCGGCGAGCGTGCTTCGCGCCTGCGGCAGGCTTGATCGTATTAAGCTGCATTTATGCCTCGCACTTCACCAGGTAATACACCTTGTTGATCATGCCACGGATGGCAGGAGTATCCTGCAGTTCCACGGTTTGGTTGATGCGCTTCAGGCCCAATCCGCTCACCGTGGCACGGTGCGTGGCCTTGCAACCAATCGCGCTTTTCACCAGGGTAACCTTGAGTTTCTTGTCCGCCATGATCGACCTCAACCGGTGATTTCTTCGACCGACTTGCCGCGCTTGGCGGCGATCTCGGCCGGACTATTCATGGATTTCAATCCCTGCAAGGTGGCGCGCACCACGTTATAGGGGCTGCCCGAGCCGATGCATTTTGCTAGCACGTTGGTGACGCCCATGACCTCGAACACGGCGCGCATCGCGCCGCCGGCGATGATGCCGGTGCCTTCGGACGCCGGCTGCATATAGACCTTGGCCGCGCCGTGGTGCCCCATCACGGCATGGTGCAGCGTGCCGTTGCGAAGGCTGACACGGAACATCTTGCGCCGCGCCTCTTCCATGGCCTTTTGCACCGCCACAGGAACTTCGCGCGACTTGCCCTTGCCCATGCCGACGCCGCCGTCGCCGTCGCCGACCACCGTGAGCGCGGCGAAGCTGAGAATGCGGCCGCCTTTCACTACCTTGGTCACACGGTTGATCGCAACCATCTTCTCGCGCAGACCGTCACCGCGATCGTCCTGGCCCTGCATCTTGCCCTGCATCCTGCCCTGCATCTTCGCCATATTCTTCCCCGATTAGAGGTCTAACAATACGATGGGAAACTTCCCCTCGTGCTCCCCTATTACAGCTGCCTAACGGCAATTGCGTTAGGCGCCCTCAAAACTTGAGCCCGGCTTCGCGCGCCGCTTCCGCCAACGCCTTGACGCGGCCGTGATACTGCAAGCCGCCGCGGTCGAACGCCACCTTCTCGATGCCAAGTTGGATTGCTTTGGCCGCAATACGCTTGCCCACGGCCTCGGCCGCCTTTACGTTGCCGCCATTTGCCACCGTGGCGCGCACTTCCTTCTCCAGCGTGGAGGCCGCCGTCAAGACCTTGGTGCCGCAGGCGGAAATCACCTGGGCATATATATGGCAATTGGTGCGATGCACCGCAAGGCGCACCGCCTTGAGTTCAGCGATCTTGGCACGGGATCTGCGTGCTCGGCGCAGTCGCGCCTGTGTCTTTTCTATCATGGCTTTTCGCTCCGCTTACTTCTTCTTGGTCTCTTTCAAGACAACTTTCTCGTCAGCATAGCGCACGCCCTTTCCCTTGTACGGCTCGGGGCTGCGATAGGCGCGCACTTCGGCGGCCACCTGTCCAATCTGCTGCTTGTCGGTGCCGCGCAGGATGATCTCGGTCTGACTCGGTGTCTCAACTTTGACGCCCTTCGGCATCTGGTGCACGACGGGATGGGAGAAGCCCAACGCCAAGTTGAGCTTGTCGCCCTGCGCCTGGGCGCGGTAGCCGACGCCGACCAAGGTCAGCTTGCGCTCGAATCCCTTGGTTACGCCTTCCACCATATTGGCCACCAGCGCGCGGATGGTGCCGGACATGGCATTGGCCTGAGCCGACTCGTTGTTGGCATGGCACGCGAGCTTGTCGCCGTCGTGCTCAAGCCGGATGTCGCTGCCTAAGCGCTGCGTCATCGTGCCCAGCGGACCTTTGACCGCCACCTGGCCGGGGGTGAGCGTCACTTCGACGCCCTTCGGCACTTCAATTGGGTATTTTCCGATTCGCGACATGGTTTGTTCCCTTACGCCACGATGCACAGCACTTCGCCGCCGATACCGGTAGCGCGCGCTTTGCGGTCGGTCATCACGCCCTTGGAGGTCGACACGATGGCGATTCCCAGGCCGTTCATTATCTTCGGAATGTCGTCCCGCCCCTTGTAAATGCGCAGACCGGGTCTGCTCACGCGCTCGATTTTCTCGATCACCGGCGCACCGGCATAGTACTTGAGTGCGATCTCGAGGGTGGACTTTCCACCTTCGTCGCGTACCTTGAAATCCTCTATGTAGCCCTCGTCCTTCAACACCTGGGCGATGGACGCCTTCACGCGCGACGACGGTATAGCCACCGACAACTTTTCCGCAAGTTGCGCATTGCGTATGCGGGTCAGCATATCGGCGATCGGATCACTCATGCTCATGCCTTGTCTCCTCTCACCAGCTGGCTTTGGTCACGCCGGGGATTTCGCCACGCATGGCGATCTCGCGCAGCTTGTTGCGTCCCAGACCGAACTTGCGGTACACGCCGCGCGGGCGACCGGTCAACTTGCAGCGGTTGCGCACTCGCGTCGGTGACGCATTGCGCGGCAGCTTCTGCAATAGCATGCGCGCCGCCATGCGCTCGTCCTCGGGCTGCTTGAAGTCGCTAATAATGGCGAGCAGCGCGTCGCGTTTGGCCTTGAATTTCTTCACGGTTTTTTGGCGCTTTTCGTTACGGTTGATGACTGCGATTTTTGCCATGGCGCAATCCCTCAGGTCTTGAACGGAAATTTGAAGGCCGCGAGCAGCGCTTTGGCTTCCTCGTCGGTCTTCGCAGTGGTGGTGATGCTGATGTTCATGCCGCGCAGCGCATCGATCTTGTCGTATTCGATCTCGGGGAAAATGATCTGCTCTTTCACGCCGAGGTTGTAGTTGCCGCGGCCGTCAAATGCGCGCTGCGACAGCCCGCGAAAGTCGCGGATGCGCGGTATCGCGATGCTGACCAAACGATCGAGAAACTCGTACATGCGTACCCCGCGCAGGGTAACCATGCAGCCAATCGCTAGACCTTTGCGGATCTTGAAACCAGCGATTGGTTTTTTCGACAGGGTCACTACCGGTTTCTGCCCCGCGATCTTGGTCATGTCGCCAACGGCGTTGTCCATGATCTTCTTGTCGTTGACGGCTTCGCCCACGCCCATGTTGAGCGTGATCTTCTGGATGCGTGGAACCTGCATCGTCGTCTTGTAGCCGAATTTCTTGACTAGATCCGGTACCACTGTCTCTTTGTAATAGCTGTATAAGCGTGCCATAGCGTCTTCTCTTTCAGGCGTCGACTACTTCGCCGTTGGACTTGAAAATACGCACTTTTCGGCCGTCCTCCAGCGTTTTGAAACCGACGCGGTCGCCCTTCTGCGTCTGCGGGTTGAACAGCGCGACATTGGAAATGTCGATCGGCATGTCCACGTCTACGATGCCGCCGGTCTGGCCCTTCATCGGATTGGGCTTCTGGTGCTTCTTCGCGCGATTGACGCCCTCGATGAGCAGATGCTGATCGTCCACACGACGCAGCACGGTGCCGCGCTTGCCTTTGTCCTTGCCGGTGATGACGATTACGTCGTCGCCTTTGCGAATCTTCTGCATGACCTTCGATTCCTATATTCCAGAATTGAGGAAGTCGCCAGGAGGCGCGCCTCGTCTCTGCGCCGACCCGCGTGTCACAATACTTCGGGTGCGAGCGACACGATCTTCATGAATCGCTCGTTGCGCAGCTCGCGCGTCACCGGCCCGAAGATGCGCGTGCCGATCGGCTCCAGCTTCGGGGTCAGCAGCACAGCAGCATTGCTGTCGAACTTGATTAGCGAGCCGTCGGCGCGGCGCACGCCTTTGGCCGTGCGTACCACCACGGCACTATAGATCTCTCCCTTCTTGACACGGCCGCGCGGAGCGCAGTCCTTGATGCTGACCTTGATCACGTCGCCAATCCCCGCATAGCGCCGCTTCGAGCCACCCAATACCTTGATGCACATTACGGCACGCGCGCCGGTATTGTCGGCGACATCCAATACACTTTGCATCTGAATCATGATTTATTTCCTCTCCAACTTGGACCGCTTTCCCGCCTTTCGGCGCACCCGGCGCTTTTCAGCCAGGCGATGCGTGCGGCCAGTCTTGGAACCCGTAGGGGTCGAACGCCCAGCTAACGGCCCGGGCGACATTGCGAAAAGTAGCGAATTCTAACAAAACCTGTCCGTCAGGACAAGCATTTATATTGCGTCAAATATTCTTGGCCTTTTCCACCAACTTGGTGACCTTCCACGCCTTGGTCTTCGACACCGGGCGCGTCTCCTCGATCGTCACCAAATCGCCAAGCTTGTACTCGTTGTTCTCGGCGTGGGCATGATATTTCTTTGACAACGTCACGATCTTGCCCAGCATCGGGTGGCGCACACGACGCTCGATCAATACCGTCACGGTCTTGTTCATCTTGTCGCTGACGACGCGGCCGGTGAGCGCGCGCACTACCTTGCTTGCCTTAGCTGTCTGGGTTTCGCTCATTTGCTTGCCGCCTTCTGTGCAATGATGGTGCGCACCCGCGCAATGTCGCGTCGGGTTTTCTTCAACTGGCTATTGTTGGTCAGCTGCTGCGTCGCGACCTGCATGCGCAGGTTGAATTGCGCCTTCAGTAAATCGTTCAGTTCCAGGTTCAGTTGCGCCATGTCCTTGGCGCGCAGTTCACTCGGTTTCATTTGTCTACCCCACTAAACGGTGTACGAACGCAGTTGCGAGTGGCAGCTTGGCCGCAGCCAGGCGGAATGCCTCGCGCGCCAGTACCTCGTCCACGCCGTCCATTTCGTACAGCACCTTGCCCGGAACGATTTCGGCAACGAAATACTCGGGATTGCCCTTGCCGTTGCCCATCCGCACCTCGGCCGGTTTTTGCGAAACCGGCTTGTCCGGAAATATCCGGATCCAGATACGCCCGCCGCGCTTGATGTGACGGGTCATGGCGCGGCGCCCGGCTTCGATCTGGCGCGCGGTCAGTCGGCCGCGCACGATGGCCTTCAGGCCGAATTCGCCGAATGAGACCTTGTTGCCGCGGGTTGCAATGCCCTTGTTGCGGCCTTTTTGCTGCTTGCGGTACTTTGTCCTGGCTGGTTGAAGCATGTCAAGCTCCCGTCTTCTTGGTCACGCGCCTGACCGTGGTCTTGGCCTTGGCCGCAGGTTTGGCGGCTTCCGCGGCCGATCCTTCGACCGCGCTCTTGTCTGCATCTTCAGCTTTCGCAGCGTCGCCCGGCGCCGGCTTCTTGCGCGCACGCGCAGCGCTCTTGGGCTTCGCTTCGCCCTCGGGCTTCACCGCCGGTGTTTCGGCTCTGGCTGTCGCAGCCGGGGCCTTTCTCACCCTTTTCGGCGCCGGCGCCTCTTCGGGCGCGGAACCAGGCACCGTGGCCGGTTGCTCGGCCTTGCCCACCGTCTCGCCTTTGTACACCCATACCTTGATGCCGATCACGCCATAAGTCGTCTTGGCCTCGCCGAAACCGTAGTCGATGTCGGCGCGCAGCGTATGCAGCGGCACGCGCCCTTCGCGGTACCATTCGTTGCGCGCGATCTCAATGCCGTTCAGCCTGCCGGAACTTTCAATCTTGATGCCCTGTGCGCCCAGTCGCATGGCGTTCTGCATTGCGCGCTTCATCGCGCGCCGGAACATGATGCGCTTCTCCAACTGCTGCGCGATGGAGTCCGCGATAAGCTGTGCATCGATCTCAGGCTTTCTGATCTCCTCGATGTTGACGTGCACCATTTGCACGCCCAACATCCGGCGCAACTCGGCCTTCAGCACTTCGATATCCTCGCCTTTCTTGCCGATGACCACGCCCGGGCGGGCGCTGTGGATGGTGATGCGCGCGTCCTTGGCCGGCCGCTCGATCACCACGCGGCCTACGGACGCGTGCGCCAGTTTTTTCTTCAGATAGTCGCGTACCTTGAGGTCCTCGTTAAGCATGGCGCCGAAATTCTTGCTGTTGGCGTACCAGCGCGAACCCCAGTTCTTGTTGACCGCGAGGCGGAACCCGATCGGGTGGATTTTCTGTCCCATGACTGTCCCTTATGGTTTGGCCGCGGCAGTTGCCGCGCGTGCTCGGGTGGCGGTCTTGGCCGCGCCCCGCTTTGCTCTGACCTCGTCCCCCACCGTAATGTATATGTGGCAGGAGTGCTTGATGACGCGGTTGCCGCGCCCCTTGGCGCGGGCGTGAAAGCGCTTGAGCATCGTACCCTGGTCGACGTAGATGGTCTGAACTTTCAGCTCGTCGATGTCGGCGCCGTCGTTGTGCTCTGCGTTGGCAATTGCCGATTCAAGCACTTTCTTGATAATCTTGGCGCCTTTCTTCGGACTGAAGGCAAGCACATTGAGCGCTTTATCCACGGCGAGGCCGCGGATCAGGTCGGCAACCAGCCGCCCTTTCTGCGCCGACAGCCGGACACCGCGCAAGCTGGCTTTGGTTTGCATGGTCGTCACTCCTATTTCTTCGGTGCCGCAGCCGGAGGCGGGGCCCCGGCGCCGGGCGCCACGACTTTTCTGTCGGCCGAGTGGCCCTTGAAGGTGCGGGTAAGCGCGAACTCGCCCAGTTTGTGACCCACCATGTTCTCTGAAATGTAGACCGGAATATGCTGCTTGCCGTTGTGCACGGCAATGGTCAGACCCACGAAATCCGGCAATATGGTAGAGCGGCGCGACCAGGTCTTGATCGGACGCTTGTCGTTGCTGCCGCGCACCTTCTCGACCTTGCCCAGCAAATGGTGGTCAACGAACGGGCCTTTCTTGATTGAACGTCCCATGTCCTATCCTCTATTTCTGATAACGGCGGCTGACGATCATGCCGGTCGTGCGTTTGTTCTTGCGCGTGCGATAGCCTTTGGTGAGCGTGCCCCACGGGCTGACCGGGTCTCGGCCGGCGGCGGTCTTGCCTTCACCACCGCCGTGCGGATGGTCGATCGGATTCATCGCCACGCCGCGTACCGTCGGGCGCACACCGCGCCAACGCACGCGGCCCGCCTTGCCGACCGACGCCAGCGAATGTTCTTCATTGCCGACTTCACCGATGGTGGCGCGGCACTCTATATGCACTTTGCGCACTTCGCCTGAGCGCAGGCGCAGCTGGGCGTAGCTGCCCTCGCGCGCCAGAAGCTGCACCGATGTGCCCGCCGCGCGCGCAAGCTGCGCGCCCTTGCCAGGCAGCATCTCGACGCAATGCACCGTGGTACCCACCGGGATATTCCGCAGCGGCAAGGTGTTGCCAGCCTTGATTGGCGCTTCCGAACCGGACATAAGCTGTGCGCCCACCGCAACACCCTTGGGCGCGATGATGTAGCGGCGCTCGCCGTCCGAATAGCAAAGCAGGGCCAGATTGGCGCTGCGGTTCGGATCATATTCCAGCCGCTCGACTTTGGCCGCAATACCGTCCTTGGCGCGCTTGAAATCGACGATGCGATAATGCTGCTTGTGGCCACCGCCTTGATGGCGCATGGTGATGTGGCCGCTGTTGTTGCGTCCGGCGTGCTTGGACTGCGGCTCGAGCAGAGGCGCGTGCGGCTTGCCTTTGTGCAGATCGGGGTTGACGACCTTGACCAAGGCGCGGCGGCCGGGTGAAGTGGGTTTTACTTTGACGAGTGCCATGTTCTACTCCGCCGCGTGAAAGTTGATTTCCTGGCCGGCCTTGAGGCGCACGTAGGCCTTTTTCCAGTCCTTGCGCCGACCGCTCAGTTTGCCGAAGCGTTTGTGCTTGCCCTGGACATTGGCAACCTGCACGTTCGCAACTTCGACCTTGAACAGCAACTCCACAGCGGCCTTGATCTCCGGCTTGGTCGCATTGCCGATCACGCGGAACACGACTTGATTGTTCTTCTCCGCCACGTGAGTGCTCTTCTCCGACACTTGCGGCGCGAGCAGTACCTGCATCAGGCGCTCCTGATTCCTCGGCGCGGTTTTCGCTTCGGTCGCGTTCATCCCAGCATCTCCTCGAATTTTCCGACCGCCTTGCGCGTCAGGATCACGTTCTTGTAGCGGATGAGCGACACGGGGTCCGCTTCCGTCACATCGAGCACCAGCACATTCGGCAGGTTGCGCGAAGACAGGACCAGATTGTCGTCAAGCGCGTCAGTGATGAGTAGCAGCGAGTCGGCGACGCCCATGTCTTTCACTTTCTGCACGAACAGCTTGGTCTTCGGCGCTTCCAGAACAAAGTTCTCGACCACCCTTAAGCGATCCTCGCGTGCCAATTGCGACAGGATCGAGGCGACGCCCGCACGGTACATCTTACGATTCAGCTTCTGCGTGAAATTCTCATCCGGGCTAGACGGGAAGATCCTGCCGCCGCCGCGCCACAGCGGGCTGGAGGCCATGCCGGAACGCGCGCGGCCGGTGCCTTTCTGCCGCCACGGCTTGCGCGTGGACTTGGCGACATCGCTGCGCCCCTTCTGCGCGCGCGTACCTTGGCGCGCATTCGCCTGGTACGCTGTCATTACTTGATGGATCAGCGCTTCATTGTAGTCGCGGCCGAACAGCGCGTCCGATGCGGCCATGGTGGAAGCTGCCTCGCCTTTAGCGTCGATTAATTTCAGTTCCATTATTTCTTGCCCCCCTTGGCCGGCGCGGCGACAACCTTCTTGATGCGCGCCTTGGTGGCCGGGTGCACCAGCAGATCGCCCCCCTTGCTGCCGGGAACCGAGCCCTTGATCAGCAGCAACTGGCGCTCGGCATCGATGCGCACGATCTCCAGGCCCTGCGTGGTGCGCTTGACGTTGCCAAGCTGGCCGGCCATGCGTTTGCCCGGAAACACGCGGCCGGGATCCTGCGCCATCCCGGTCGAACCCGGGGCGTTGTGCGACCTGGAATTGCCATGGCTCGCGCGTTGGGAGGAAAAATGGTGGCGCTTGATCGCGCCGGAAAAACCCTTGCCCTGCGAAGTCCCAGTCACGTCCACCATCTGGCCGACCTGGAACAGATCCACGCCCACCCTGCCGCCGACCTTCAGGCTGGCTAGCTGCTCGTCAGTGACGCGGAATTCCTTCAGCGTGTGTCCGGCTTCGACCGCAGCCTTGGCAAAATGGCCCGCGGCGGCCTTGTTCACGCGCGAGGCGCGGCGCTTGCCGAACGCGACCTGTACGGCAGCGTAGCCGTCGGTCTTGGCGGTCTTGATCTGAGTCACGCGGTTATCGGACACGTCTACCACGGTCACCGGCACGGAGTCGCCTTCGTCCGTGAAAACGCGTGTCATGCCGACCTTGCGACCGACTAATCCTAAGCTCATCTTCTTTCCCTTCGTTAAAAGGCGCCGACTACAATTGGCCGGCAAAACTC